>Ga0265797_10005801_pt1 | contig 17842 bp, 14 predicted proteins | sample P2T30metagenome_FD_192433 | JGI IMG/M metagenome (GOLD analysis project Ga0265797, IMG submission 192433) | Plant litter microbial communities from East Loma Ridge, Irvine, California - P2 T30 | ecosystem: Environmental > Terrestrial > Plant litter > Unclassified | place: USA: California...
CACATCACCTCTCACTCCTTGCCACTCTCCCTCATCCATCTACCCTAACCTCTCCCTACACAACCCCACCGCCACATCCGCCGTCGCCCCATCAAAGAAATCATTAAGTATCACAACAACCCCCTCTTTCCCCATCAACTTCCTCCCCACCTCTCCCTTCAACAACGGCAAGATCTTATGATCACACACCGGTTTCGTCGCTAGAATCGGACTGGTACTAACATCCGAATCAAGCACACTAGCAATAATCACATCCCTGATATTCGTTGCCGTAGCCTGGCATTGTAACAATGTGATGGGGTGGCCTCTAGGTGGGTCTTCACACATGGAAGACAGTTTCTCGACCATCGAGTCACCAGTCAGAGTAGCATTTGCAGCGTCGTCGTAGTTTGAAGCTTGGCCGCAGTCTTTCAGGATGATAAGGCGGTTATTTGACTCGCGGAGGTCGTGGATGGTTTTGCGCATCATGTCGTCCTGGTTCCCCGCTTTAAGATCTTTATCGCGCAGGATATCGTTGAGCGCATCTCGTAGTTCGTCGTCGTTAGGCCGGGGACAGTCGCCTGGCACGCCATCCCATCGGTTGTGCACAACAATGATTTCGTCTTTATGGTCGACTAGAAACCGCGTGATGTGATCGAGTAGCACGCGATACGGCATCCCTGGTATGGCGCCATGTTGGAAATACCAGGTATCATCCAAGGGACTGACTTTCTGCATCTGGCGGTGACATTTCGCGGGACGGAACTCAAAGTATCGCGCCCCGATCTTGAGGATGGTATCGAGGGTGTCTTTCTGTGTTATGGCTAGCGCGCGGATGATGTCTGGTGCGATCCGGTTTATGGCTCCGTCGCCGACTTTGTTGATGATGGTGAGGGCGTGGGGGAGACTGCGGCCGAGGACCTCTTTTATGATACCTGTGCCGGCGTTTTTGAGTAGGGAGAGGCTGCTTGACATGTTGTTCATACCGATGTCGTGGGCGGAGGGGAGGACCATTTTGTGGAAGGGGCGGTTGGACTTGTCTGAGCCTTGGGGTATGATGTCGCGCATCCAGTTCTCGTAGTTCTTTGTGACGGTCACGTAGCATTGGTGTTGCTTTGGTAGCTCGGCGAGACCTGGTCCGGCGTCGTAGAATCCGTAAGAAATGACAAGGTCATTGGCGAAGATGCTGGGTGTTTGTTCCATGTTGACCATTGATCCGTCTTCTAACTTGCCTGTCATGCTGTTGATTGCAACCCATTGTTTTGTGAGCTCGCGGCCATCCTGGCGAACGATGAATTCGAAGTTGCCGGTGAACTTGAAATGGGGCAAGTTGGATGACTCTACTTCGAGATGATCGTGGAGGAACTGGTGTTGGTCGCCTCTTTTGACATTGCCCTTTGGTACCGTGTACTCAACCTCGACTCCATCCACCGCGATGTAGGTGAAACATCTTACACCCTTGGAAGGCATTTCCAACTCCTGTTCTTCTCTTTCAAACAGTCTCGTAAATGTATCGTTCGCACTAGATCAGTCCCAACCTTAGCGGGTCTATGCCGGGGGGATCAGAGATGTGCAGCATTTTGAGCTAGGGAAGCGGGGCATCATCTCATATAGCACGACAGCGGGCGATCCGTCAGCCACGCGTTTTCAGCTCTGTCTAGACTCTACGGGTCGTTAGCGGTGGCTTAGCTGTGGTGTTGAAGTGGGGGAAGCCGCTGGGCGCACCAATTAGGCCCAGCAGCCATGGCACGCTACTCGGGCCGACGCCAACCTTGTAGAGCTGGTAGCTCATTGACGACTATTTTTGTAGTTATAGAAAAAGTCCGGGTTCAGCAGATCAGAAAACGGGGAGCTTTCGTTCTTTTGGCTGCACATCACTAATGGCGGTCCCGTGCATGATGACTGTTGAGCTACCCTGAACCTCTGCCGGCCATAGGTAACACAAGGTAGTTTTTTGCCTTTGATTTGATGAAGTCAATCAAATGAACATTGAGTTCAGACGTATCAAGGATACGCTGACTTGTTGTGACGGTATCGACACGAACGACAGGAGAATCCCGAATACTTGTCATACCGTCGATACAGCTTGACGCCGCTGCCAATGAGCCAAGCGGAGTATCGTATATCCATCTCATGATCGACCGGAATGAGCCTAAAAGGAACCTTGGACACTACAAGTTCACCTGAAACGGGGTACATGTTGGGACTGGGCAGTCTTTTCTTGCCGTCAGGTGAGAACTTAGATGTCTTCAGGCTATATTCGGATGTACAGGTGAAGGAGCAAGGCCATAATGTTCACCAGCTTTTACCGGCAAACCGAGCATCGCGGGCCGTTGTTCGCCAGATATGCAGGCGAAGATGCACCTTTCTGTTGGATCTGCATCGCCGGCATGGAAGTATATGCACCGAGAGGGCGGAAGACCCAATAATGTTCAGACGGAGCAGCTAAGCGGGCTGTAAGAGAGTCGAGATGAAACAAGCTATGTGTTTCAGTGCTGGTGGGTGATGCGTGGATGCTGGCAGGAGGTGTTGGTGGGGCAATGAGCTGTTGCCCCTCACCCCAGGGCTCTCGTTGCGAGTACCTCCCTTCTAGAACAAGTAGCTCCATACCGCCTGTTGTCATTAGTGTGAGCTGTCCCCAATTGATTTCCTGCCATTCCACCATCTAATTCCCAATTGCAGTCCGAGCAATCAATCAAACCCGCAAACAAGCCGCTTCGAGTTATACAATAGATACCCCACCATCACCTCGAGCTACAGCAACAACACATCGTCATCATGGTCGACCGTGCGAACCGCCCATCAGCGCTGAACGCGCCTACCGCGTCCGCACCCGGCCCCCAGGTCGACATTGTCGGAGAGGGCGGCAGCCAGAAGGTCGTCGCGAGACTGCCGTCCGGTGAGAGCGTCGAGGTGCTGCTCTTTGGAGCCACAGTTACTAGCTGGAAGAGCAGCGGCGGAAAGACTGAGAACCTCTGGTTGAGCGATGCGGCCGATCTGACTGGCAAGAAGCCTGTACGCGGTGGTATCCCCGTCGTATTCCCCGTCTTCGGTCCTCCTCCCAAGGAGGGACACGCCACTTCGTCGCTTCCACAACACGGTTTCGCGCGCGGATCGCGCTGGGAGTACATGGGCAAGTCGACTGCGGAGGATGCTCTCGACTCCAACTCGGTCAAGCTCGACTTTGGCCTCGACCGCCAGTCGCTCAGCGAAGAGTCGCGCAAGGCGTGGCCGCTGGACTTCGGCCTCGTATACAGCGTCACACTGAGCAAGGACAGCCTACAGGCCGTTCTCACTGTCCGCAACGAGGGCGAGGAGAGCTTCGAGTTCCAGTTCCTGCTCCACACCTACTTCAGGATTCAGGACGTGTCCAAGATCGCCATCACCGGCCTGTCTGGCACCGAGTACGTCGACAAGGTCCTCAACGCCTCTACCCACACCCAGAGCGACAACCAGCTCAAGATCACCGGCGAGACAGATCGCGTCTACAAGGACATCAAGCAGGACACAACATCGATCACCGAAGACGGCAAGCCTCGCTTTGACGTCATCCGCGACAACGTCAAGGACACCGTGACGTGGAACCCGTGGATCGAGAAGGCAAAGGCCATGGGCGACTTCTCACCAGACGACGGCTACAAGAACATGGTCTGCGTCGAGATCGGTGCCGTGGACGGCTGGCAGAGGCTGGAGAAGGGCGAGGTCTGGGAGGGTGGTATGTTGGTCAAGAGCCACTTGTAGGAGACAAGAGCACGCCAACTTAGGAAAACCCTGAACAGCCTGGAGTCTACGTTGACGTTGGGTCACCTACTTTGCAAGTTTTTGTCTTGATGTAGTCTGCAGACCTGTTCAGGTTTTTCTTGTATGAGGCGGGAGGGGGATGAAACTGTGCATGGATCCGGTTTACTGATAGCCTGGGGACTGCCTAGGTAGAGCACCTGAAAATAATGATGAGTCTGGCCAGTCATTGTTGGTATGCACTTGCTATGAGACGGTGACAGACCCTTGCCAGCTGGGACGCCCTTGCCGTTCCACTCTCCCCACCAAAACCTGCGCGCCGTCCAAACAACACACGACACCATGACAACAGTCAGCGCTACCTGAGGAACACGGTCATGCCACTTCTACAAGACAGTCGCGAGGCCTTTCGCTACCCCTTCTGCTATCCGCTGTGGGCTATCGACTAAGGTCCCTGCCTATACCGGCCATTGTAGCTTCCCCGCACCGCACGAGGTGGTACGACCGCACATATCACATTCACATTTTCCATATTGAAGGCAGTTACGTCAGCTCGATTGTTTACGTGGGCGACACGCTGTAGACCGCTGTCAAAGACGTTGCGCGCCCTTCCCAAGCCGACACCCCTACGACAGGGCCGACGGGCGCAAGTCGCACCAAAACATGTCGCTGATTCCCTACGCCCCAGCTGAGTCGCGGGAGATTGTGCTGTAGGTTCCTATGAGGATATACCATGCGACAACAATGACATGGTGCTAACGAACATCACAGGCGTCATGGTTCTGCTGTTGTCGTGTACGACCAGCGCTCAAAACAACTCTCCCTCCGCGATGCCTCCCACGCGACTGATATCGGCTCTACGTCATGTCCGTACTGTCACCGATCCTACCGCGAACCATCACCCCATGACGAACACGACAGCGACGCGGAGGAACATACTGCGCCTGGCATACCCACCGAAAATGGCTTCGTCAATCCCGCATACTTCCAAATGCTGCGCCGGAGTCAGCCAGGATCAACAGAGGGATCGCGACCCTCATCACCACATAAACAACTAGCGCCTGCCCCTTTGCGCATGGGTAGCTTCGAGCCGCCTGAGGGTTCTGAGTTTGTGGGAAGCACACCGATCCAGCCCGCTCGAAGCCAGGGTATATCTGCCAGAGCCTTCAGTCCCAACTACTTCAAGGACTTCTTCATAGAAGAGCGCGAGCTGGGCAGAGGAGGCAAGGGTGTGGTCTTGCTGGTGCAGCATATCCTCGACGGCGTGCACCTGGGCAAGTTCGCATGCAAGCGCGTGCCAGTCGGCGACGATCACGAATGGCTGGAGAAGGTCTTGATCGAAGTGCAACTACTGCAGACCCTGTCGCACGAGAATCTGGTATCATACCGGCATGTATGGCTGGAGGACTACCAGATATCTAGCTTTGGCCCAAGCGTACCGTGCGCGTTCATACTGCAACAGTACTGCAACGCTGGCGATCTCCACGACTATATTCTAGACTCTATGAAGACATCTGTAACCAAGGAGCAGATGAAGGAGCGACTCAGGAGGAGGTCCAAGGGCCAGCTGGAAGATCCAGAGGACGTGCATGGACCGCGTCGCATGCACTTTGAAGAGATCATATCCTTCTTCAAGGACATCACGTCCGGCTTAAGTCACCTTCATGCCAACGGCTACATACATCGAGACCTGAAGCCTAGCAACTGCTTGCTCCATCGTACTGGCCGCAAGATCAAAGTTCTAGTCAGCGATTTCGGCGAAGTGCAGTCCGCGAACACAGCGAGAAATTCGACAGGAGCAACTGGAACCATCTCATACTGCGCCCCCGAAGTGCTTCGTCAAGAGCGACCTGGAGGTGCTTTTGGCAACTTCACAACCAAGTCTGACATCTTTTCGCTCGGTATGATCGTCTACTTCATGTGTTTTGCACGACTGCCATACCGAAACGCGGACGGTATCGATGAGGACAACGAGGACCTAGATCAGCTGAGGGCGGAGATCTCGACTTGGGCTGGTATCGACGACGAACAGCGGGTTCGCTCAGACTTGCCTGAAAAGCTATACAGATCGCTGAAGACGCTCCTCGCCATCAACCCCGATGAACGCCCAGGTGCAGAGGAAATCCTGAATGTCCTGAAATCACCACTGGTATTCGACGAGTACAATGCATATGCAGGCCCATCGGGTCTAGACGAGTTTAGTCCTCGCATATCGCGAGCCGACACGCCCAGCCCTTCACCTAACCAAGGTAACAAAAAGCGTGCTTCGATCAACTACACACGGCCAGGTCGATCGCATCTCAGCGCAACTGTCATGGACCGCTCGCCTAGTCCGCCACGTCCGCAGCCGATGAGGAGGCAGTCATCTGAGGATGGGGCGGTGATCCTAAGGAGGAAATTGGAGTTTCCGCCGCCCCCTTCTGGAGGGAGAACGCCATCACCACAGCGTCTCATGCTCCCTCCACCGCCACCTGCGAGTGCATCATCAAGACTGTACAGACTGTCAAGGAATCCCGCTGCCATTAGCACTACCAAGACTTTGCTGTTCTGCGCAAAGGCGTATAGTTTGCTCTCGCCCTGCCAGCCCTTTGCGGCGGATCCGCGCGTCCTGTACCCGTTGTTGTGCATAGCATCACTCGACTTCTTGCATGCCGGCATATCTATCAGGGGAAGGCCAGTCGATGTGGGTGGGTTAGGACGCTCAGTAATACTTCTCCTGGCACACATGGTGGTTGTGGGTGTTCTGTGGAGATGGAATCGACTTTGCGCAGGTCGAAGTGTTGCTTGGGATGGCATGTAACGGATGTTTGGGAGCGGAGTATGGTTGTGACAGATCTGATTTATGATACCTCTATAGCATTAACACGAAGCAACAAAACCATCATAATAATACTTCTGAACGTCGCAGTTGGGTGCAGTGCCTTTCAATTCGAGTTGTTCGACGCGCCGCGCACGTTATGACGGGCGTCGGTGGCTGGGTGGGGCCTGGGTTCGTTAGCTTTGTTTTGGAGTAAACACGCTGACCCGCTTCGTCTTCAACACTCATCGCACTTTCCACTACAACGCGCCCCAAGACACCCCATCATACTTGGGCTGGAACTATTCTTGGAGGTAATGATATAACTTCAGTAGTCTTTACGAAGTATCTTTCTCATACCCTATTCACGTGTTTACCACGCGACGCGACCCACCACAAGCTGCCCGCCGCAGCCTCGCAATTTCGACATGCAGTCGTCTCCTCCCACAAGTGACGGGAAAGCGCGCGCTATTCGAGAACTATCACGCAGCCTCAGCCACAGCCCCAGGAATATCACCTCGCCATCACCACCACCAAGCGACTCGAATCCCACGCAGCGCTCGGGCTTCGGCACCAACACGTCTCAGTTCTTTGACGACCCGGACATTCTCATGTCCACACAGCACAACATTGGCGAAGACACCAACACACTCCCAGCATACCCGCACATTCGGTCAACAGCCAAGAAGATGAACACTTGGGCACCGTTCCGCTCCCAGCAGGTCCAGCCGGATACATCCATGGTAAACAAGGAGTTCGGCGACTTTGACCACAGCATATCCGACGAGGAAAGCATGGCCGTCGAGCAGGCACGAGGTAACCGCAGCAACCGCGGTACTCCCAGCAAGATGAGCTCTCAGTTTAACAGCCTTTACGACATCACACCCCCCACCAACCGGTCGCGCAAGTCATACCAAGCAGAGACTGGTAGCCTTCGACGCGACGCGGCAATCCGACGCGCCTCACGGAACGACCTTGATACTGCATCACCGCGTCCTGCAAGCAAGCGCAACTCCCCCGCCCTCTCTACAAAGGAAGATCGCAAGCGTACTTCTCTCGCACAGCTGCACGCGAAGCTCTCGGAAGACGAGTCATCGTTTATGGAGCACCGACCACCAACACTGACCATGGACTCGGCCAAGAACACGCGCTGGGGCAACAGGAGCCGACAGACCTCCCTCCAAACTGACGGCAACGTCGACCCGCCGCAATCAAAAGGCACATCTCGCTCCAGACCGGCCACAGCACAGAACGCGACTGCGCAGTCGTTTATTCTGCCCGACATCCCCAACCTTACCGAGCTTGTCTCTGGTGTCTTCGACGATGGCACACCAGTCTTTTCCAAGACCGCACCCTCAAGATCACGCTTCGCTGCTCCTCCATACGGTGGTCGCCGACCATCGCATATTCCCATCGACGGCGCGCCCATTCCTGATGAAGAGAAGGCCATCTTCGCTGCCCTCCAGCAACTACAGGAGAAGATTGCAGACATGGAGCGTGAGCGTGAGGAGAAGGACAAGAAGATGGATGAGCAGGAACTGGAGCTGATCGAGCTGAGAGCGACTACACAAGCTCAAGAGAAGTTGCGACGAAGCGACAGCGCGCAGGACTCTGATGCTGGCGGAAAGAGTGGCTGGAAGGTCGAGAAGACGCGTAAGTTGCTGCAGAACATAGAATAGTATGACTTTACTGACAATGGCTAGGTCTTGACGCGACAGTGCAGACCCTCCGAACCAAGCTCGATCGCGCCGACCGCAAGTTCGCCGTGCTCGAAATCGAAAAGAAACGCCTAAGCACCGAACGCGACAACATGGCGAACCAGCTGGGTGTTGCATTCCAGACCTGCGAGGAACTGAAGACCGAGAAGAACGCATTGAGCAACGAGAACGAGCAACTCCGCCAGGAGATTGACAACCTTCGCGAACAACTCGAACAAGACCAGTCACACCACCGCGAGGAGACAACTCAGCTTCGTCAGCAGTTCGACCAAGCCGCGAATGCGACCCAGAGGGAGAACGCCAACCTACATGCCGAGTTGGCTCGCGTACGCGCTCAACAGGACGAGAACACCCAGCAATTGACTCGTAGGGATATGGAACTGCGAAAGGCGCGTCAAGAGCATGCTGAGTATGCCCGTTTGAAGTCCGACCACGAGTCGCTCAAGGCTCAATTGGCAGAACTGAAGGCGAAGCGCGAAGAGGAGGCTCAGCGCTGGTCTCGTCAGGAAGCTTCGTTGCGAGCTCAGGTTGGCCGACGCGACGACACCATTCGACACTTCGAGGATATGACACAGGAACGTACCAATGAAGCCATGCGTCTGGACAATGAGAACCTTCGAAACGAGCTTCGCGAATTGCAAGCCCAGCAAGATGAGGAGAACGAGGAGTGGGCCAGGAAGGAGGCAGAGTTGCAGCGAAAGATTCGCCAGCGTGAGAATGCTCGAAAGGCTAGGGACATGGAGCAGCACTTTGACGATACCACCGGTCCTGTTTCGAGAACTCGGGATACAGAGCACATCTTTGAAGACACTCTGCAACGCAAGCCTAGCTATCGCCGCGAAGACACACGTACGCGCATCAGGAACCGTGTCCAGCAGGAAGTCCGCAACAGCAAGGTCGCTGGAGGACCAAACCAAGAGAGCCCGCGGAAGTCGTTCACTGGACATTCGCGATTCTCAACCCGCAGTGTGTCAGCACCTGTTCCCGCTGGCAAGCACGCCCGCGCCGAGAGTGATGTGGAGTCGACGACCGATCTGTCTCTTGCGCCTCGCGCAACTCTTCGTATCTCACGAAACCCCACTTTAACGAGGCAGACCACGACCGTTCAGCCTCCTGCTGACCTGAGTCTGACAGAGTTGAGCTTCTTCCCTCAGGAGGAGATTGCTAGGCTTCGACGATCTCTGGAAGAACAGCGAGCTGCCGAGCGCCATGGTGCTTCCTCTGCTAGAATGGAGGAGCCAGTCCGCGAGGACACTGTTCGATCGCAGCGCCAGACTCGCGAAGATACCGTCAGGTCAGTCGCTTCCGCTAAGAGCGAACGACAACCCTCCCTTGTGCGCAAATCGTCACTCAAGGACACCACACAGCGCACTACCAACACCCACTTCGAGGAAGACACTGGCAACATGTCGAACTTGGACGCCGACGCTGAGGCCACCCAAACAAAGCAGTCAGCCATCGACGCGTCCATGCTCAGCAACACCAGTCGCAGACGCCGCAGCGCTCCCACCGAAATGACATCCGCATTCATCCTCCCCGACATCAAGCTCAGCACTACAAACCAAACCACCACCTCCCGCAAACCCATCACCAAAGACCACGACAACGACAACTGCACCGTCTGCCGCCGCGAGGGCTACACCACAGCCACCGGCCCCCTCCGCGTCCCCAAACTCGTCTCTGTATCCACGCGCACAGTCGACGAACCCGACGCCACCCTCCGCCCCGCACAGTCCCCGCGCGAAGCCCTCGCCCTCGTCGTCAAAGGCCTAAAAGACGAGCGCGTCCACCTCTGGGCCGAGCTCGCCGTCCAAGGCGCCCTCCTCGAGCAGCACGACCCCAGCTTAGGCAAGCGCCGCCGCGACGCCCTCAACGCCTCGATCCAAGACCTGCACCGCCGTCTCGAATGGCTAGACATGCAGATCTACCGTCTCCACGACGTGCTCGAAGGCCAAAAAGCTGATGAGTTAACCGAAGCGGAATTCGACGACCTTACACAAGAAGTACTTGTCCAACAGTCTGAACAAGAGCAAGAGGATGGTAACACTGAGAAATCGGTGCCTGTGCCTGAAAAGAAGAAGGCGAAGAAAGTTACTATTCGCAGCTTTGTTGATGAGGATGAGGATGAGAGTGTGGAGCTGAGGCGTAGCACCGCGCAACAGGATCATGTGGCGGAGGAGAGTGGTGATGAGACGCATGAACTTCCTTGGGAAGGGTTTGGGGAGGAGAGTATGGAGGGGGATGTTAGTTTTAATGCGCTGGAGGGGTGGAGGGCTAGTGTGCATTGAGTTTGTTGTGTGAGAGAGACATAGGAGGGTTGGCTTTGAGTATTCTGTTTGATGAAAATTAGGGTGGGTGGTGCATTAGGGTGTTTTCTTTTGGATATGGGCTTATTGGATTGGGGATTGCATTGTTATCGGGCATTGGGTATGGGCGTTTCTTTCTTCTCTGTTTTGAGTATTGGAACGGTGGTTGGATTCTTTCCTTGTTCTCTTTTTTTCTTGGTTGCTCCTCTTCTTCTTTCTTTGGCACTATAGCTCTTCTTGTAGATTTTCAGTCGCTCGGCATCTGGCTCGGTATTCATGTCTCGGTTCTTTCGGCTTGAGACCTCGACTCACCCTCTCGTTGGGTTCGAGTTGGTCTCGCAGGAAGGATAGGGATATGGATGTAGATTCATTTACTCGGGCATTGGAAGCTTACAGAACTGGTTGTATGGTCAATGGATCAGTCTTGATATGAAGAATTGAACACATCCTCGCATACATTTTGACTAAGAACATTGATGTCTTGCATAATTATCTCTTCTCATTTCCCTTCGACTCGATCTCCGCCTCCACGCCAACAAATTTGCGTTTGCAAACGCTTGTGGCGTGGTCACGTTTCAATACCAAGAGTCCTAAGGTGACTGACTCCTCTGCCGCCGTGTACGCAAACCCCTTGGCATGTCTCCCTCAAACGCACCAGTAGCCTGCCATATGCTCGGTCCCGCCGTTCGGGGTCGCTCATTCCTTGGTTCTTCCATTTGGGGATATTCGTCTTGCAGGTCGTCTTCGTCCTCATCATTCTCGTTGATAACGAGGTCCATGTCGTGTCTTGTACCAGCATCCTGTGTGACGTCGAGACTTGTTTTAGCTAGACAGCTTCGGTCTATCTCGTAACGTGCGATCTTTGGAGACATTGGACCCTGGCTGCTTAGCCGTGTCTTACTTGACTGTGGAGATGAAGACGCCCGCCCTCTCCTGCTGTTTGCTTCAGGTTTCGAGGGCGACCGAGGTACGAGAGGCGGGATTACCAGACTTATAAGCGACCCGGGTGCCGAAGGAACATATCGGACGGAGTTGTTGTGGGCTTCAGTCTTTGTGCATGTGCCTCCACATCTCTCGCAGAAATTGTACATGCTGAGTACTTCTTCTTTGTCGACTTGAGGCTTACTGGGCGTGTCGACATGAGTGGGTTCAGGAGACGTTGGAGGGGATTCTGCTACTGGCGCTTCTTGATATGAAGGTTGCGTGGATTGTGTCCGAGTAGTTGTGGTGGACTGAGAAGTCAGTGATGAATCGTGACGTTGCGACATTGAGCTCTCCCTGGGACGCCGGGGTGGACGAGGTGGCCTGTTGCCAGCATCATCCACAGGAAGAACGCGTTCTGCGTATCGGTCTACCGATCCCGTAAATTCAAGTACCCGTCGCGCCTGCTTGATGGCTTCTTGACTCTTGCTCTGCTTTGCATGAGCGCTGATTCTACCTTCTGCTTCGTCGAGACGACTTGGTAGTTCGCTTTGCTTGAGCTCGTATGTATCCCTGTATTCATTAGCTTCTTTCATCCAGAGTCAGAAGGATCCAGCTACCTCGAGCTTTGCAATACGTGTATACGCTGCTCCACAGTCATCCCGTACTTGTCAAAGATTTCCTTTCTTTGTCGGGGTGTCAAAATGGATTTTAGGTGGGCCAGTTGCTCGTCTAGTGATTCGATGGCGCAGATATTTGTGAAGCCGACCATGCTTTGTCTTGCGATACTGAGGGATGCGCGCAAAAAGACCAGATGCCTCGTGCTAAAGTACCATTTAAACTTAGCAACGGCAGTATCAATGATGTTGTGTTGGTAGATAGGGTCGCGAGATAATGCGTCCACTTTACGCGCCAATTCTCTGTAGTCTCTGATGGAACGCTTGGTCCAGGATACCAGTTTCTGCTTGACCGAGGACACTCTTCCGCGGTGCCTCATTCTTGTTGAGCAAATCTTGAGAAACTCGGTGTATAGGTCGGTAAAGATATCCATTTCGTTCACCAGTTCTTCGAGTTCTTGTCGTGCATACGTAATCTTCTTATAAGCGACACGAAGTTCTTGAGCTATCCCAATAACGATTGGGCCTAACGCAACTGCTGCCGCGGCGACACTGAAAGGCTCCATTGGGTTATGATAGTTGAGTGTTGATAAGATGCCAGTGTTGGTATGTCAAGTCAAACGAAGTAGAACTAGGAATGAGAGTGATAAATCCAAGAACATTTGGGATATTCGAATGCGTTCGAACATATCACTGTCTCTTTTAACACGCAGAAGGCACCCGACAACATAAAAGGAGAAGGAAATCGACAGAACCATTCAGCATGTGCATATTGACCGGTGAACTGATGGCTTTATTGAGTATGCACTACTCTACCAACCAGCGGCTAATGGCACTCACCACTTTGGCCTTCGCATGCAGGGCAGGCGGGGTAACGACCTCGCCTCTCTGCCTGCGCACTTGAGGCAGACTCACCACACCGGGTATAACAGTGGTTTTTGCATCTGATAGGCGTTATTGCCTATCGATGGACGTGTGGGGGTGCGGCATGAAGGTGTTGGGCGTGGTTCATCCGCCGCATCGTGACATGAGTGCATGGCACAGCCGTGGTGATAGGAGCGTCGCTGCGAGCCTTGCTGTCGGCCTTGCATCGCTTGGGGAATACTGTGTACCGATGTTTCGAGATGAGTGAAGGAGGTAGGAAAGAGGAAGGCGGAAGTTGCGTGAGCAACACGTGGATTAGTGCCTTGGCAGCCCATGTAAGGAAGGCGCTCTCACATACACCACACCCACGAAGAAGATTTGAGATTCAAGTCTCGATTGATACTACTCAGAGCCATCGGCTCAAGTAGATCGCTACAAGAAGTAGCCTACGTATGACCGAACCTCTCAAATCCGAACCATGAAACTCCACCAGTAATCCTCCGGTACAAGGAAAAGGGTATCATCCGTTCCATCCATCCATAACGCCATCGTAAAAGTCGTAAAGGACCTGAGCACAAGACCCAGATCCAAACCCCCGAAACCCGTTAATCAACATCCCCATATTTCGTCCGTTTGAGCGAAGAGAAGCGCAACTCACAAGCAACAGAACTGATCCATATCCCACCATCGCCATAACCAGCACATACAACCGACCCCCGCTCACCTCCCAGAATAGAACTGAAAAAAAGCGACGAAAAGCGCACGCGCGGAGAAATAGCATGCAGAACGCTGAAGAAAGACATGTAAGGAAGAAATACTTACTGTGATTGGTCGCGTTCGCATCTCGAAAGCCAGCAAGCGACAAACCAACACACAGCTCTTGTCCAGTGGAGACTCTCGTCGTCCTTTCCCCTTGGAATAGTTCTTTTATTGCCGCTCATCCCCTGAGGGTGGGCCGCTCCGAGCGGTGCTTCTGGCGGGGTCTCGAAAGTTTGCGACCAACGACGACAGCAGCGAGGGTGGGGTTGGAGAGCTTGCGTTTAGCGGCATCCTCGTCACCGCCGTCGCCCTGATACTTTGAGCGCTTCCTGGAACTGCCTCGCTTGGCGACCGTGATGTTGGAGCCGGGAGGACTGGGCAAAACATACTGCTCTTCGACCGATTTGCCCTTGCCCTTAGGGCGATTGAACATGCGGATCGGGCTTGCAGACATGGTCATGGCAGCGGGTGGCTCGCGGCCAAGCGGCGTCGTCGGAGACGGCAGGCGCTGGGACTCGGGGAGAACACGCATCAAGCGCGAGCCACTGAACGAGGGAGACGGACCAGTGGGGCTGGACTTGACCATGCGACGGTTGGTAGGTGTAGTGAATGCGTTGTCGTCAGGCTCAGGGCTGGCCTCGTTGCGGACGGCACCGGTACTGGTGTTAGCAGCTAGTAGCAGTAGACCACAGGATGCGTTTGGGTTACCATGATAGTTGAGACCACGATCATTCTGCGGGCGAGGTACAGTAGGGAGACCAGTGCCCGGAGCCGAATTGCGTCGTTTGCTGTCAGCATGACGGCCATTCCGACCAAGATACCCAGTGGAGCGCCTGGAGTTAGTTGGAGCTCCAATGCTGGTGACACCTACTCCGGTGTTGGTGTTGAGTGCCGGACGTTCCCTAGCACGCTTGTCGTGGCGACTGGCTGCCTCGTTGTGAGACACCATCTTGACCTTGCCTATCGCTCTATCAATTCAGCACACAAACCACGAAGATCCCGGGTATGCAAGGGGAACTCCGTACTCTGACCTGGTATATAGCTGATGCTCGCAGTAAATGTGTTGTGCGCTGTGGAAAATTGTTGTTCGCGTCGAGGTGTTGTTGTGATGGCTCGATTGGGTGTTTATATACAAACGGACGCGGACGCGCTCGGGCCGGGCGACGAGAACTTTGCACCCCCGCATAGCGAAAAGTGTTTCGAGGTGAAGAAGACGAGGAGCGGGGAAGAAAGCGGTAGAGCTTGATGCGGACGTGATTCGCCGTCACTGTGAGGAGCGGCGGTTGGCTGGTAGCGTTGAGCGGTGAGGAGCCGGTGGGCGGCCAAATAGCAGGTATATATCCTGAGATACGGTAGGAAGGGCGAGTAATAACCAATAAAGAGCGATGGTAGCTCGCTGCAATGGACAGGAACCTGTCCCACAGGAAGGCATCCGTTCATGTGCCAGGTACAGCAGGTGAGTGCGATACTTATTGCATGTGCTGTACGAATTGACGGAAACAGCAACGAACAAGTAGAGAGAGTGAGTTCATAGAGTTGTAAGAAAGACGAAAAGACATGGGAGAAGGACTGATATAAGAGTTGAGCGAAGCGAGTAGTGAGAGGAAATGTCAGGTAATAGCATACAGTACCTCTAACATCGGCCTCAACTTATAAGATCGAAAAGGTCATCCGACCAATCCTACACAAGAGTGACGAAGGAAATGATCCTAGTCACAAGCCTACTATGGAGTTCAAAAGCAAGACACAAACGCCAACAGAGAGATCCAATCCCAGAACCAAACCGTAAAGCAGCCACATGTCAGGGGAATATGTAGCAATGTGGCCTTTATATGCGCCATATCAGCGCCGTGAACGTCCAGCCATGGAAGTAGAGCGAAGAAGAAAGGTCGTGGACAATACAAAGGAGACTGATAGCAGCCGAAGAAGGGTTGCCTCAGATGTCTTCCATATTACCCGCCGCTTCATCTTCATCGCCTGACTCGTAGCTGCCGACAGAGCTCATCTCGTCGTCATCGCCATCGTCTTTGTCAGAGTCTTCGGCAGTGTCCTTGTTGGCGTACTTCTGGACGTATTCTAGATGTACATTAGCCTGGCTCACACGACTCACCCTTGTATACATACCCTTCACCTTGGCCTCGTAGCTCTTAGGTTCGCGCATAAGGAGGGCTGCGGCCTCGCCGTTCAAAGGATCGGTCGGGTTTGGGTAACGCAGGAGCTGAGGAAGGAAGACCTCGAAGATGTTGATCATGTCGTACATTGGTGACCATGTCTGGTTGATAACGTCGAGGCAGACGGAGCCAGAGCTGTACAAGTAAGCGGGTATTCTCCAATGAAGCCAAACAGGGGTATAGTTCGTACAGTTCGTCGATATTGGGGTGGAATATCCTGTTCACGAAGCCGATGCTAGGGCTCTTATACGGATACTGATCAGGCAACTCGACATGGATCTTCCAAAGCCCGCCCTCGAATGGCGCTGTCCTTCATTAGCGCATGATGATGCGCATGGCGCGTGCGCGACTTACTTTCTACTGGGCCCTTAAACCTAACGTAGAACTCCTGCCTGTGGTGTGTCAGCGTCGTTTCGGCGAATGCGGATTCGGATGGTAGGAAGGACTGACACTACGGGATGTTAGCTGTGTATCCGATAGGAATGGGTGTCATGTTACTCACTATTGTCGTTGACCAGAGTCACCTCGTAGTCGCTCATAAGCCTGCCTTGTATCAGCTATCAGGATTCACCATGGTTGCCAGGCGCGTGGCGCGAAGAAGGCGGTAAATTGGTCGACATACATCCTGATGGCGTGTTAGCATTCTATCTTACAGCAGGAAACATGCGCAACATACTTCATGACCTGTATAGTTGGAAAGAGGCCTCGGTTAGCTCTTGTCCTTTGCTCAGCAACCACCGGGGTGAAGGTCTCCACATACATCCGTCTCAATACGTCTCTTTGGCGAACTCATATTGGCGTTCCTGATATCGCGACCTGTAAAGGACTTTGCTCTTCCCTAGTCTTCCACTCGTCTTTAAGTTGTATACGGCAGTGCGCAGCTCGCAGTGAGAGCTCTCGTGAGGTAGGCGGCGGGGCTATCGATAGCGGATGAGGGGCGCGTTCGTTGGCAAGTGGTGTGTGCTTTGCTGGCAGATCGTGGTTGTTTGAACCCTGGTAAGGATGTCGATCGGTGAATGTGTGTTGTTGTCGCGTCTTTGGGTCGGACGTGTCAAAGGGCAGGAACAGTGAGGCGGGAATGATGGTCGCGGTAGTCGCGATCACGAGCTCGATACCGGCATGTCACGCTTGCGCACGTCTCGCCAGGCAAGTCATCGCCGAGACCACGGCGCGACCGCGTGTCTCTCGTGCATTCATAACGACGCCGCTCTCCAGTCATCATAATACATACTTCTACTATCACTGACTCTACCCAGGTGCTTACATGTCGATTCGCAAGCTGTGTGGATATCTAGGTAGGATGACTCCAAAGGCTACGTCACCGTGTGCCACGCGTACCTAGCCATCCAAACCCAGCACTTGAATCTACCAAGTATAACAAAGCGTCCTGAAATTATCGGCAGTGATGCACAAGAACAACAGAAGGACTGAGATACACTCGCCGTGCATGAAGCGGGACGTCTCTTACCAAACGCAGACTGGCTGGTTCCCGACGGCTACCTGATCTGACTTGACACTTCAGCGTAGATGGAACGAAGCAATCTTCAATTGCGTCTGAATAAACCAACATTTGTTTGAAGCTTATGCCGACCGCACAGCTGAAGACAGTATAAGTGCAATGCAGACTGAGGCTGCTGGGACCGACATCCAATCACTGAGGAGCAATGCCGCAGCTTCCCCGAGATCCTCGCCTGGGGCCTTCACCGCCGGTCCGAACGACGCTCTCTGCAATTCGAGGCACAGCGCTGGAAGTGTAAGAATACAAGGACAGATAGAAGAGACACGCTACAATACAAATAGTCATAGTCAAAAGGCGGGGCGTACCGAAGAATCGACCCGCCGAAGCAATCAGGGCACATCCAGACCCCTGGCGTCTGGGCGCAGGCTGACCCTCGGTTCTTCCAAAACTCCAAGGTTAGGTATACAATCTTCAGCGCAGCTCTCTGCACATGTTGCTTAAAAGCAACACCCA
>Ga0265797_10005802_pt1 | contig 17839 bp, 19 predicted proteins | sample P2T30metagenome_FD_192433 | JGI IMG/M metagenome (GOLD analysis project Ga0265797, IMG submission 192433) | Plant litter microbial communities from East Loma Ridge, Irvine, California - P2 T30 | ecosystem: Environmental > Terrestrial > Plant litter > Unclassified | place: USA: California...
GGAAAATGGACTGGGAGCGCGAGGTTGTGGTCATCACGGGCGGGGCGTCCGGGCTGGGCAAGGTGATGGCGGAGATGTATGGGATGCGGGGCGTCAGCGTGGCGGTTTTGGATGTGAGGGTTCCCGAGGAGAGGAGCGAGGCGTTGGAGCACGTGCGCTTCTACAAGTGTGATGTTTCGAGCTTGGAGGAGGTTCGGAGGGCGAGGGGGCAGATTGAGGAAGATGTACGTAGGACTGACTGCCTTTTTGTCTGTTTTTGTGTTTACCAGACGACTATCAATCAATCAATTTCCATCAAAATCACGGTTTGAAAGATCACAACATCAAATCACAATCCAAAAAATCACCACACCCTCATCATCGTTCGCTCGCATCCGATTCCATTTCAGATCCAAATTCCCAAAAACACCCTACCTACCACCTCTGGTCCCACCGTAACACCACAACTAACGCACTCCCCCAGCTCGGCCCCCCCACAATCCTAGTAAACAACGCCGGCACCGTCGCCGGCCAACCCCTCCTCTCCCTCGCCCCCTCCCAAATCACCGCAACCCTAACGACAAACCTGCACTCGCACTTCCACACCCTGCAGACCTTCCTGCCCGCGCTCCTCGCCTCCCCGCAGGGCGGCACAATCGTCACCGTAGCCTCGGTGCTGGGCCGCCTCGGCGCCGCCAACCTGACCGACTACGCCGCCGCGAAAGCCGGGCTGATAGCCCTGCACGCGAGTTTGCGGGCGGAGCTCACTGCTGAGGAGGCGCCGGCGGGGAGCGGGAATGTGCGGATGGTGTTGGTGACGCCGGGGCAGTTGGGGACGGGGTTGTTTGCGGGTGTGCAGACTCCGAGTTCGTTTCTGGGGCCTGTGGTTGAGGCGGTGGAGTTGGCGAGGGCGGTTGTCGCGGTTGTGGATGCTGGAGAGAGCGGGGAGGTTAGTTTGCCGTTGTATACGGGGTGGGTTTGGGTGCTGGAGGGGTTGCCGGGGAGTTTGAGGAGGGTGGTTAGGTGGGCTAGTGGGGTTGATGGGGCTATGGGGGGGTTTGTTGGGGCGGGGGGGAGGGGCGGCGGTGCTGCTGCTGCGGCTGGGAGGAAGGAGATGTGAATGGGGTTCCTTGATTGCTGGTCGATGGCGGTTGACGTGACGGCGGCTGATGGGCACTCCGCGAATGGATGGAGCGCAGTGGGTTGAATGCGTGGTGGCCGCGAGATTCTTGTTGGACGAGCTTGAACTTGATGACGATGAACAGACATACTCTACTTAGCCTAAGGGATGAAATTCAAACCACCAGTCTGAGACCAAGCACTTCGAGATCACTACCGCACACCATCAAAGATCCAACACCAAATATCGATAGTGAAGCCAAAATTTCATCACAACAACATCCGATACAAAACCCCTAACCCGCAACCCCCCACCCGATCAAAGAATCGCATTATCGCAGGACTAACACCACTTGTATACCACCTAACCCACTACATATGTACAACTACAACTATATACCGACCACCAACAATACCAAGAACCACCACCATCACCATCCGCCTCTGCCCTTACACCTTTGAAAAGACAAGCCCTCCAGTTTTGACGTAAAGGACGACTGAAACGCTTCACCACGCGAACTGACATGGAAAAAACTGGGACGAAAAAAAACGGGGGCAACCCCTCAAACAACCGCGCTCCGTACAGAAGGGAAAAAAGGACGGGGAAAAAATCAAAAAAGCAAAAGCAAACCCGCCACATTCAGAACTAGTAAAGAGCAAGAAACGACAGAACCAAAAAACAAAAACTTGCGGGGGCAATAATGCGGAATGAGTTTAAGCCGCAAAATGACGTTTCATCGGAACGGTATTGGATAGCGTCAGCAGGGGCGGCGAGACGACGACGGGAGGTGTGTGTGTGTTTATGTGAGAAATAGACTTTGTTGGCGAGGGCGCGCGGGTGTGATTGGAAAAAAAAGACGAAAAAAGTGTCGCTGCGTGGTGAATCCGCTGCGCTGCGTACAAGGGGACGGGGGAGGTTGCAGGCGGATGTTTGGGGGACAGAAGCGTGTCTGTGCAAAAGGAATTGCTTCAAGTCGCAGAATGGGGTTTTCAAGTCAGCCCGGGTGAAGAGTCGGGCCACCACCGGGGAAATGAAGGGCGATTTGGGAAGATGGAAGAGGGGGGGGGAAGAAAAAAGAACAGGAAACAGAACGAAAATCCGCAAGCAGAATGTTGAAATGTCGTAAATGTCGTGCCAATGATAGTGAAGAAAATTATAGGACGGGTAAGGGCCCGTTGGTCGAGGACGAACTCGGCTGGGCGATGTCGTCGTCGTTGTTGATGATGATGTGTATCTCCTTTCTCTCGACCTCTCGATCTCTCGATCTTTCTCTCTTCTAAAACACTGCAGCCAACCCGCTCTTACTATGCCGCTTGCTAAATCTTTTTCGACCCTTGTTCTCCTCGCCGTCGTTTTTGTCTTTCCGCAACGTCTGTCGGCCAGAGTGGTTGCTGCTGCTGGGACCGCTCATGGGCATGACTGAGTCGTTGCCGAGTGGTTCGACTACAGGGCTGTTCATACCAGAGTGCATGCCGTTGATCTCTCCCGCGTAAGAGCCGGCAGCAGACTGAGCAAGAGCAATTTCACGAGCTTGTTCGACAGACTCGATCCACTCTTGAGTGCTGTATTTGCTGCCTGCAGGGTCGGATGTGGTGGCCCGAGGATCCTCAAAGGTCAAATGCTTGTCGCGCTGGATAGTGTCAGTGAAATGTGGGATAGAAAGATTTGCTTCCACGCAACAAGACATACCGTGTCGATTGACCATGCTGTCAATCCTCTCGAGTCCACGTAACTCTTCCACGAGCAACCAGGCGATACCAGCGGGATTTCCATCTTAATCTTCTTCTCGTGGCCGCCGGCAGGTGCCAATATGACTCTCGCATTTGATGTGATGAGGACGAGTCTCTCCTTCTTTTTTGTTGTACTCCCACTGAAGAAACGGGAGAATTTTGGTTTCTCCGAAGGTGTTGTTGGGTCCCCATTCTTGCCGCCTGGGGAACTCGCTTGGGAAGATGTGTTTACGATCAAGTTGCCAAGCTTCAAGATACGTTCGTTGTTATGTGTAAGTACCGGAGACCAGTCGATGTCCAGTTGGCTTGGAGGTGGAAGCTCAGTGATGCCTCGGAGTTGTGGTCGTGTAGGCGGAGGTTGAGTCTGCAGTGGCGTCTGCGACGTAGCAATTGGCGAAGGGCCAGATGAGATCTGTCCGAATGGGACACCATTACCGGAGCCACCGAGCTTGATTGGCGCCGCAGCAGGCGGCACGTATGCCTTCAGGCGTGGCGCCTTTTGTCTCCACAGACTCTTTCCCCAGTGTGTGCCCTCGAAGAATCGGTGGTTTCTGATGTGCTCCACTGGCAGTCGATTTGCAGGTTCCAGCACAAGCAGTCTTTCTACTAGATCCCGGGCCACTTCAGGAAATCCATCTGGGAAAGTGTATTCCAGTCCTAAAATCTTTTGGAATGTGAGGTATTCATTCGCTGCTTTGAACGGCGGTCGTCCAGCGATGAGTTGGAAGAGAATGCAACCAAACGCCCAAAGGTCGCTGGACTTGCATGCATTCTTGTCTCGGAGTAGCTCTGGACTGACATATTCGGCTGTCCCGACGAACGAAACTGCGCGATCAGACTCGGCGCCATCGGTGGGATCCCCGGGCATGTCACCGTTGAGTGCAGCATTCGGTCCGGATGACCTTGGCTCGGCCTTCAAGATCTTGGCAGTACCAAAGTCTGTAATCTTCACATGCATGTCCCTGTCGAGTAGGACGTTCTCCGGTTTGAGATCACGGTGGATCACTCCTTTGCTGTGCATGTATGCTATACTGTCCAGAATTTCCGCGGCGTAGAATCTCGAGCACTCGACATCAAAGCTTCCAAGTTTTTTCAACACACCGAGTAACTCGCCTCCCGATGCCAGATCCAGTACGAAATATAACGAGCGCTCGTCCTGGAAAGTGTAGTATAGCCGCACAACACCCGGATGGTCGGTCAATCTGTTCAAGGTATCCCTCTCGATGTTGACATATTTGACCTTCTTCTCCTTGATGATATGCCGCTTGTCCAAAACTTTGATCGCATATTCCTTCAAGTTTTGCCGATCGGTCGCAGCCAGGACAGTACTGTAGCTGCCTTCACCCAGAGTCCTTCCGAAGTTGAAGTCCTTTACTCCTTTTTTGATCATCCTTTGCACGGGTTGGCCTGTCGAATCCGTCCCTTGAGTCCTGCCAACTGCCGCGCCTTTTTCCCGCCAGTCCTCTGCATTCCTGGGCATCGATCCATTCCCAGCGTATGCTGCGTCACCGTTGTTCTCGTAGTCGACATTCGATCCTGGAGGTGGTCTCGTCCTCCGGGAGTTCCTCCGGGGCGGCAGCGGTCCATTGGTTTGTTGGCTCGGCTGTCGATATATTCTGCTTCCATCTCTGATTGGCAGAGGTCCCATTCCTTGCCTGGGACCTCCAGATCCGTGTCTAGCCAAAGCTGGTCCTCCTCCATCGGCCGAGCTCATCTCAGACCGGTAGCTGTACGAATTTTGGCTGAATCCCGAGCTGGCAGAGGCATTCCCCTGACTGTACATGCCTGATATGGGCCTGATGTCAGAAGACTGCGCGCCATGCTGACGCATCTGTGGACCGTAGCCAGGGGAGTGTGACGGGTACTGCGCTGCCTGTTGTGCCTGGTAGTCCGGCATGCTAGTCCTATGGGTCAAGGGCACCCTCGGCTGAGGTTCCTGTTGAATGCGTTGGATGGCCGGAGGTTGGAGAGGCTGTGTTACCTGTGTTGCCGTGGGCGACACATTGGTGGTTTGTAGATTGTACTCGTCTGGTTGGAAGCCCAGGCTCGAAGCGTAATCGGAGCTTTGATGTGACAGAGCTGGAAGGAGGTCTGGTCGGCGATCGTTGGTCACGGTGCTGGTTGAGGAGTGTGACGAAGGAGGAGCCTGCTGGTTGGGCGGAGGAGAGACAGGCGAGCCCGGGGAATCATCGTCCGGGTTGGCGATTCGTAGACCGCCGTGCGATTGCGAAAGACTCAGGTCGCCAGACATGCTGCGTGGCCGAAGCCAATGCCGGTGGCCGGAGGAGCGACGATGTTGTCGGCGGGGAGATTGTCAAGTGATCGAGGGTAATTGCGTAGCATGAGGCGGTTGCGGCAAGTAGCGAGTAAGAGTTGCTGTTTCTGTTGCAGGAGGCAGCAGACGTAGGGCAGATCGGAGGGCGGAAGTCGGCGGCGGCGGCAGAGGGGGTTGATTGGCGACGGCGGCGCGGAAGGGTCAGGGCGACGATGAGGTGTGTTGATATGTGATGGGTAGGTGTTGGCGGCGGTGTTGGTTGTAGTTGGCCCTTGGTAGGTAGGCTGCAAGGCAATGCAATGCAATGCAATGCGAGTGACTTGGCGTGGGCTATGTAGACGCTGTGTTTCTATATTCGGCCGCCAGCGTGACAGCGAGCCGGGGCAGGGCAGCGGTATGAGACTGGAGCTGACGACGAAGCTTGGAAGGGTTAGGGTTTGATGAGTCCAAACTAGAATAAACACTATATAGATCCACTCCACTTCACTCCACTCCATCCATCCATCTCCACCAACTACCAACACCTCGCATAAAAGGCACATATATATCAACATGTCCTCCCAAGACCGCCCGTGCAGAGGCTGTGGCCATGATGGCCAACATCTCATCCTTGCTTCGACGACTGGGCTTTTGCCTGCCATGGCCACTGAGACGCGCACTGTATGAGAGCAAACTTTGTACATTGGGCATCGTGCTGCGCCTCCGTACCGTATCGATACCTGCCTACAGAGCTACCCGATCGAACTTCCTATGGATGGTGTACTTTTCCCACATCTCTTTCCCACATCTGATTCCTTCATCCGCACCTGCTAGGCTGACATGTTAACATGCTACCAACAAACATGCAGCGCTTACTGTTCTCACCTGCATGCTCATCTAACCACATGATTTCCACCTACACATGTCCCCATGAGCGATATCGTGCGAGAAGACATGCTGCGCTGTAACCCTTCCCAAATCCAGCTGACCTCCAACGACATCGGCTACCTGGAACATCACACCGTCAACAGACGACGTGCCCTGTCCGATGTAGCAAAGGGAAAGGCCAGACTGAATACAGGACCATGGCTACCCACATCCAGTGCAGCAGCACATGAAGATGTCACCGTCGTCCAGCAATCCTCGACTGCACTTGTCCACCCGCCATATCACCCAAAGAGAGACACAGCAAGGCGCACGCAGTATGCTATCCCAGCAAGAGCCGCGTCTGAGTTCGCGCTCCAACATAACCAGGACCAGCTTGATCGCCCTTCGACCGCACTTGGCCCAGATCACCTTCCACATGATTGCAACAGAATTGTACGAAACGATGAGCCCGTCAAGGTCGACTCCCCCCAGGCATCGCCAACCCTTGATCCATACCTGAGGGTCCCTCCGTTAGTCACCACCGCAGACTATCGTACTCGAGATCACCGTCGGCAGACATCGCCCTCGAACAACACGGAAGTGGCTATCGATAGTGTGTCCGAGTCTGAAGACATCAAGTGCCCGAGACCACCCTCGGCAACGAGCCATATCACACCCATGCACGCGGGTCGTCAGGTGTTCCGCGAACTACCTGGATTTGATGGTCCGTCATCGTCCACTCGTCTGCGTAGAATGTCTGCCACCAGATCTCGGCGCTCCCACGATCGCATACCCCAATCGCAAGAAGACCCCCCGGAACGCCCAGCTCCCATCAGCTCCCCGCGGCGTGCAAGACCTCAGAGGTATGATCCATCAGCTTCACTCATCGCAAGGGACCTCGACCCAGGCGCGTCAGTGTTCACGCCCCGAGTACGATTCGGATCCACGACCGTGGTGCCTGAACGTGGCAGTGAAGACATTGATACATCCAACTTGCGCGTCCGTTCACCATCCGAGCAGAACTCGAGCCTCAATCAAACTCGACACTCACAAGTGAGCGCTCCCGCATCTGAAGCCCGGTCTCGGCGGCCACGTTCGAATGCAGTCATCGTGCGCTCTCGGCAGTCCAGCGAAAACAACGTTTTACCACTTCCGAATCTGGAACGGTACCCTCTTCTCTTGCCCACCGCACGCAACTTTGTCGATCGTGAGAGTCGTACACCAGTTCAATCAGGTCCATACCAGCTAGCATCAGAGATTGTTCACTTACCATCCAAGAGCCCCAGCTCGAGCGCTTCCAGCCCTCAGGAGACACCGGCCAGCCGTATCCCCAGCATTGTCAGCGCGGCGAGCGGGATCTCGAAGCTCAGCATATCAGAAGACGCAGCTGCTGAGTTTCTACGCTTCCGTCCGTCTCCACTGGATGGGTTGACAGCTAGGCTTAGTAGGCTATCAGCCGCATTGGGACCTGCACACATTTCTGGCGAGAAAAAGATCAGCCTCCTCAATGGCAATCCGTTCGACGTCACCGGCGCAGCATTTGACGATGAAGATGTCGACCTAGACTTGTCAGAGATCGATGCGGACGTTACGAGAAGGGATGTTGCGTCTCCCAAGTTACTCGCTTCGCCATCTCACTTCACCCTACCCTGCTCACAATCCATCCCAAACACACCCATCCCGCAGGCCATCCCGCAGTCCATCCCGCAACGAAGTGCATCTCGCGTGCAATCAACGCGCTCCAAAGCAAGCATCGATACCAAAACTCCCTCCCGCCACCCGACGAACACCACCAACACCCCCAAAGCCCCCATCTACAACGACGCAGCCCCAGCCCACCTCCAACCACAAACACCCGCGGACCTCCGCCGCTCATCCCGCCGCTCCCGCAATCGTTCGGATTCCAGTGTCCGCAGAGAAGCCTTCTGCGTCGGCCAAGTGCTAGTGGCTCAAAGACCCCCGGTGCCGGAGAGGAGAGCTTATCGCAATACCTACCCGGCGAACATCAATGTAGGAAGCAGTTCTGCTCATGTGGGGGCTGAGGGCTCCGCGGATCTGCGACGTGGCGAGCGCGGCGAGCGCGACGAGACTGAGAACGGGGAGCAGGGTTTGCTGTCTGGGCTCGAGAGTGATCGTGCGATCTGGGTTTGCAGGAGGCAGGGTGGGAGTCTGGATGTTACGCCGCCTGGCCAGGGGCGGTTTGAGCGCTTTTTGGATTGATTGTTCGATTGACTGTTGGAGAATTGGAGACTTTCTTCACTTGGAATACTGTAGTGCATTCTTAGTTTCTTGCTTGAGGTGATTCAGTTAGGTATTGAGTATGAGCGATAGCGATGGTGTGGACTTCCATCGCGAGCATTGAGTTAATCGTTGAGCGGTTGTGAGTCGGATGACGGGGTTTTCCCCCCATCTTCTTATTCCACCAGAATGTCCACATAAAACCTTACTATAGAAACAATATTGTCATAGAGCAGCATCTCAGCATCCGTTAACACCAACAAACAAATGTTGATCAGACTACAAAGCGTTGTTTTGAATAACCACAATCAGACACCACACCCCAACCCTAACCCTCCTTGCAACCATCGGACCGCAGCCCGCTCTCGAAAGCCGAAGCTCTACAACCACCAGCCCGATCTCGCACCGGCCTTCACCTCCAATGCCTCTACCACACGCCGCATCCTGCAGCCGGCGAGCCCGCCTCACCAACCCTCTCAAAAGCTTCAGCCATGGCTCCACCAACAAGCGATCCTACAACCGCCCCTCCTTCGCCCCCAAACCCGTCCTAGACCTCAAGCACATGCGCCAGAACCCCGGCCTCTACGAACAAAACGCCCTCGACCGCAACTACGCCGCGCCCGCCCGCAACGGCTGGCGCATCCTCGAACTGCACCAGAATCTGCTGGCCGAGCAGGGCAAAGCCGTCGAATTCAGACGGCGCGGGAATGCGCTGAGCAAGATTCTCGGAGCGCAGGGTGCGGATGCGCGGACGAAAGATGCAGCCCGCGAGGAGGCCAGGGGGTTGAAAGAGGGGCTTGCAGCGATTGCGAGGTTGGAGAGGGAGACGCAGGGCGAGATGGAGAGGTTGGCTATGGAGTTGCCGAACTTGAGCTCGGCGCAGACGCCGGTTGGGGGGGAGGCGAGGACGGTTGGGTATGTGAATGGGGAGGGGAGGCCCGAGGGGAAGTTTGGCACGAAAAGTCACGTGGAGATTGGTAAGGAGCTGGACCTGCTTGATTTCCAGGCGAGTGCGACGACGAGCGGTTGGGGGTGGTATTTCCTCAAGAACGAGGGCGCGCTGCTGGAGCAGGCTTTGGTTCAGTATGCTCTGAGCGTTGCCATGAAGCGCGGCTGGAAGGTTATGACGCCGCCGAGTCTGGTCTACAGCCACATTGCGAGCGCGTGCGGGTTTATGCCGAGGGATCAGAACGGGGAGACGCAGATTTACAACATTGCGCAGCCCGAGACTGACGGCGACGACAAGCCTGGTCTTGTTCTTGCCGGGACGGCCGAGATTCCTTTCGCCGGCTCACAAGCGAACAAGACCCTGGCAGAGTCCGACCTGCCTCTCAAAGTCATCGGCCCCTCACGCTGCTACCGCGCAGAAGCCGGAGCCCGCGGCGTCGATACCAAAGGCCTCTACCGCGTCCACGAGTTCACGAAAGTGGAAATGTTCGCCTGGACCAAACCGCCCCCCACAGCCGAGAGCAGCGACCGCTTCGGCACGGAAGAAGACGACGCGACAGCCTACGCACCCTCGCAGAGCGAAGCCACTTTCCAGGAGATGCTGTCGATCCAAACGGAGATCCTCGCCTCCCTCGGCCTCCACGCTCGGATACTGGAGATGCCTTCGACGGACTTGGGCGCCTCCGCCACGAGGAAGATCGACATCGAGGCGTTCTTCCCCTCGCGGACGGGGATCGATGAGGGGTATGGCGAGGTTACGAGCGCTTCTGTTTGCTCGGATTACCAGAGTCGACGGCTGGGCACGAGGTTCAAGGGGGCTGGCGAGCAGAGTCTGAGGTGGCCGCATACGGTCAACGGGACTGCGATGGCTGTTCCTAGGGTTTTGGCGGCTGTTTTGGAGAACGGGTGGGTTGAGGGTGAGAAGGCGGTTGTGGTGCCGCAGGTCCTGAGGAAGTGGATGCCGGATGGCTTGGAGAAGATCACTTGCGCCCGTGCTTGATTGGCAACTTGTGGGCGTTTGTAAGATATTTTTTGTGTATGCATTACTGTACAACAGGGAGCTTGGTCTGTGGACTTGCTTCTTCCCGGAATCGGATTCGACACTTCGAACCCAAGCGAAGATGTTGGGTGTCTACTACTGACCGTAGTACCGGAACCGCGACACCACATCGATCGTCAACCAAGCTTCATTCAATTCATCTCATCTATGATCAATCCCGAGCAACCAACAACAGACATTCATCCCTCGGCATCTCATCCCCCCCTCAACCAACCAAAAGACGAAATTCCAGCCATTCTAAAGACGAGACTGACCAGGCGTAGGCTCCGCCCTTCCCTCCAGATTCGGGTGCGCGTCGCGAACCGGCCGGGTAACAGTATAAAAAGCGAACCCCGCCGACTTTGTCGAGAACTGCACTTTGGTGCCGACGTGGAAAAAAGCGAAATCCCCGTTGACGAGGTGGTGGGTGACGCCGGTCGCTTCGTCGTAGACGTCGATTTGGCCGGAGAGGACGTACTTTGCCTGAGAAAAAAAACATAGGTGTCAGGTCGGAGGAGTTGCTTTTTTGTTTTTCTTTTTCTTCATCCCGACGATGGATTGGGAGATTGGAAAAACTATGTGGGTGACTTTTTCAAATACATACCTCTTCGAAGGCGTAGTGGGCGGACAGTTTGGGGCCGGCTTCGACTTTGTAGAAGCCCGAGGTCACGTATGCGGGCGCGTCGGTTTTGGTGCGGATTGAGTGGAAGTCGGCGGTGATGTGCGGCGAGCCGGCGGCGAAGGGGATGTGTTCGTGGCCGGCGCCTTTGTAGACTGTGAGGGGGACGAGGTTGGATGACATCTGTGTTGATTAGTGGGGTTGATTTCGCTTTGAAGGTGAATTGGTTTTGGGGGTTGGGAGGACTTACTGTTGGGTGGTGGTTTAGATGATTGACGGAGATGTTTGTTTTGTTTGTCGGTGACGGGTTGACTTGTTGATTGATTGATTGATCGGTTGAGTATTCGAGTTGGTGGAATGGTTTGTTGGATGGTTTGGATGGAGATGGGGAGGAAGCGAGAAGACTCGAGCTGACTACCTAACTTATGTACTTTTTGTTGAACACTGCAATCATGTTCAAGTGGGTAACGAAAGCTGACAGTTGATCGCGAATAGGCACGACATGCAGTCAAAGGAAGACATCGCAGGTTCCCAATGGTCAATCCGACGATTTAATTGGAGCTGGAAAGCAGACCCCGAAAGGGAAGGAATTCACATCGGAATGCAACCCTAACCCTGATGATGTTGCAACATGTCCTCTTATCTTCCACCAGCAACCTGTTATGTCGCAATGAAGTACGAATGAAGGCGAATCTGATTTGCATCATCTATCTACTCCCAGTGTCTTTCTGATGCTGCTCGCCGCAGCTTCAACTTCCGCTGGCACATCAACATGGCCGATGAAGCCTTTCCCTTTCGGCCCATAACCATTCTCGTCATCTTTGAGCCGTGTGACCTCTCCTACAAGTAGCTCACACAGCCTCTTCATCTCCCAGAAGTCTTCCGCCCGCAAGTCAGTCGCCGAATCAAGGACATACTCAAGCTGCCCGTTCACTGCGTGCACCTCCGGCACCACAATCGGACAAGCCAAGAAGTGCGGCCGTTGCAGCATGGGCAGGTCTGCAAACGCCTTCTCAAAACTAGCTTTCGTCCGCAACGACATCGTAGGATCCTGTACGACGATGCAAGTCCTGATGCCCGTCACACCAGCTCGATCGAGCACCTCGCGCGTCCTGACAGCGTTGGCGCCGCAGTTGGTGGACTCATCTTCTACCAGCACTCGTGGGCCTCCATCTTCGATGTCCGGTATTGAGAAGAAGCGGTTCAGGATCTCTTGCAGAACTTGCGCTTCTGGAAGTCCCATAATTTGAGAGTGGATTGTGCTGTATTGTGGGTGCCTGGCCACGGCATCGTAGATGTGAGAGGTTGAGTGGCCGATACCGCCGACTAGTACTAAGGTTCTGGTGACAGATGGGCGTGATTGCAAAGCTTGGAAGAGTTGCGTGGCTTGGCTCAGGACTGATGAGGCGCATATCACGATGCAATCGACTGGTTCGCGTGTTTGCAGAGACTCTAGAGAGACTTCGGTGTGGGCCAGAAACCTGGCAAGGAGGTTGACATCCTCTGAGAGATCCGCTGAGATATCGGCTGCTTGCATGGCGAAGCAGCGTTCCATGTGTCTTTCGAGTTCAGTCGCCACTGTCAATCTTGCTGCTTGACGCGTAGTTCAGGTTACTGCACGCTGTCTGATATCGCTGTTGTCGATCGATGCCTAATGGATCCAAAAGACCAGCTCGTCAGAATAACAGTGTCGCAGCGACTGGCATGCGAGCCAAATGAATGAACGGCAGAAGTAGGAAGAGTTGTTGAGAGAACAACGAGCAAGTCAAGACGACTGGCGGGATTCCCAGACGGTCACCCGCCCTGCTGCCAAACGCCCGGCCGAGTGATTATGTATGAATGTGCCTTGTCAATGTTCAGGCAGAGCCGATGTGTTGTTCTCATTTTCTACATGACCTTGATTGCCAAGTCCTCACCTTGATGCCACGCCTGGCCGCTCCTGCAAGATTTCAGCGACTGGGTGACAGACGACGAAGAAATTGGTCGGCTTCGGCAACTCAAGAAAGACAAGAGGTCGCCCCAGGAAGAGGAAACGCATAGGTAGCAATCTGCAGTCTGCCCGGATATCTGGTCACGGGCTCTTGCATAGAGCATTTCACTGCGTATGTCTCAGACGACTGTGCAATATGCAATTGACCAGGCGAAACGTTCGATCGTCAAGTGCATTCTGTACAAAATGCGCGAAAGGGAATTCGTAGCATCCGACCCGGTGAGAGGCACTACTAAATTGTGTCAGTATATCCATTGCGACTGAGCCAGGAACCGGATGTGAGTTCTATGCCCGGTCCCGATTGGTTTCTCAGCAGGATGGGTTGCTCTTACTAAGCGATCGTCGACAACTACATGCGTTGGTGGAGAATAAGAGCACGGTCCGTCAACAACGCTGGCAATACCTCAAATATCTCGAATCACCCTCTACATTGATTTAATCACTGTCTTTTGAGCAATTCCCCTTTTACGACCGAACCGACACGTCCGACACACAAGATCCGAACTCGCAGCCATGACCCTCCCCAGCACTAACAGAGTCTACCGCCGCACTTCTGATGGCAAATCCATCGAACTGCTCGACGAGCCATTGTCTCACGACCTCAAGCCCAACCAAGCTCTCATCAAAATCCACGCAGTCTCGCTCAACTACCGCGACATTGCCATGCTTAGTGGCCAATACCCAGTTGAAGTCATCCAAAAGGGCGTGCCTTGTTCCGACGCCGCAGCAACTATCGTAGCAGTCGGCTCTGCTGTGAACAAGTTCAAAGTCGGCGACTATGTGACCCCGAGCTTCCAAACGAACTTTATCACAGGCACCGAGAAGCACGCAAGCATGTCCGCTCTTGGCGGCGACGTTGATGGTGTCTTGCGCGAGTACGCCGTCTTCGACGTCGACGTACTCACCAAGGTACCCGAGCACCTGTCCTACGAGGAGGCTTCTACCATTGCTTGTGCCGGCGTCACGGCTTGGACTGCGCTGGATATGGGCAGGTCGCTGAAGGCCGACTCGGCTTTGATGCAAGGCACCGGCGGCGTCAGCATGTTCGCTCTGGTCCTTTGTGTTGCAGCGGGGATCAAGCCTATCATCACTTCCTCTTCGGACGAGAAACTCAACGAGGTCAAGAAGCTTGGCTCGCAAGAGAACCCGGTGCTTGGTATCAATTACTCGACACACCCGGATTGGGACGTCGAAGCAAAGAAGCTCACTGACGGCTTGGGCGTGGACGTTGTCGTGAACAACGTCGGATACGCGGCGATGAAGAAGAGTATTGATGTGCTCGTTAGACGCCAGGGCACTATCTCGCTGGTTGGCTTCTTGGGCGGCATGCCCGAGCAGAAGGATATGCCCGACTGTGTTATTCCGCTCATGAAGAAGTCTGGGAGGATGCAGTAAGTCTAGATTCGCTACTTCCGCGCGTGATGGTTGGTCGTCTGTTTCTTACTAATCATTTATCGCAGGGGCATTGGTGTCGGATCTACGAAGGATCAGCAGGATCTGTGCGATTTCCTTGCAAAGCACAAGGTTGATTTGAAGCCGATCGTGGACGAGAAGGTCTTCGATTTCGAGGATGCGCGTGGGGCTTTCGACTACTTGAAGTCGGCGAAGCATACTGGTAATGTTGTTATCAAGCTTTGAGGGAGTGGAGTAGAGTCGGACTCATCCTCGGGCTCAAGATCACGACTGAATCAGAAAGTCAGCACAGGCGAGATGCGTTGTCGTCAAGCGCATTCCAATCGACTGACATGGATGCTAGTCGAGCCCTGAGCTCATGTCCTTGGCGGAGGAGTCGAAGGAATGGAACCTGCCGGAGCAGACAGGGTGCAGACCCACTGTGGCTGGCAGGGCAGTTATCTGACTACGTCTCAGGAACGACACTTTGAATAATCGTGCCTGAGTATCGTCATCGCGCTGGTCGTCAAGATGGAAATATATCCAGGTTGTCGATAAGTTTATTAAGATACTTGTCGAACATCTCTTGCCCTACACCACCTCTTCTCGAGCAGCAAACGATGTTGATCTTCTACTGACATGCCTATAAACTACTCCCGAAACGTTCACTCATACAGTGAATGCGTCTACGGTGGTAAATGAATTGAGCGAGTGGAAGCCCTTCACCAAGAAGCTCAATCGCGGAAGGATGCCGTCAGTGCCTTGCAAGCAATGGTCATGCAGACGACGAAAGTTGTCATCCATCTATTAGATAGTTCAGCTACACTGGGAAGCACAGACGTCCTTTCAACCATCGTGGTTGTTGAACAACGCTGATTCGAGGGCGAGGAGAAGAGCCCCAGAAAGTCTTCGTGTGTCTGAACTTAGATGGCACTCTATACAATTTCCGGAGAGCAGGCGGGCCTTATCGGAAACTGCCGAGTAATAACCTTCGCACACGTTGCTTAGGGTAAGCTTGTGGACCGTGATGGATTATATCAAAGCTCTGGACGCTTTGACGACATGTTGACATGATAAATAGACAGGAACACTTTGCTGGATGTTTGTACAAACCAAAGAACGATCGCAGCAACCGTTGGAACCATTCCTCGATCAAAGACAATTCATTCGACTCGAAGTATGCATCTCCTCCGACATCTTCCATTTCATCCAACGGCAATTCAACAGATTCTAACACTGCAACCTTCCACAGATCAATCACAATGAAGCAAACCATCCCCCACCTCCTCGCCGCCGCAGGCCTCTTGACCGTCGCCTCAGCAAAAATCCAAGCCCAGGTCCGCTACAGCGACTCGATGATCGACGTCGGCAACCTCGACCTCTTCGCCCAAACTTGGCAGAAAATCTACGCCGCCGACGGCAACTCGCAGTCCGTCCTGACCGACAGCACCTCCCCGGCCTACAACGGCGGCTGCAACTCCTGGGCCGACGACGCAAACCTGAACGCCAAAGTCACCATCAACGGCCAGTGGGGCAAAGTCCCCGGGCTCGGCCTGCACGACAGCAGAGAAGCTCTCGTCCAATCCATCTGGGCTGCTCTGAAAGAGGTCAGCAACGGCAACCAGTACGACGTCTTCAACACCTGCTACGGCACGACGTGGCAGGAGGGTTTGCCCGACTGGGCTTACCACGGTCAGTCCGCGTGCGGCGGCGCCAGTCCCACGGTGGCGGACAGCTGTCCGTGTGACGTTGGGAGCGCGGCTTGCAAGGACCATTCGCTGGGCCACAAGGTGCCGTCTTTGATCAAGGCGAACCTTTACGACGGTGAGGGTGCGCTGTTGGCGGACAGTCTGGAGATCACTTTCGAGTCTGCGGCTGTTGGGGGTGGCGGTGGGTGTAGTACGCTTACCAAGGTTGCTGGCGCTCTTGCTGGGTTGCTGCCGGGGCCGGGATCGTTGTTCTCTACGGGTGTTAATGTTGCTTGCCTTAACTTGGCTTGATGGGTGGCGTGCAAAGGGTCGTGGAAGGTGGGTGCCCACCTGAGATATCAAAGGATTTCAGCGAATTGGTTTTGTCTAGAGATATCAACAACAGAGTCAAAGTGATGTATCACCCAGATGAATGGCAAGTGAAGTCGAAAGTCATGATGATCCGGGTTGAAAATGCTCATGAAGCGTATGTGCAAGATATACTTGTCGGTCTCATCTGCAGCGCAACTCGAACAAGTCTGGACAGATCTCACTCTTCTTGGTCGCTTTCAACACAACATCGACCCCTTCTAGGTGAGTCCTGAGCGCGGCAAAGGTGACCTTGTACAACTCCTTCTCCTAGGTGGATGACCGTCTATCAGCTTCTAATCGTCTGTGAACCACAAGTCTTCACCTTACCTTTTCCTTCGCCGCATCGGGCAGCCAATTGATCAGCAGATTCTTCACCACGACTCGCTTTTGCTCGTTCATGTAGTGAAACAGGTAAGCGGCACAACGGCATTCGTCGTCGGGGAGCTCGGCTTTGAGAGGCTCGCAATCTTCGGTGTAGGCTGTCTGTTGCACTCCTTCGAGTGCGTTTCGGTCGTCGTACTTGTTGATCTTGAAGATGATGTGCTGATAGTACCAGCGTCGGAGGTCGTAGAACTTGTACACGCAGCCGCTTGTGATCATCTGCACTCATCAGTTCGAAGCTTGGTCGAGCTGGGAGAGGTCATCGATACTGCTGATTCCGCCATTTTGAGTTGATGTAAGATGGGTCCGTTCGGGTTTTCGAGCATGGAGGTGGGAAGTGTCGTACGCAGGTCAACAGTAGAAAACTCAGGCCGGACCGGGTCCTGAAGACTTCACGACATATGTTTTGATCGCTGTCGATGCGGTGAAGACTGGTGTGCGACGCATGTATGCCTCCGTGTCGGATGTATAACAAACGTAAAGTATGCAGCTGTGCCTAAACTGGCAAATGCAGCCTGCCCATGCGTCGTGCATGCTCATGCATCGGCTTGCTTGTGACTTACGTTCTGCGCCTTCGTGCATCGAAAGTGTTGATCGATGCAATTGATCCAGAGTGCCGGGAGAGGGAGATGCAGGTGGTGTCAGTGGCGAGTGGATTTATGTCTGCCATTTCACTGAACATTTTCGCGCTTAGCCACTGTCCGTTTCCGCTGGTTCGTTCTACATCTGACCGATCGAGTGGGGCTTCATTCGCTTTGAAAGTGATGAAGTACTTCAAGCTGAGATGAATTGAGATGGCATTTCGTCCCTAATTTCCTTGGTGTTGTGCGATGACGTAGTCTATCAGACTACACATAATCATCCACGGAAATGCGAACATCTACATCGTCACAGCTTCAAATGGAGTTACTCAGTCAAGAGTCCATGCTTCAGACCTCTATCTGGTCGAAACCTGGCATACCCGTTCTGAGCCACAATGGGAACTTCGGATCGCCATCTTCCACAACATTGTACAGCTAGGCATGCGAGGAAGATGACCGTGGCACGCGAGAGCGGGAAAGTGCGACTTTGGCGAATTCACGACCGAGGAAAAGACACTGTTGGAGTGGCGAGACTGGCTGACGCGATGCATTGCGTTCTCAGTTGGCGAGGATCTCAGGCGTGTGGCATTCGTGGACCACGCTGAACCCTCGAACGACGCGGACGTGGACTTCCGGACCGA
>Ga0265797_10005803_pt1 | contig 17838 bp, 20 predicted proteins | sample P2T30metagenome_FD_192433 | JGI IMG/M metagenome (GOLD analysis project Ga0265797, IMG submission 192433) | Plant litter microbial communities from East Loma Ridge, Irvine, California - P2 T30 | ecosystem: Environmental > Terrestrial > Plant litter > Unclassified | place: USA: California...
TCCCATGGAAAGTCCAGTCCGGAAGGGACACAACGCCATGGCGCACAATGCCTTCACTCCATTGCTGATGATTGCTGCTGCTGCCCATCCCTTGTGGAAGCCTTTGGCCGACAACGCCAGTGCTTCCTCTCGAACATTTCTGCTTCCAGCTAGCACCATCTGCTGCGGTCAGAAGAAGAACGGCTCGACGATTACACAGTCTGTGGAGATTTCGCGGGTTGCAGCTACATCATGCAAGCTGCCAGGTACCGCGCCCTAGATCGACCGCTACGAGATGCATGCTGCAGGTCCCGAAGGTGGGTGCTTACTTCTTGTGATGCTGCAAGGCGAGCTCAGGTGTTGAGTCTGTAGTCGTGTGTGGTGTCGATCTAGCCAGGCACGTCGGTTGAGTATATGAGTAGGCTCCACGAACGATTTGTCTGTGTCTCTCTTCTCTTGAATTCCCACCAACACCAGCTCCTCCCTCGTTTCTTGAGCTGCCCTCCTCTCGCTACTCGCAAGTCGTTTCTTCGTTCGATCGATCGATCACCGCTTATCTGCCTTTTGCCTGTCCCGTCAATCGTTACTGTCTGTTCTTTCGTCGTCAGAATGAAGATCTCTAGCTTCTTGCCCGTTGCGGCCCTGCTCGCTGCTGTCACCAGCGAACCAATCCCTGGTATGATCTTCATCACTGTCGATATGCAAAAGTTGTACTAACGACTTGTGTAGTCAAGCGTGGAGTCCTCTTTAAGAAAGACGAGGACTGCGAGACCACGAGCTCGTTCGACGTCGACCCAGTGGCTGCAACCGGCGGCTATGGTCATGGCAAGGGTCCTCGCAGGCCACCCCCATGGGCATCGCATCATGCGTACGGCACTGGCAGCTGGGGTGGCGCGCCTAGCATTCGTCCCACCGGTAGCGTCACTTCTCCCAGCTCGGCCAGCATCAGCGCAAGCTTCAGCGACCGTCCGAGGAACGGCACTGTTTCGAGCTCGTCGACTGAAGGCTCGCCGGCCACTGGTTCTGGTTCTGATTCTGCCAGCACTGCTGTCGTCACTGAGACTGTTACATTGAGCTCCACGGATGGCCCGTCTCTTACCATTCTGCCAATCACTCCCACCGGCATCTTCCCTCCCTACGGATATTTCCCTGTTCCATCCGGCGCAGACTCGTCGTCAACAGATGTCAGCCCCGTTACTGGTTCTGAGTCGTCTTTCCCAGCTTACCCAACTCCATGTAACGAGACTACGGCGCCGAACACTGCCCCGACTGCTCCCCTGAGCACGGGCGCCACGACAATCACCATTCCTCTGACGCTGACCTCGACATTGTCTGGAACGACTGTCATCACCGTCTCGCCATCGGATAGCTTGCCAGTGTCGCCTGTCACAGGATCCAATGCCACATCGTCCAGCGGTACCTCGCCACCATACTCTGCTCCCAGTGCGCCCCGTAGCGGCAATGAGACAACCTCTGCTCCTGGGACCGGCACATCGGCCTCGCCGGTATCTCCCATCACAGCGACTGGTGGCTCTTCGGGCTTCCCAACTGGAAGACCTACTGGAATGCCTACTGGATGGCCCACTGGATGGCCCACTGGCCGACCTACCGGATACTGGCCAATGCCGCACCCATACCCGCCGTTCCCCATCTCCAGCCGCTCTCGTTCGGGTGACTACCAGACTATGTCCGGTACTGGCACTGCTCCAGGTACCAGCCCTGTTGCGCCCGTCACTGGCAGCAACAGCACATCCAACATGCCAGGCCCGACTGGAGTTTCGAGCAGCTCGGCTGTAGTAGGCAACGTCACCACGATCACTATCACCATCCCTACCCCGCCCATCGTTGGGCCTTCTTCGACTGAAGGATCGCCCGCGGGATCTTCTTCCAACTCCACCATCCTCTCTCCCACCGGCCCGTCCACTACTATCACTTCAGTCTCGACCAGCACTGGCACGACGACTTTCACCGTCCCTGGCCTCACCACTCAAACCATTGTCGAGACTTTCACCTTGAATACTACCTACACCGTCCCAGGTACAAGTACAGGCAGCTCTCGCTCTTCCACAGAAGGCAGCCTGGTCTCGCCATCTGGGTCCTCAGTCCCCCTCTCCACCAGAGGAGCGAGCACGACAAGCTCCCCCTACTCAGGCCCAGCACCCTACCCATTCCCCACCCCCATCTCCCCAAGCGCAACTCTCAGCACAGGCTCAAGCCCATCCAGCAGTACAGAAGGCAGCCCAGCCGAAGGCTCCTCCAACTCAACCTCCATCCTCCCCACCGGCACAGGCATGACCTCCATCCCCTACCCACCATTCACCCCAACCGGCTCGGTCAGCAGCAGCAGCAGTCCAGCGGACGGCGGCTCCGGCACCGAAACCGACTTCCCCTCCTCCCCAGCAGCAACCACAACAACGGGTTCCCTCGGCTTCACAACCTCCGCCTTCACCACCATCACCATCGCGCCCTCCGACCCGTCCGCGACCAACACGCCTTACGCCCCTACTTCCGCCGCGAGAGGGCTGGGCGGCTATGGCGGAAGTCGAGGCCCGCCGCCTGCGCCTGGGTACGGCGAGGGGGTGTATGAGCCCGAGGCGCAGGGGTGGTTTGGCAGTTGGGGGAGGGTTGTGGGTAACTGGCGATGAATGAACGAGGTGACTTGAGTCTGTTTGGAGTTGTTGACGAGGAAGCTTGAAATGTGACGTGTGATTGTGCTTGATGTCGGGGAGGCATGAAATGGGGGTTGCAGAATTCTCGTATCGTCGGAGTCTTTTTCTTACGTTTTTCTTTTCTTCGCTTCTTGGAGGTAGTAGTGGTCCATCCAACAGACTTGTCAGTCTCGTTGAATCGGCACTGCTACCTCTTCACCTTTTCTGGGCCGCTGAGGTGTTTCTTGTGTGGAGCATGTTGGATTGGATTGGACCTTGTTCTGGTAAGAGATATATGGATATCTATAATAGAAGCACCAATCTTGTTTTTTGTTTTGGAAGGAAATTGTCCTGGTGTCTTCACAAATCTCGGAAAGTTTCTCGTTGATTCGTCTGTGAGTTGTATTGCGTTCCCACGTGAATGATACTTGATATCGCGCGGCTGGCTTTCTCGTTCCAATGATGATGGAGCGAGAAATCGAAACGTTTTCACTCGAGTTACGTACCTTTGTATAATACAACCAAACAACGCTCCCTCTCAGGCCCGCAACGGGGTTCCGGCCCAATCCGGATGTCATCGCTCGGGGGAACTGTACCTTGATGTCAAAGTATTAACGTTCTGTCGGTGCAAGTCAGCCTAGACATTCGCCCTGTCGGTCAAAGTCCGCAGAATCTGTCATTTCGATGTCGAAGTTCGCTTCTTGAGTGCCTCAAAAATCCATTCGGGCCAGTATCATACACTAGGAAATTTTGGCCGAGACAAAACAAATGGCCGATATTGCTGTACAATCAACCTGAAGCTGTGCAAGCTTCATCTCTCTACTGGCCCTTCTTGACCCAGTCCTGGACGGACTCCCGTACACCCGAAACCTTCTCTTCCGCCATGGCGAGACCCATCTGGCTGTGAGCCTTGCCAGTCTCAATGAAGTGCCTGACGCTCTCAGTCACGCGCAGATGGTTGTCCCTAACCACAGGGTACTTCTCCTCCCAACGCCAGACGAGGTTGCCGACGTTCTCGGTAGTACGCGGGACGACGTAGTGTGCGGTGGTGACACCAGTGATGATCGGGGTCACAAAGCGGACGAAGATGTTTCTGTTGCGCGAGATGATCGAACCGGCCATGGCGGCCACCAGGACGTAGATTCCACCGGGGAGGAGCTTCTCGTTGCTCTCTTTGGGGGGCGCGAGCGAGCGGATTGTGGATGCGACGTCGTGCTCGGCGTTGAGGGCGCGGGTCATGCCGTTGTTGACTGCCTGCTCGGTGGCTGCGGCGTAGTGGTGGAGGAATAGACGCGTGCTGGCAATCTGGGCAGCAAGACGGTCCGTAGGTGTGGGCGAGCTCGAGATGACAGAGGTCAGGTCCTTCTCTTCCTGAGGCTTATCGGTCACGCCGGACGCAGGTGGAGGAGTGGTGGCAGCGATCTCGCGGACTGAAGGCTCGGAGGGGGTGTCGTAGATCGGCTTGCGCTTGCGCTGGCAGTGTGTTAGATCCGGGAATTTCTGAGTGCTTTATGCGCGGTATTGGAGCCATACCATGGCCGCAAGAGGGTCTGAGGAGCGCTCTTCGGCGGAGACTGAGCGTTTGGGCATGAGAGCAACACCAGCTGTGAGGCCGGCGAGCGGGAGGACATGCTGCTTAGGGTCAGTATTGGTCTTGAAGTACGACCGCACTGACACTCACCTGCCGAAGCAGCGGGGCGAAAGCCATTGGAATGTGAAGACGCGAGGGTGAGTGGGCGGGTGGTATCGAAAGCTGAGCTCTGTGTCGTCGTTCAAGCGCATCGCGACTACTTTCCGGATGGATTGGGCCCGGTTGCGGCCGCACGGGTGACGGCTGCTTGCATGGCTAGCGCGAACCGTTGAGGCTGGCTGTCACATGCTCGAGTCGCCTTCCCTTTCAACCTCCATCTCCACCACCAAGAATGTTGAAGCGTGCAACACCTGGACCTTGGACATGCGCTCGCTGCGTACGGCAGCAGCGTAGAAATGTCAACAGTCGATGGCTGACAACATCGACAATACATAATGGCGCCGCATCCGCATCGGCTGCAGCATACGCCGACACCCACCAACCCATACACCGAGGCAGCCCAAGTGCTAGCCACGATGACCGCACATTGCGACAAATCTTCGACTCGCCAGATTTCTGGAAGGACTTCAGTGGGAAAGCACAGCAGTACTATGGTGGCAAAAGCGCAGGGCTGTTCCAGAACCGCTACCTCACAAAACCGGAAGGCTTTCAAGAGTTCGCAGACGTCACATTGCAAAAGTGCAGGAAGCTTGTCGCTGCTGTGTTGGGATACTCGAGTCACGAAGAATACAAGAGGACCGCCCGGGATCTGGACCGGCTTTCCGATCTGCTATGTCGTGTGATTGATCTAAGCGACTTTGTTCGTTCCGTTCACCCGGATCGCAAGGTCCAGATGGCTGCGACGCAGGCATATTCACTCATGTTTGAGTACATGAATATCCTTAATACTACACCAGGCCTGGAAATCCAATTGAAGACGGCTGCATCTATTCCGGAGGTATGGGACAGCTGGAGCGAAGAGGAGAAGACGGTCGCCAACATCTTGATGAAAGACTTTGCGAAGTCTGCGATCGAGCTTCCAGACGATAAGAGACAGGCTTTTGTTGACATATCGAACGAAGTCGCGCAAGTTGGAACCGAGTTCGTGGAGGCGATGGCGCCAGAGACACCTCTGATTCGCCTTCCGAGCAGCAAACTCAAGGGAATGGATCCACTAGTGGTAAGGCAATTGACCAAATGGGGGACTGCAAACCTACCAACCGCTGGTATGCCGGCCTTGCTCGCCTTGCGGACGGTGGAGGATGCCGACACGAGACGTGACATCTACATGGCCAACCGCACATCGGCAAAGGATCAAATCGGACGTTTAGAGCAAATGCTCGGGCAAAGAGCCCAGCTGGCTAAATTGGCAGGATATGAGAGCCACGCTCATATGGCACTGTCAGACAAAATGGCAAAAACTCCTGAAGCTGTAGTAAGCTTCCTAGATGCGCTTGCACAGGATAATGCGCCCAGAGTAACTGAAGAAATGCGGGATCTGCTGGATCTCAAGCGTGGTGATGCGCATGCTAGCGGGATGCCTGAAGAGCTCAATGCGTGGGACAAGGACTACTACACTGGACGTGTCATGTCCTCCATGGTCTCTCGTGCCCGTACACCAGACCAGCTGAGTGCATACTTTTCCTTGGGAACCGTCATGCAAGGTCTCTCGAGACTCTTCAACCGCCTGTATGGCATTCGCTTAGTTCCTCGCGAACCCTTGCCAGGCGAGACCTGGAACCCGGACGTGCGACGTCTTGATGTTATCGATGATCATGAGGGCCATATTGCTGTAATCTACTGTGATTTGTTCGAGCGCGCAGGTAAGTCGCCCAACCCTGCGCACTTTACACTACGCTGCTCTCGCAAAATCAGCGATGAAGAAATGCGCGAAGCTGCCACTCTGAGCTCGGAGAAGAGCTCCATCTTTTCGACAGCTCAGGAGGCTGTGAACGACGGTCTTGCGACGAACAACAACCGACGAGATGGCAATGCTCTCTATCAACTGCCTACGATCGCACTTATCTGTGACTTTGCCCTCCCAGCCGCGTCGTATTCCAAGCGGCCCGCCCTCCTCTCCTACAGAGAAGTGAGCACCCTTTTCCACGAGATGGGTCACGCCCTCCACTCCATCTGTGGTCGTACAGCACTGCAGAATGTCGCGGGCACGCGATGCGCCACCGACTTCGCCGAGTTGCCCTCAGTTCTCATGGAGTCTTTTGCCGCCGCACCGGAAGTTCTGGCGTTATACGCACGGCACTGGGAGACCGACGCCCCTCTCGACCCAGCACGAGTGCAGGAACGAGTCGAAATCGATCGTCGGATGCAGGGAGCTGAAATTGAAGGTCAAGTCCTCCTTGGCATGCTTGACCAACGCTACCACTCTTCATTACCCCTACAATGGCCTCCAGGCAGCTCCGGTGAAAGCACAAAAGTCTACCATGACGTCTGGCGCCAGTACTCCTCTATACCGGAGCCTTCGGGCACTAGCTGGCAGGGTTTCTTTGGACATTTGTTCGGCTACGGTGCGACTTACTACTCGTATCTGTTCGATCGTGCGATTGCAGGCAAAATCTGGAGGGACGTCTTCCAGAGGACACAAGGCGGTGCGATTGACCCTGAGGCGGGTGCGAAGTTCAGAGAGGAGGTATTGAGGTGGGGTGGTGGAAGGGATGGGTGGCAGTGTATTGCTGGTGCGTTAGGCGAGAAGGATGGTGTTCTGGCCGAAGGCGGGAAGGGAGCTATGGAGAAGGTGGGTAGGTGGGGTGTACATACTTGAGCGTGCTGGAATCTGTACATTTATGTATATGTGTGTAAGTTACGTGGAAGTCGTGGACGGTGGCCAGGCTCATCAGTACGGCATGCTATCTTGTGGGCACACAATAGTAATGGCTCGCAAGAGATTTATCACGAGAGCGCAGGGCTCGGGCAAGCATGGTGAAGTGGCGTATATCATGCGGTCAGCACGATTGCAGTCACATTGGTGAGAGGCTGCAACTGCGGCGCCGATCGAGACCGTCAACTGCTGGCTGCATCATCGACACCAACTCCGGCCACGAGTCTGTGCCATGGGATCTTCATGCCACACATTCAAGATATATCATCTTGACCAAATCGCAATATGCATGTTTAATTGTTTATACTTTCTAACCGATCGTCGAGAGATCTACGCCAAAATCGGCTGATCCGGGCGGTCCGCCCTACTGCTAGTCCATATGACGATAACCAATCAAAAGAGAAGAAACCGGCTGGAAGCGAGCGTCTCGGCCGACCCTTGAAGTTCGAACCGAAGTGCGTCGTCTGCCTTCTGGATCGCACGCACGTTCAGTCAGCTAACCACGAACCAGAAAGCGAACGCGTCGACGTAGATGGAAACTTTCAGATCTCTCTTATCTACAATACATGCACATGTAGCCGGAAGGGACCGTGTTTTGCAGCTCTCGTAGCCCTACTGTACAAGACAAGCATCGCCAGCATCAGCACCTCTCGCGCCGCTAGGAAGTGACCCTGCAAGCGAAACGGCCGTAAAGCCAGAAGGCAGCGACCAGTACTATCACCACACCATGGCCTACCAGAGCCAACCACCGCTGTCAACTTACTCCTCCACAGCCCAAGGCAGCGAGTCGCCACCGCAGAATCTAAGTGTCTTCCGTGACAACACCGTGCCACACGATGCTGCCAAAGCCTCGTCCGCGCCGCCGCGCATCCGTCGCCGGAACAGGTTGATCACCAGCTGTCTCGAGTGCAGGCGGCGAAAGCTGAAGTGCGACAAGCAGGCGCCATGCACAAACTGTACTCGTTTCCGCCGAGATTGCCTCTATCTCGCTCCTGCTCTCGATTCTCAAAGTCAGCAGAAGTTGGCCGACATCAAGGAGCGGATGGGTGCTTTGGAGAAGAATCTGGAGCGTGAAGTCTCGGCTCGGACGAAGCACCACATTGGGGGTGCTAACATCCTCCCTCCAACGCAGAATGCTCCTGTGATGAAAGCCGAGGACGACGATGGCGAGGACGAGAGTGAGGTCGAAGACGAAGAGGCTCTCGAACCTACGCCACTGGCCGCTCTCGATGCGGGCTACGAAGACAATGGCGACGACGAGATGATGGATCTTGGCGTCCAGATGGGTAAGATGCGGATTACTGATCGCATCGGGGGCTGGATTCGACCGAAGCTTGTAGATGAGCTCAACGATACTCTCAACGATGTGAAGGCTGGCAAGTCTCGATGGGGACCCAGTGCCCAGGGTGCTCAATTCACAGGGCAACCGACCCAGTCTCAACCTGCTTTCACCGAGGGTAGGGCCAGGCTACAGGCTTCGCCGAAGAGTTATATCGGACCTGGACCGGACTACATCGCTCCAGCTTCCAGCTTCTTCTTCCCGGGCACGAACGTGAGCACGAGTTTGATGGACTACCTGCCGTCGAAGACCGTGGCAGATCAACTTATTGCACAGTATTACAATGCAGTGCACCACGTGGCCAAGATCGTCCATCGTCCGACCATGGAGGCGCAGTACGCATTATTCTGGAGCAACATCAGAACCGGCAGCGAGCCAATACCCTCTCTACAAGCCATCTTGTTTGCCGCAATGTTCTCTGCTGCCGTCAGCATGACAAACGAGCAAGTCATGCAACGGCTTGGAAGCACTAAAGCCGCGCTCGTTGACAGTCTTCGATCCGCCTCGGAGATGGCATTGAGCAAAGCGAACTTCCTGCGAACCACCAAGGTCGACACGATGCAGGCTTTTGTCATGTATCTCATTCCTCTGGTCAGGGCGGAAGTGTCGAGAGCACACTCGGCGCTTGTGGGAACTGCAATCCGCCTGGCAGAATGCATGGGCTTGCACCGCGATGGTAGCCATTACAACATGACGCCGATTGAAATCCATGTTCGCAGGATGGTTTGGCACCAGCTTTGTTTCCTTGACCAGCGGACTTGCGAGGCCACAGGACCGAGACCCCAGATTCGAAAGGAGGACTACGACACTCGACTGCCCGCAAATGTCAACGACACAGACTTCATCAGCAAAGACGGAGCCATCGAAGATCAGCCTTACTGGACCGACAACACACTGTTCCGCATCCGCGCGGAGTGCATCGAAATACGACGTCAGATCTGGTTCGACATTATCGCCCTAGACAAGAAGAAAAAGACTCTCACCTCCGTGCTCGTCCGCGTACAGAAGTTCAGAAACTCCCTGGAAGCCCGATTCTTCCCCATGCTAAATGATAATAACCCACTGCACATCTTCGCCAGACACATCATGGCGCTAGGTGTCAACGGCCTCTACATCCAAGTGTTGCACCGCTACCTCTTCAGCACAACAACCAAAATGCCCGACCGCCTGCGCCAAGTCCTAATCGAAGCCGGACTGGCCCAGATGGAAAACGCCATTGCGCTCGAAACGACGCCTTCCATAGCCCCGTGGTCGTGGTACAAAGGCGCTTTCAACCAGTACCACTCGGCGCTACTACTGATGGTCGAGGTCTACGCGTACCCGATGCGCAAGGACGCTGCCCGGATTTGGAAGTGTCTGGACTACATTTTCGATATCCCACCGCATTTGTCGCCTAAGCAAAAAGCAGAGCTGGTCATCACGGATCTACGCGATCGCATGGAGATTTTCCACCAGATGCGGCGCGTAAGGGCTACTACGCAAATGGAAGCGCGCGTCAGCAGTATGGGCACCGCGTCGTCGATGCGCGAAAAGGGTGTTGATGTCTCGTCGTCTTATCAATACTCGCCGCCGCAACAGCATCAACAGCAACAACCCCAGCAGCAGCATCATCAATCATATCATCAACAACAGCAACAGCAACAGACGATGCAACCAGCAATCCCGCTCGTCGACTCTTACGGTCAGATGAACCAGCAAAGCATCCTCACAGCTCCCGCAGTACCTCCCTTGGTCCCACAAGCTCAATTCCAGCCCCAGCCCTACCAGCAGCAGACCGATAGCTCAACGACCCCTGGCGATAGTCGACAGAACAGCGTGACGAGCGGACAATTGTTCGCGGGATCGAGCTCAGGAAATACAAGTGGCGGCGACGTCTTGATGGACGATATCGACTGGGTGAGTTGATATTCCTGATTTCTATGTTTTAGTGATGCCTCTACAATCCGAAGAACCCCACTAACAATCTCATCCTTCCTCAAACAGAACGAATTCGACAAATACTTCCCCGTAGAAACCAACACGGGCGACCTCAACCTGCCGGATTTCGACTTCTCCGATTTCACAGGTGTAGTCGGCTTCGACAACAACAACAATAGTAACAACAACAACATACCCGTATCGGCTTCAACATCAGCATCAGCACCACCACCACCACCACCACCACCACCACGACAACAACAAGCCATAGACACGACCAACACGCCCTCGACATCCACCACCATTACCAACAATCACACCAACAATAGTGTCAACGGCCAAGACCACCACCAGCAACGAGCACAAAGAGATTCACCACAGGACCAGCAACGAGAAGACCTATCCGACGTCAACTTCGGCGCAATGTCCTTCTTCCCGCCCGGGCCGGGATCTTACTACACAACAACGACAACAACAACAGGTTCAGAGCAGAACCGGGATAGCAGCAGCAGTAACAATAACGATCGGAACAGCAGGAATCGAAATTTGTAAGGCATTGCTCTGATCGGTTACTGAGCCGTTCTTGGTCAAGAGGCAGCTGAGTGTTTCCGGAAATATTGCGTGATGAACTGATAATATTCTTTTATTGATTTCGAAATGGAATCAAGGCATCTTTATTCGAATAACTCCTCTGCTGCTCGAGATAGTGAAGTAATCGTGTGATAGCGAAGTCCATGGTGAGAGTGTTTGTTTTTCTCGTCTATTAGGCTCGATATAAACCATGACGGCGACATTCGCCAGGCCAGTCAGTGGAGAAAAGCCAGCGCCTCACGAGAAGGAGAAGAGGAGGAGGCAGGGAAAAGAAATCAAACCGTTACCGCCACTTTGGTCCCAAGAAGAAAAGAGAAAGAGTAACGCCACATCCCCCGAGAAGAATTTGCCCCAGCGCCAGCGCAGAAAACAATATTGTGTTTGTGTCTGTCTTGTGTCCCCCGAACTAACCCCAATCGGAGCAAGTAGGTCATTGGATAGCAGATCATGCTGGAATTTGGTCATCAAGGGCGACCCAAAAAAACAACAAATAAAAGGAACGCCGAAAAATTTCAGCGGCTTCTTCACCTGTTGAGAAACGTCAGGCTGTTAAAGGGAGAAAGTGGCGAGCAACAAGAGACGATCCGGCCTCTTATCAGCTGCGCCTGCGAATGCGTTACGCCTGCCGTTTCCAAACATTCAATTTTTGTTTCGCTCCAAGGTGGGTAAGGAGCAAGGTCAGGATGGAAGAGGTGATGATGTATTCCCGAACAGTCATCTGAGAAAAGGACAAATTGGCCCGTGTCATGGTCGCGGACGTTCGTAGCCTAGGATGAAAGTGAAGGAGAGTCTGGGATCGAGTTGTTAGTTTCGTTGTCGAGGGTCGTTGATAGTCGTGGTTGAGTCGTTGAGTGAAGAGTCGTGATGTGATGGGGAGCATCGTGGCGCAGCGTGGCGTGGTGTGGATTGGCAAGCTGTATGTACAGCGGACGTAACAACATGCCGTCGTTGGGATTCCACATCGACATGGATTCGACGTGAGAGGGAGCATAGAGTAGTGAGTCATGTCCACACTTCAGGCTCGCAATTGGGTACGGCTGCGCTGCAGGTCAATGCGGGCCTGCAATCTGCCAAGATGTAGGCAAGGTAGTCGGGCTTCCAATGTGTTTGCCCTCAAGAAGCCTCATCTGACGTCGAGCTGGAACTGCTTGAAGTCGCCGTAGTTCATGCTGCATCGCGGACACCCACTCATCCGGCCGTTTCGCTGATTTTCGACCAGCGCCTCCACACACGTCCCGCAAATCCCACATATGCAGTTGGTACATGCATAGCTTTCTTTCAGCACGCTGAGACGCCTACACCCCGCGCAGTAGATTTGCACGGGTTGTGCGGGAGCGAACATTGGAGATGTGTTGTTGGAATCCATAGCACCAGGTGGCATGATGTTGAATTGTGAGCCGGAGTCGGTTGAGTTGTGATGTTGATGTGACAGGCCGGAGGAAAGTGACGAGTCCACCGATGTGTATTGCTGTAGATCGAGTCCTGCATCGGCAGGAGGTGGTGTCAGGGCTCGATTGAGAGGCGAAGCCTGGAAAGACTGGAATTGAGAGCCCAAAGCAAATGCAGTAGGAGGGACCGAGGTCCTTGAGGGGCCTTGAGGTGACTGGTATGGTGATGCGGGTATCTGTGAAGGTCAGCCTAACTTGTGTCTGTGATGGCGGGACGTTCGATTGCAACCTGCACTTACAGGTGTGAGATCTCGTGAGCCGTCTTCTTCTGTAGCGCTCGTGGCTGCATCCAGCAGGTCCTCCCACCGCTTGCCGTACAGCGATGCAGCTGTCGGTTCAATCGAGAATTTACTACGGTCCAAACTGTTGCGTTTAGCGATGTCTCTGCTTCGCCTCCTTTCATGCTTCGCTATTTTAGCCTGGGTCAAACTCTTATTCCGAGGACGCGTGTGCTGCCGCGAATGACTTCTTTGCAGGGGTGCAAGCGCTGCATGTCTATCTGTGGGCGAGCGAGGAAGCATACTCGGTAGCAACCCCGGCTGCTCTTGACTTGTGGTGGTTGGGAAGGGATTGTGGTCTTGCAAGAAGGGCGGCTCGTCCAACGTCGGATCGACGTGGTACCCATGCGGCTTCATATCGGCGGCGTGGCCGGCGTAATAGTTCTGGAGGAAGTCGGCCTCAGTGCTTGTTGGCGACAACTGCATGGTGGGGAAGATCACCTGTTCTATGTTATCGCCCGCCCAGTCTGCATCACCACCAGCGCCTCTGTAGTCACGCAACTGAGCAAGAGTTGCAGCGGCAGAAGCGGCAGGTAGGAGCGAGCCGCGACGATACTCGTCTGACGAGCGCTGCTGTGCCTGCATGTTGTAGGATATGATGGCAGCATCACTGTCGCCGGCGGTGTAGTATCCTCCGTCGTGCTGACCGAGGAGGTTCCCGTAGCCTTGAGCCAACGATGAGCCTAGGGTGGAATCAAGGTTGAAGGCGGGTGACAGACCTGACGGGTCAGAGTGCTGCGGCATGACCGGGTGGTGGACATTGTTCTGCTGTTGTTGTGGGGATGTCTCTTGTGGCAGCTCATGTGGAGGTGTGGTTATCATGAGATCAAAGCTCTCTTTTGTAGCCGGCAACTTGGGGATGTAGTATTCGGGGTGAGCACGGCGGATGTGTTCTTGCATGGAGCGGTAGCGCTTCTCCTGTGGACATATGCATTGTTACTACTAGGTCTTTGCGGTAGGTAAGACGTTGAGCAATGGCAAGGCAAGGCAAGAGCGATGGTGAAGAGAGGACGGGATCGTGAGACGGAGAGGTAGAGAGAGAGAGAGAGAGAGCATGTGGTGATGAAGACAACAATATGACAGCGAACGAGACAGCAAGACTCACGCCGAGACATCTCTTGCGGCAATGGCTGCCATCCTGGTTGTGGAGCGGACAGACGACCTCGTTGTTCACATCGGTGACAGAGAAGGAGGTCTGAAGGGGAGCTCTCGGCGGCATGGCGCGGACAGGAGCTGGTGGGCGGCGGCGGCGCGGTGGTAGCAACGACAGCAAGCAGCAGTGCGGTAGCAATAGCAGTAGCAGCAGCTGAAGTGAAGCGTACCGGAGCCACACACACACACGCACGCAGAGCAGAGCTGGCAGGCGAGTACCCTGGCACAGGGACAGGCACGAGCAGAGGTAGAGAGGCGTGTAGGACGCGGCGAGGGCAGAGACGCAGAGAGGCAGCGAGAGAGAGCTCGAGCGATAGGAGTGATCGGACTGGCTGGCTGGTTGGTCGAGCTGGACGGAGACTCGTCGGACTGGTGGCAGTAGGTACTGTGGCAGTGGCCAGTGGCAGCAGTCTTGTGTGTGTGTGTGTGTGGGCGATGACCTTGGAGCTGAGCTAGGTAAGGTAAGGTGCTGTAGGTCCTTCGTGGAGCTACGGGCGCTGCTGTTGTGGAGTGGCTGGCCAATAGCCAAGGTACAGCAGGTGTGGTGAGAGGTAAATACTAGTGCGTGTATTTACTATGGAGGAATGACAACAGCAACAACGACAGCAGCCGGTAGCATTGGCTGGAGTAGTGGTGATGAGAGAAGTGGTGCAGTCATTCAGCAGTAGTAGTCAGTCTGCGACGACGAGGCGATAAGTGCACGATAGTAGAGATAGAGGAGGGGTAAAGCGAGTGGAAGGGCTTGCTCAAAACGACTGGACGGCCTAAGCTCGGCCAATGAGGTGTACGCGAGTCTGGTCTGGACTGGACTGCGATGGCAGCGTCGTGTCCATTCAAACGCCTGTCGGAAACACTGCAAAAGCCCACAATCAATTCGAGACTCGACAGCTTTTGCCGTGTCATATGACAGAACTTGCCGTACTTTCACCCACCTCTCATGCTCATGCTCATGCAGACCACTTGAGGGGATAATAGCCTGCTATATCAGTAGTACCTCTAGGCATGTAGTGGTATCGTCAGTGACAGTGACGGCCTGCCCGGCAAGAAAGCATCGCACCGAGTAGCAGTGGAGCTGGCCGCCTGGTAACCTACCAAACATTATTCAACCTTCCCTTTTCCTCACCAGTCAGGCATGCACGCTCTGCACTACTCAGGCACCCACCGAGTCTTGCCCTCCGTTTGTTGTCTCATGTCTTCGTTACATGCCTGGCCTGATCTTCTCATTCGCGCGTCATTCTTCGGCTCTCGGCATCCGCCGGATATACTGTATCACCTCGAGAGATTTCGCGTGACAGAGATGGCGGGAATGTCTCCATGCTGATGGGACGAAGTTGAACAATAACAATGATGGAGCGAGAAGACGGCAGGGCCGACTACAAAAGGAAACCATCCAGGTCCAGTCTCGTCCGCGGTGATGAGCATTGGCCAGCCATGCCTGTTGCCCTCCTGCCGCTGCCAATTTCCCAGTTCTCTCAGTCCTCCCAATCATTTGATTCCTTCCTCCAGCGCGTGCGGTCGGTTATCTTGTAGTCGGTATCTTGCTCCGATAGCACTGCCAAAGCTCCCTTCTCGGTTTGCGAGGCGACATGGTCATCTACAAAGATTACATCCAAGGTCAATCTACCGTCGATCATCGGTTCAAACTTCCTCTACAGCTGTGGAAGCTCGATCCTTCCCGCGGCATCGTGCGCCGCGTCCGAGATCTTCGGAGGCTGGAGATCTGGTAGGTGGAGAAAGTTGTCACCACGCAACATCTCTTGGTGGGTGGAGAGGTGGTGGATCGTACCGTGAGCGTATACTTACTTAGCCCACGATACCTTACTGTACTTGTAACCGCGAAGCATCAACTAACAAACTATTTATATCGACATGCCGTCGTACTTTCAGCCATCCACCCAGACTTGTGCTCGGCGTACGCAAACACTCATCAATTCTGCCCTCATTCAGACAATCATGGTAAGCCACTATGCATCAATGTCGTGCAGCTAACAATCCCGTCCCTTCCTGCAAGTGTTCGCTCTCTCTTCTTTTCCTTCCTCTTTCTTTGCTTTCAACTCCATCAGCTACACAAGAACAAGATGATACCCCGAAGAAATCGCATGCACTCGGACATACACAGCTATCATGTCCCTGTCAATCCAACAGCTCAACTCGGACTGCACATTTCTATTCGCCTTCTCTCCGACCGTCACGACATCAGACCACCCTGACCACTTCGCTGGCACATTCAACATCCTCATGGACCCATGGCTAGCAGGTCACGCCTCCGTTCTGCACCCAAGCTTCCACTTCACGAAACATACTGGAAAACCACACATCACATCACTTGCCGAACTCAAGCAGAAACTAGACTTGATAATTATTTCGCAAGATAAGCCAGACCACTGCCACCGCGAGACACTCTGCACGCTACCCAAAAATCAACATGTCAACATCTTGACCACGCCCGCAGCGGCAAGAAAGATCAAATCATGGAACTACTTCGCAGAGGACCTCGTGCACGCCATCCCAGCCTACGACGCAAGACGAGACGAAGAAAGTACCATCAGAATCAAGCTACCAGCCCACACGCCCTCCAGTGCTGAAGGCGAAATTACAATCACCCACCTCCCGCCCACCCGCCTGGACCTAACGAAAGTCCACAACGGGATCGCGATCACTTACCGCGCGCCTGGCTCAGTCTTCCCGAATCTACAGCAGCAGTCCGAGTCAAAACCCGACCACAGTCAACCTCAAGCAACAACTCCGACCCTCTCCATCCTATTCACTCCACACGGCCTCCCTCCAACCACTCTTCACCCCTGGCTAACCACACACCTCTTGCCTCGCATCACCACCAGTGCCAACAATGATATCAACCCCACTTCCCCATCCACCACCATCAAAGACAGCAACTCAGCCATCAAGCAAATCGCAACCCTCTCCCTTCTGATCCACTCCCTCTCCCACGACCGCAACCCCGCGTGCTTAGGCGGTACCGTCGTGCATGGTGCTCCCGGCGGGCTCGCCATACTCCACTCCTTGCGCTCCATGCAACCCTCTTTCTCCGTGGACAATTGGATCGGAGCCCATGATGGACCCGTCGAGAGAGGAGGTTGGAGCACGTGGTGGCTGAAGAGTCGAAGCTATGGAGTGCAGGAGACGCAGACGTGGGTGGATGAGGAGGGATTTGGGACGAAGGTTGCGGCGCTGGGGGTGGGCGAGGTTGCGAGGGTGCCTTGAGTTCTGACAAAAGAAAGAGACGGGGTGATGGGATTGGAGGAGATCGGGCTACGGCATTGTACGGCAGATGGAGAGGCTGTCAGGATTTCTTGCTCTACTGCCTTGGATTTCGACACTGGCTGCTTGCATTCTGACTTCTTTGCTTGCAATCGGCTTGCCTCCGACCATCAGCCTTGAACAATCCTGCCATCCTTCCACCCGAATTCCACTTCGTCGTCCAACTGCAGCACAATAGAGATTGCACGCTGATTCAGAGGATCCACAGACGCGCGAATGGGAAAGGCGAAGGACCGGCCCTCTTGCTCTCCTTTGTTAGTGGACTCCAACTCCATCCTATCGAATAGATCGCAGTACGAATACCACGAACCCAGTCCTATACCTGACGCAGAACGCTGCTCAATTGAGCTTTCATCGACCGCGCCATCAACGCAAGAAATAATCCGTGTATTCAAGATCTCCGCTCCTCCAGAGCTCCTCCAGCTGGCCGGTCATGATGCCCGGCACGAAAGCCTCACCCACAAGAACGTGATGGTCACCATGGCTCCGGAGAACCCAGGGTCTGCTGGACCCAAAAGGAACCACCACTTCGTCGCCGATTTGCAGGACCCCGGGCCCAACGCCGAGATGTTGATCTTCCGTTTTGAAAAACACTCGCTCGTAGCCCGAGTCGGGCGAGCGAGAGATCCCTGGAACTTCATGTCCCGGGCCGCCGCCGCCATGAGACGTTCTTTCCGACCTGGCGGATTTTTCGAGGACTCGGAACTGAATTGCCATTGCGAGCTCCAGGTCTTGCAAGAATGCTTGCCTTTGTGGCAGCCGGTGGCGTTGTACCATTTCAGTGTGCGCTAGGCTCCAGTC
>Ga0265797_10005804_pt1 | contig 17837 bp, 22 predicted proteins | sample P2T30metagenome_FD_192433 | JGI IMG/M metagenome (GOLD analysis project Ga0265797, IMG submission 192433) | Plant litter microbial communities from East Loma Ridge, Irvine, California - P2 T30 | ecosystem: Environmental > Terrestrial > Plant litter > Unclassified | place: USA: California...
ATGAGTACATGCTAGGATAATGCCAGCCCAAAAAGAAAACCATGTCGTGATCATGATCGCGATCGTAAAAACTGAGGATGCGCGCGCTAAGCATTTCATGTGACGCCATAATAATTGACCGCTACTTGACTCTCGCGGAGACGACCGCGCACATCAGTACATAATCAAATGCCTCGCCAGATGACAACAGAAATCACAAGGTAAACCAACGATAAAGATAATCCCTCAACACCAACACTAGACAAAAAGATCATCCTACACAATTGCCTTCTACTCCCCATCGTCTGGAGCCGGTGCATGTCAAAGAAGTGGGGCCCGTCGCCAAGAGATAAACCTCTCGGAATTATCCCTGTCGTCATGAGCGCCTTCCCTCGTGAGACGGGAAGGTGTGTGTGGTGTGGTGTGGTGTGGCACACCATTTGCTGCAAAGCTTGCTGCCCTCCCTCACGATAGGGAGCTTACGAGCTTGGTTTGTTCTATCACGCTTTACTGCAGCCCTTTCGATTCTACCTACTTACTGAGTGAGGTCGCTGCGCTCCTGCGACTCGAGTCCACTTCACGCGCGCTATTCGCTCCCGATCCCGTGTTACACGCAGAATCTGCGACACAAAACCCCTCACTGCGCCTACATACTTCTTTTCTGAGGTTTCTTCGTGTATTGTGAGGGTAGGCATAGGCAAAGATGACGAGGAGGGTCGTGTATGGCGTGGGCCTTGTGCTTACGATTGCTTGTACGTATATCGATCGAGGCTATGAGAGATATGAAGATGAAGGTGGGAAGCTGACGCTCAACCAAGGCACGATCATGACGATTGCGAGTATCGCGCTGCCGCGCTGGGCAAGCTACAGTCCCGTACGTCTTTCCCTCCCACCGCCCCATTCTCGCTGACGCTCACCATCTCCAGACCCACACCCGCAAATTCTCCTACGGCCTGCACTCGCGCTGCTCCGCGCTCTCAGGCGAATGCGTCCCCTTCCCCCGCTCCTCCGACTGCGCCAAAGACCCGTCCTTCTGCAACGCCTGGCGCACCGTCGGCTTCCTCACAAGTTTCGCCGTGGTAGTCGAGCTATGCACGCTCGTCAGCTTTATCGTGATAATAGGCGGCGGCGTACAAAGGCGCGTGGCGGGATGGCAAGTTGCGGTCGGAGTACTCAGCGTCGGAGGCGTGGTTGAGGGAGGCGGCATGGGCATCGTCGCGTACCTCTTCACGCACGACGCGCGCTTCTTCCACGGCTGGCACCTCGATCTCTCATTCTATCTGGCTACACTCTCCTGGGTCCTCTTACTGCTCACAGCCCTGGGCATCGCTACCTCGGCCTTATTACTCCAACCCGAAGGCGACTACGAGCTCATCGACCCAAACGACGAGTACGCGCCCCCAGACGACCGGTAAACCACCCCCTCCCCCAATCCCTGCAAACGTATTTTGTTTGTAGGACTCACATACATCCACAGTTCCTAATATCCAATAGACTCCTCTCCCGCATCGCAGCATGGGACAACGGCTGGAAAGGCAGCAACTCGAGCGAGGAATACAGTTATCAGCGCAACGACGACAGCGATAGTATACGCAGTAGTGTAGTGGGGAGTGTGAGAAGGGAAAGCGATATGAGTTTCAAGGATAGGCGGGATAGTAGTATTGGGGCTGGTGGGGGGCGGAGGAGTGTGAGTGTTGCGAGGAGTGGGCGGTAGTTTCTAGGATGGTCATGATGGATGGTGAAAGAGTGGCATAATGTTAGTGTGTGGGAAGTTGGAGGCGTGGTTTTCACATTGGATTCAGTCTGTCTGTTTGGTTTGGTTTTGCGCTTTGGGTGATTCGAGGTTTTGTGAGCGGTACGGTACGGACATAGCGTTATTACCTTTTGCGTTATGATACCCCTCGTTGGGCAATTCAGGTTTGTTTCCAAGCTTTCTCAAGCTTCAGATCACATCGACTTCACTCCGTATCATTTTCTCTCACGACCCAGAAACACAGGAACAGGTAACTCTCCGCCTTCCGTATTCAGCATCAAAAATCTCCAGTGCCCACGTGGTAGGGGAACTTTAGTTTCTCGATCCGGGGACAGTGGACATGGAAGGCGAACTTGATTCTTTTATAGCAGAGAGGGCGCAAGGACATGATCTTGGTGAAAGTGTAATTTGGGAAAGTTGGTGGGCGAAGAGAGGATACGTCGCGGGTGGATGTGGTTTTGGGGTGGTAGCCTGAGTTGACGTCTGCTTTGGAGTAGGGAGAGAAGGACGGAATACGAAGTTGAGAACAGTGTGGATTTGGAGAGAGCAAGGAAGGCATTGTGATGTGATGTGTTTTACACGTGTATTTATCTCATGTCTTGTCCTGCAGCGATGAACTTCATGTTGTAGGATTTGTGCAACGAGTGAAGTGGATATGAGGATACCATATTGTTGATCTTTTTAGTAGAGAAAGAGAGAGAGAGAGAGAGAAAGAGAGAGAGAGAGAGAAAGAGACATTGACTTATCCTATCATGGTCTTTAGGATAGCAGTAAGAGGGCATACACTTTGGTATACGTGGGTTTTGGGCAAACTTTTACGCACCGCAGATAGGCGTGGGTCTTTGCTTATCTCTTCTTCGGAGCACGAAGAGAGGGACTATGGGACTGTTCTTTTCTTGCTTTTGGAAATACTGAAGAGGGTATTGCTGTTGATGCGATAGGAAGGGTGGGAGAGGAAGAGATAAAAGAGATTAAATACTTCTCCTCCGCGAGGGCTGGCACATGTAGATAGCGTAGCGCGGTTTTTAGACACGAGCGTACGAAACATCGTTGTGATGATTAAGGCTCTTTGGCGGAGGTGAGACATGTGACGATACTGTGTAGCTTTTGCAAGGGTGCCGACAGTGGATGAGATATGTACCTTGACGCATGTGGTTTTTGGATGATTTACGGGGTCGAGTGAAGGACATGAGGGATGAGATCATTGTCTTCACCGCGGACGGGGCATATTTTCTTCTCGAATGACTTTTTGGAGAGACAGAGAAACGCAATATCATTGATGTAAGAGATGGAGGGGAGGGAAGAGAGGGAGCAAGTAAATGCCAGCACAGCACGGCACGGGCCGCACATGTTGCTGACATGACGCATTTTTTGTAAGGATCAGAGCGCGGATATTAGCTTGCGTCTTTTTGGACTTTTGAGAGCGAAAGGAACCTATGATGTGATCGCGTTGGATTCAAGAAAGATGTTGTGGTTGCAGTAGTACCCGTTCGGAGGCGCTTGCTTCGTCGACAGAAGAACATAAGACTGCCGAAGCGAATGTTTGTTATCGTGGAGTCCATCAGGAGATGTCATAGGACATGCAGTTTCGTCAGAGGTGACTTAAAAAGACAGAGAAAAGGGAGTGTTGTTGATGCGAGGACAGGTAGCAGGTGTGAAGATCGTATACTACTATGCCCAGCTCCGCACAGAAAAGCACATTTAAATGAGCGCTCGATGTTTCTGGACACAAGCGGCTATGATGCCAGTGCAATGATATTTCAAGAGCAATTTCACCAGAAAGAGGCGCGGATAGAGGGCAGGACATGAGCTCGTATTAGGCGTGTTTTGCCGCTGTCCGAGTGAAGAATACACAGCGATATGGTGCGCTTTGCAGTTCTCTTTTTAGGATCGCAGAGAATATAGCGATCTTGCGGGGCCCTCTTTGGAAAGATAGGGAAATGTAATGTTGTTCAATTAAGGGCAGCATAGTGCACTACGTAGTGGTTTCTTTAGAACGCAGTGAACATAGAAGTCTTGCATTGGACCTTCTGGACAAACAAGGAAGTGTAGAGTTGTTAACGTGCTAGAAGATAATAAATATATAACAATTAAACATAATAAAGAGTGAAGTGTGAAGTTTGACCTCTGCTTAGTTCGGGACGCAACAGCACATGTTGCAATGTTGATTCGTTTATCGTGTGCTCAAAGAAAGACATACACTTGCAAAATCCTGTTTTCGTGCGCAGAAGGGACATAGAATGCGTCGTTTTTTTCGTAAGCACGAGTAGAAGGGTGAAAATTATGGGAGAGACGAAAAGATCGAGGAGAGGGGAATATATATACTCCTCTGCTTAGTCTGACACATGCGATAATTAGGGCTGAAAGTTGGAACAAGCAGTCCTTGGAAGGGCTGGTCTTCATTTTGAGGCCTTCAGCGTGGAGACAGACGTGAAGTCTGTTACGGTTCGATCTCGAAATGCTGCGGAGACAGCGAGAATATATTTTGTGATTGTTGTTTTTGGGCTCATAACAGGAAGTATATCCGAAGTCAAGCTGCTTTTTTTTTAGATTGCAGAGCGCAGGACAAGCCATGTATTTTCGTAAATGTCAGCATCTATACTCGAGAATGTTCTATGTCGTCACATGATCTCCTGATCCTGCTGATTAGGAATCTTCTAGATACTCCACTCCATGTATATAAACCCTTACACGTCCATAGGTAGAGAATCAACCAACTACTTCCTCAATCTTTTCCTCATATGTTGACAGTAAATGCTAGGTTCGGGAAACAAAGCTACGGGGAGGAAGATAGAGAGAGAATAGGGAGGCGGGCCGCAGGACTAAAAAACATATACGTAGCGCCTTCAAGATGTTCCAGCTAGATAGGGACATCGGTGTCAATTGTGGGGTTTTAGAAGCTCGCGGACACAACAAAGCCATGGGATTTCGAAGTTGCTGTGTTGGAACGCTTGTAATACAATGTAGAGGAGGTGTAAAGCTATTCTTTTGTACCTTTTTGGAGCAGAGCAGGCCGAGAACACATGAGTATAAGTGATTTTGGTTTCGGAAAGACGGGGGAAGATGGTTTTGTTGATGCGGTGCACAAGCGAGAGAGATGTGGAATCTAAGGCAAGTGAAGTTTGCCGCTCGAGGGAGACATCGTAGCCACATGGTAAAAGACTTTCGATTGAGCGAAGCAGGAGATAACATAGTGTTCTTGTCCGTACTTTTAAACATAGAGGGAGGGACCTTGTTGATGCAAGAGCATGCTATACCCCTACGTGGCCCTCTACATCCTCCTCGTCAATCTCATCTCCCGAATCCCCGTCTTCATCCAGCTCTCCCTCCCTACATTCCTCTTCCAAAGCCTCCCTCAAACTCTCCGCCCAAACCTCGTAGTCCCTACTCGTATCCATCGTCGCGTCGCCACCACCCAGTGCTTTCTTCATCGTTTTTGCCATGCACTCCTCTTTCGATATCAGCGCCCTCTCCAACACCCCAATCTTCATGTTCCCAAAGTCTTCCTTCTCGCCCTCGTCCCAACCATCCACCAATCCATTCCGCCAACAAAACCCCAGCCACTCCCTCCAACACTCATCCCTCCCCAAAACCTCCGGATTTCCAACCACTACCAACGCCTCCTTCGCCCGTGTAAGCGCAACGTTCATCTTTCGCCTCTGCCCCACGATCCCCACCCCCCTCTTCTCATCCGCGTCCAAGAACCGCGTCCGCGTACGCGTCGTGCATATAATCACCACACGGCTCTCCAGTCCCTGGAACGCCTCTAGCGGGCCGATGTTGACTTCCCACATGGACCCGTATGCGCTCGATTGCATGAGTGCGCGCAGACGCTTGACCTGCGCGGCGAACGGACTCATGATGCATATATCCTGCTGTCGGACGTGCGACTCGGTGACCAGCTGGCGGGCAATAGAGCACGCGACTTTCGCTTCGGACACGTTGTACCATCCGCCGCCGTCGCGCTCGATCTCGTCGTGTGCGGTGTGCGGCACGAAGAGAACGGGCCATTTCTTGCCGCGCCAGAGGGTGGAGTGCTGGAGTGGGGAAGTCAGGGTCGGGGCTTCGGGGATGAGAGTGTCGTTGTAGAACAGCGAGCTTGGGACGCTGAGGATGGCGGGGTGGGAACGGTAGTTGCGGATGAGATTTGTGAAGGGCGGGTATATGATGGGGAGCATGGATTTCTTGAGGACTGGGGGTCCAGCGGAGGGTTTTGTGTTTGTGCGTGAGAGCGGATGGTCTCGGTAGAGTGGGCGGGAGAAGAGGCGCGAGAAGAGTGAGGTTGCAAATTGGGGGTTGCGGGATGCTGTGCGTGGGCCTAGTTGGTTTTCGTCGCCAGCCATGATGAAGAGTGGTTGCGGGAGAGTGGTTGAGTATGCTGGTGGTGGGCATACGATGCTGATGGCTGGTAGCACGTCGATCTCCGTGGCTTGGGCTGCCTCGTCGACCAGAAGAGCGCCCCAATGAAGGGATGGTTCGGGAATTGGCTCCTCTGGGCGGAAAGCGGATATAGTGTCCCTCTCAATGGTCCATAGATCTTTGTTCGTCAATCGTGCGTCTTCTAGCATGGCTGCATCCTGGCAAGACATGACGATCACGTTGTAAGTCATGAGTGTCTTGAATGGTGGCAAGGTAAACATGTCGTCTGCCATGAAGCAGAAAGCTAGCAGATCGCGAGGCACTTCATTGTCTGCTCGCTTGGGCCGATGGAGACGCAACAGCTGTTTGGTGTTGAGATACGCGCTCAATCGCTGACCTAGAGTGTCTGCCGCTGCTTCAGACGGAGCACAGATGAGAATGTGTGCAACTTCTGTGGTGTTGAGCAAGTTCATGGCGATTTCTACCAGCGTCTTGGTCTTTCCAGTTCCTGGAGGCCCACTGATAAGGTAAGGTAGTGTACCATAGTCGTTTGTGCAGATCGAGTTGACGGCGTGGGCCTGCTCGTAGTTGACAGCAGAGTCGAATAGTTCACGATGTGGTATCTGGCGAAGACATCTCTGCATCAATCCATGCTCTGGGTCAGGAAAGAGTATCCGCTGTATCCAGTCGTTGTTGACTGTATGAGGCGCAAGATCGTCGGCACTCCCAGTCCTCCTCTGCCCTTCTTCTCTCTGACTGAAGCCTAGCTGTATGAGCCTTAGCATAAGCTACGAGGCTTGAGAAGTGTCGCCCAAGTAATAAGGGATTGCATGAGGTCGAAGCAAAGAGTCGCTCCAAAACACACTCTGATAACATGTTTGTAAAGCAAGAACATACCTGCAGGAGCTCATAGCTGACCTTGACCAATGCCATGCGCTGTGCCTCAAGCGAATTATGCTTCATGGGTATAATCGCGTTCACAACCATATTTGAGGGATCGCCCATGAAGAGCGGAGCCAGCCCCTCAGCCTGAAGGTAGACAATCTCTTGCTTCCGATTCACGCTAGCAATGCTGGCGTCATACTGAACTCCAGTCCAACATCTCTCTTCCAAGTGAGTGTATCCAAACCGGTCTGTAAATTGCATGGGTACTTGCACCAGCTTGTTTGCGGTATCGACCTAGGTGGTACATGTACAAGTCAGCGTACGTCTCGAAAGCAGCTTGCAACTTGACTACTGACCCATAGCTGGCGCAATTGCAGATTATCTCCTTTCTCGAGGAAAGGATCATCGTCGCGTAGCCCTGGAACGGACAGTATCCATAGTGGCTCCTGATTGGTACCCTGAAAACTGCGCAGCGAGACTTTGTACAAGGCATTTCCCTCGTTTTCCTTGGCTTTCGCTGCGCATTCGAGCTCCCATAGCGCAGTCAGCTGGTGAAAATACGACTCGGCTCTCAAATCTCCGCCAGTCACTTCGAGTTCAAGGTCAGGAAAGTTCGGAAAGATCCTTAAACGCGTGGGAAGAAATGACGTCCCAGCAAAGGATGTCGTGTACGCAGCATAGTTGAGCCAATGTCGGTTTCTGCTCTTGACAACGCTCCCAGGCTCCTCGAAGTTGACAGCTTTGAGTTGCGAGGGAACAAACGGTGTCGCATAGACGTCGTACTCCCAGGCCACTTTTTCGGAGGGTTGTTGTGGCTTCGTCACAGATTGGTCGATGTTCTCTTTTGCCGCGCGCTCAGCTGCCTGCACAGCAGCTCGTTCAGCAGCAAGTAATTTCGAGCTTGAAGAGTTTTGGCTATTTGCCTCTTGAATAGTGAGAAATGCCGTTCGGTCTAGGGTCACCTCCTTTGGCTCCGTTGGTATAGCGATGCCTCCGCCGCGAGAAACCAGAGCTATGTTAGGTACAGCAACGAGCCTAGTTTTTACTCTTCCAGTGGAGTCTTCCTTGGTCATAACAGGCGCCTGGCCGTTGACCGACATTCTGTCCAATGTTCGGCCCCGTGACACGGGCAGAGCTGTCAGGGCTTTGGCGGTTCTTGATGCCTCGGTATTGGCTGAATATTTGTTCTGTAGTTCGGCGGCGCCGCCGGTATAGATTCTGTCTACGTTCTATCGAGTCGTAGCGATGTGTCTTCGTTCACCTGCGAGATCGATCGTCATAGTCGGAAAACGAGTGAACTAGAGGACAGAGAAAGGGTAATCAAAATCGATGCAGACGCTAAAATTCTCGATAATCGTTCCAATGATGGCGCGACTTGCGATGTGGATCTTGTAGGTGGTAAGGTTGAAGCGACAGTGTGTGTGTTGTCCGTGGTATGTAGCCTGAAACAGTGACAAGGCCAGAATGAGTATAATACAGCTGGTATAGACTGCAAGAGGGTTCAATAGAAAAAGAAATCCGTTGGAAAAAATAGCGCAATCGATGGAACAATAGCTGTGGTGGCGATAATTAGAGAGAGAGATGAGCAGTCGCGCCGTAAGCAACTGCCCAAACCTCCGAGCAAACGCCGGCAGGGCGCAACCGCAACACGACTCCACGACTTCTCCAGCCTACACAGTGAGTGATCTACTGACCTGCACAGTATAACAGTACTGTCATCTGGATCTGTATACGGCTTTTGCATAGATACGTATCGTTATGTAGCGAACTATTGCTCTATTGCTGATACCAGCAGCCGCTTCGAGTCGTCTTTTCGGTCGACATTGGACGCGCCGCGAGACACGATCTCGTGTAACCCCAGTGTTTCACTTATATCGAAAGTGATTGCAATGATCCAAGTCAATACAGACAGCCCTTTCTAGGAATCATGCATGTCGCGTCTCCAAACTTCCCCGCGCAATACGTCATCGTCCGAGGTCCTTTGGTCACTATGAAGCACAGAAACGGACGAGTCAGTAGTATACCATATATATTAAAGCAGAATCTGTATCTGTCAGTTTAATCTAGCGTCTTCTACACGGGAAATCACAATGTCGAACCAGCAAGTAGTACAGTCCAAGGGCATCTACCACGGCCTGCCCGTGTTTCCGTCGTCCATCAAAGGCCTTACAGCCATCATCACCGGCGCAAATGGCATCTCTGGCAACTACATGCTGCGCGTACTAGCACGGGACCCCGAACGATGGAGCAAAATCTACTGCCTGTCAAGACGGCCACCTGCGATTCCGAATGGCCTGCCAAAGAACGCTGAGCACATCGCTCTGGACTTCCTCAAGAACCCCAAAGACATAGCCAAGGTCTTGAAAGAGAAGGGCGTCAAGGCCGATTACATATTCTTCTACAGCTACGTGCAAGCGAAGCCGAAAGAAGGTGGCGGGTTGTGGAGCGACGCCGAAGAAATGTGCAAGGTCAATGGTACGTCAGCACGTCCAGCTCGAGGCTACACATACTATCTGCGACCGCAATGACTGACAAGACAAAGTCGCACTCCTCCAAAACTTCTGTGAAGCTCTCCCTCTTGCATCCATCCAGCCCAAACGCATCATGCTCCAAACCGGCGCAAAGAACTACGGCATCCACCTAGGACCCGCCGCAACGCCACAAGAAGAAACAGCGCCGCGCGTAACTCTCGAGCCAAACTTCTACTACCCGCAAGAAGACTATCTCTGGGCCTTCTGCAAGAAGCACAGCATCGACTGGAACGTGTGCATGCCCTCTGGAATCCTGGGCGCCGTGCCTGACGCCGCCATGAACCTCGTCTTCCCGCTGGGAGTCTACGCTAGCATTCAAAAGCACCTGGGCGAGAAACTTGAATATCCATGCGATTTGAAAGCCTGGGAGACGAACAGGTGCTTGAGCAGCAGCATGATGAACGGGTACATGGAAGAATGGGCTGTTTTGACTGATACCGCAAAGAACGAGAAGTTCAATACTATGGACGGCACGACATTCACTTGGGGCAGCTTTTGGCCCAAGTTCACGGGCTGGTATGGCATGGACTACGAACGACCTAGCTTGGACGACAGTGCATATACTGAGATAACGACGCGCTTCGATCCGCCACCGCGGGGCTTCGGACCGCCTGGGAAGTACAGGACTCGCTTCACGCTGGTGAATTGGGCAAAGCAGGAGAAGGTGCGAAACGCGTGGGAGGAGCTCATATCAGAGCACGGTTTGTCTAGCGATAAGCTGCAAGACATGGACATTGATCGCATCTTTGGGTTTGCGGACGGGTCGTTGCTGGGTGCGCCGCTTGATTTGACGATGAACAAGGCGAGGAAGATGGGGTGGCATGGTTTTGTGGACTCGAATGATGCTATCCGAGAGGTGTTGGGAGAGTTTGCGGAGCTAAAGATGATCCCGCCTGTCAAGAAGTGAACCTGCAGTCTATAAATGATGCGGGAGACTACGTGGAGTAAAATTATCGATGTCTTCAACGCACAACTACCACATCATCAACAACATTAAAACTCATCGCTCATTCATGCCAAGTCGCTCATTTGCACCAGGACACAAGTCTCTCCTTCACCCTGCCCTCGCCCGTCCATTCCGCTCTTCATCCTGCCCCCCACCCAACTCCCCATCCCCCTTCATCACCCCTTCATCACCCCTTCAATCCCCCCCACAATCCTCCTGCTCCGCCGCAGCACCCTCTCCGCCCTATCAATCCCCGCCCGCGCATCCTCTTTAACCGCATGCACTTCCCGTCTCGCTTCGTCCAGCGCCTCTTGCGCAGCCGCCACGCGCTTCTCGCTAGCTATCTGTTCGTCCCTGAGGTCTTTAGCCCGTCGCTCGCTTTGCCGCTCGTGGAATTCGAATCTAGCGCTTCGGGACTCGGCGTCGGTGTTCTTGAATACGGAGACGTAGTGGTCTGCGAGTGTGTGATTGTTAGTGTGGGGTTAGTGTCTGAGGAGTTTGTATGGGTTGTGTTACTGATTATTATGGTGTCGGTTTCGCGGTTGGAGAGGGGGAGGGGGCGTGGTTTGTCCATTGTTGGGAGGGTGATGGGTGCGGATAGGGGTTGATCGGGTGGGTGTGGAAGCAGAGTATATGGTAAGGTTTGGGTGTGTGATTGATTGCTGGTAGCAATTTCAGAGACTGGCGCTGTGCGTTTGGAAGGTACATATGCCACGTGGGGTATTGCACTGACAGCGACACTTGCTGCGATATAAAGGGTGCGAGAACGGTGGGAATTGAACCGCGTACATGATGAGTGCCGTGAGTGTATGCGGATCGAAAGGAGATGAGACACGATGACTATGTAAAGAGAAAGACTAGTAGTCTGATATAACACTGTTTGCTGGTGTTTAATCAGCCGATTGCATGACACTGGGAAACAGCACGCGCCACGTGGAAGGAGAGCATATACATGCCAGCACTGTGTAGCTGTCTCCACATTTCCCCACGCGTCTTTCCATGTTGTGGTACGCTGGCGTACTCCTCAAAGGTGTGTTGATTCTCGCATGTAATGCCGGACATGGACTTCCTCAGACGTCTAAAGATCTGACTTACTACGAAACTAAGACTTCGATCCTCCCAACTCAAATCACACCAAATCCACCCTCACCTTCCCCCTCTCTCCGCCCTCTACCCAAATCATCTCCCCCAAGCAACTCTTTCTCCCCACCCCTCTCAACCCTCCTCAACCCTCCAACATACTCCACCCTCACCGGCAACTCATCCCCCGGCGTCCTAACAATCGGCACCCCATGCACCGCACCTGGCGCCGAATTTGTCCCCGGCAACTCCGCACGCGTCATCGACCCCACGCCATCCGCCTCATGCGCGTGCCGCGGTGACTCAAGCTCGCGTATATCAGGGCCGTATAACTCGGCTGGATTATTTTCGTTGACGGCTTGGAGTTCGTGGCGGTGTTTTGAGGCGGAGGAGGTGCGCTGGGGTGGTGTTGAGGTGTTGTGGAGTTCGTGCGCGGTGTGGGATTTAAGGTGGTGGCGGTGGAGGATGAATGCTAGTGTGGCGATGATAGCGAGGGCTGCGATGCTGCCGATTACGATGCCTGCTATGGTGCCTGTTTTGGTTTTCTTTGGAGGTGGTGGGTCTGTTGGGTTTGTGGATAGGGATCTGCGAGGCGTTGCGAAGACTGTTGCGAGCCGGGGGTCGGTCCAGTTCAGCGCTGGAGTTTTTAGTGTGGCGTTCCCGTCTATAGTCCCGCCAGTCAATGGGAGTACTTTGCGTGGGACTTGGTAGTCTGACAGATTAGTCAGGAAGACGCTACCCCATGTTAAATTACTCATGTCCCACACTGCGACTCCTTTCACTTCCCAGTCGCAACGCAGATTTGTGACGTTGCCGCCCACTGTAAGCATCTGGCGCTTGCCGGCGACATGGCACTTGTGGCCCCATCTAGGCGACTCGCCGATCGGCCACACATTCGTCCAGGTGAACGATGGTAACGTGAGTATCAGGACGTCGTCGAAGCCCCGTCTGGAGATGGGGTCTTTACCACCGTAGAGATAGATGTGGTGGCTTGAATTGTCTGGCGCGGACTTGACGACGGTGCAGAAGTCGATTCGTGGATCGGGTACGTCGCCGGTGGTTCTTTGCGCGTACCATGTTCCATTGCTGGAGGGGTTTGCGAAGTAAGAATCGAGGTCAAAGATATCGACGGTTCGGAAGTCTACCTAGCGAAACGTTAGAGGCTAGCAATCGACGTAGTGGACTGTAGCTTACCATCGTCCCTTGACTGGCATTGGCGTACAGGCCAGTAGAATTTGGCTTTATTTGACCTCCAAGCGCGACCAGTGCACCCATAGCTCCGACGGACGCAATGTACTCCATGCTACCTCCGACTCTTGGGTTACCACCTCTCAACGCAGTTGTGGATATGTTTTTGGACGTCTGATCGGTGAGATTCAGGATCACCATTCCATCAAGAGGCACGTACAGATCCTGTGAGTTGAAGCTCTCTAAAGTGCTGGACGATGTTCCCCAGTCAATTTGTCCGTTCAGATAGAAACCTAGTCCTTGATCGATCGCTTCAGCTGCAGCCCCATGATTCGGCATCCACGGCGTATCAATAGCATACTGGTTCCATGGGTAATTTGGTCCGTAAGTGTAACTCCATAGAGGGTATGCCGACGAGTCCGGCCACGCATATGCCTCGAAAGACTGGTTGCCCATGTATGTTGTTCCACCGTAGACGTACACCTCTGGCACATTTGCAGGGCCATGGAACATGTGGCCCCTAACTTGACTTGGTGGTAGAGTGCCGGTGCTAGGATTTGTGACATTCTTGGCTTGCGCTTCGATGATGATGTTCGTCTTCCAGTCCCATGTGAAGTTTAGCGGTATCGTGATCATATAGCTGTTGATTCCGAGGATGGGGGTTTTGATGTCCGTTCCGTTCCACTTCTGCACGCCGCTGTCGATGTAGAGTATGTCATTCTTGACGACCGACTGGGCCCACCAACGAGAGCAGAAGTTGGTTAGAGGATTCAGTCGAAAGCTTTTGGCAGCCTGTGCCTCGACAGTCGCTGGTGTCCAGACAAGACACAGGACGCCCACCAAAAGGATTCTCAACAGGTTCAGGCCTGGCAATGCCATGTTGTTACAGCATTTCGAATCGTCTCAGGAAAAGTTGAAGGCGGTTATAGCATCCAGTCCAGAAAGCCACATGGGGCTAACGGGGTTGGAGCAGGATCCCTCGTACTTATGAACGTTTGCCGATCGGCAATGCCATATGCGGCAGCGATACATCCTGCAAGTAGGCGAAACTATCCCGCCCGTGGCTAGCTGGAGTTGCTGTTCGTGCAGAAGGGTTAAGGTTGCTGGGGTCCCTGGTAGAGTTCCCGCCCACCTGCATCAACCCCGGCTGACTGATCAAAGTTCCTACACCCATCAGTCTTCTTTCAACGCTGCTAAGGACGCAGGAGATTGGGTAGCTGTCCACTTGGGGCCATGAAGGAATTGTGTTCGGTCCATTTGAGGCCGTCAAACGAGGCTACGGGCTTGTTCTACCATGAAATCGTCTCATGTCTTTTTCGGTGATGTGCATCTCAGGCCTGCATGTCGGGCGTAGATCGTGCAAAATGGGTCGACATCCAAGGATTCGCAGCTACACCTTACGCCAGCAATTGTTGATCAAAAGCGCCATCACCTTGTGCAGAGGCGCCCTGCTATAGCCTTTCGGTTCTGTACACTCGGTGAATGAGTGCCAAATGACAGAATTGCCCATAGGGAAGCGAAAAGCCACACAACAAGCTTTCTGCACTCGGCTTGAATCTGCAGCCATCTGCAGAATTTGCAAAGATAAGCAGGAAACTGTTTAGTCAAGCAGCGTCGCGGTAGCAATCTATTGGTGTTTGTAAACGACCTACCTGCAGCATTTTGCTTTTGGGCATCCTTCGGCCGTCGCAGTGTGTCGAATCAAGAAACTGCCGTGAAAGGGCAAAGATTGACGCAACCTCTACGTCCAAGCACCGAATCAAAGCATGCGCCTCGTCACAGCGTCCTTGGAGTTTTTAGCGCATAGTTGACATCTTTTCGATGAAGTTTGTGAGACGACGATGGCGGTTGTCGTTCCGCTTCAGGGTCCAGGCTGTATTGACGTTACAAGCCGAGGTACGCCTGCGTGTGTCTCACCACGACCTGTCTTCGAGAGTTGTATCCACGCCCAGAACGCGGCGTCACGAGACCACCACATCTACAGACACGCGCAGTGTGATTTGTGGCAGGGTCGTATTGGTCATTAATGCGAATGTGAACTCGGGCGTCTTCATGCGCCCAATTTGGTTACTGGGAAGTCACATCGTCGCAAGGACCAAGGAGGCACCATACCAACCGCGCCGTAGAAGCCGTAGAGAACAAACTCCGTGACACGACCCAGAGCGAAACCACACGCTTCGAGACATTGACATGATGCGCGCGAGTGGAAAGGGAAGCGCGACTTTCCCCATCTGATCCCTGTAGCTTGGCCGATGCCGCCACTGCTGCAGATCGATTGGACGGTTGTTCGCGGACATCGTGGTGCTTGCTTCTTTACACACTCAACTTTTGCGCCCACGCTTCCTGTTTCCATACTACACTGTGAGACGCTTGTGGACGTTGCTACATTGCTTTACTGTCGCTGAGTTTTACTGAGATTGCGGTTGTTTGTTTGTCTTTGATTTGCTATATTGCCCCGCTGGACCGCCGCATTCACACGACGTGACGCGCATATACGGAGGCGGGCTCTTCAACGCCAAAGACCTACACTGGTCGCGTACCATCCACCAAGCCTCTCTCTACCCAGCTACACCACCCCAGAGCCTCCACAACCCATCGCCACTCCCCACCGCGTCCCCTCGAGTCCACCCGACCCGCACTTCTCCACACACAGCCATGGCATCCTCATCCGCAGCAGCAGGCCTCCTCTCCCGCCAACTCAAACAAATGCAAAACGACAAGAGCATATCAGGCATCAGCTGCGGCCTAGTAGAGAGCAACGTATTCGAGTGGGAAGTCATGCTCATGATCGACGACGACACAAAGTTCTATGGAGGCATGCCAGTCAGACAACACCAACCCTGTATCCCAAACTGACAAGAGATTCAGGCGGCTTCTTCAGAGCACGACTCACTTTCCCAACTGAATACCCCCTCCTCCCCCCGAAAATGCGCTTCGAAACACCAATATTCCACCCAAACAGTAAGTCCACACACCTACCCACCACTCCACCTCCCCACCCAACTCACATTCACACCAGTCTACCAAAACGGCGACGTATGTATCTCAATCCTGCACCCCCCCGAAGAAGACAAATACGGCTACGAATCCGCCTCGGAGCGCTGGTCCCCCGTGCAAACACCCGAAACCATCCTGCTCTCCGTGATATCCATGCTCTCGAGCCCGAACGACGAGTCGCCCGCGAACGTCGAGGCAGCGTCGTTATGGCGGGATAATACGCCAGAGTTTAAAAAGCGCGTGAGGAAGTGCGTGAGGGATAGTTTGGAGTTTGAGTAGCGACTGCAGTGGATACGAGAAGGAATGGGGGTCGAGGACTCTGGGTGTTGTGGGTGGAGTTTTGGATGTTTGATATGGTTTTGTGGCAGGATATGGACACGCGTGTGTGTGTGTGTGTGTATGATGAGACGACAGCGTTGCTCATGGCTTCAGCAGAAAGAAAAATTATATTCTAGACTTCGAAGCATGACAAACTCGAGGTGCGGTATTACTAGAACACTCCTTCACTCTTTCCCCTCTCCAATTCTTCCAAAAGCACCACATCCACTAACCCCAGCAGAACCCTCCAATGTAACACTAGGTCTATCCTCTGGTACTCTACAATGAGTAATGAGGGGTATAACACGTTGTCTTTCAGCTCTTAGCAGCTTGTACATCGTTGAAGCGATACGGACTAGCATGCGGTTGTGTGGCAAGCATTCTTGGAAGGCTTGCTAGTCTTCTCGGTATGTGTGCAAACTTCGAAAGGAACCAGGCATGAAGATCGACGATTTCACCTGCATTTCAGATGACTGACTCGCAAAGGCTGACGATAGTATGCTTGCTTTCATTCCAAAGAAACATCTATGTCCTAGGAACCATCAAGCCAACCCATCCCATCCACCCCCAACCACAACGCCCCCATCCCCTACCCCCTCCTCCGACTCCTAACCTCACTCCCCCTAACCTCCAAATGCGTTCCCGTCTTGTGCGCCACCACCTCGCTCCTCACGTACTCTGGCTCATGGGCCTCGACGGCCGCGGGAGTAGACACATGCGTGCCTTCGACAAGGATCTTGTCGTCTTCAGATATCGATATCGGGCCCTTTTCACTTGTGACTTGCAACTCGGGCTTCTTGGTGCCGAACGGCGGGTCAAATCGTTTCCGCAGCGTTGAGATCATCTTGCCGAACCAGAACCAATTCAATCCGTTGAGCGTGATGTTTGAGAGGAGGTATGCGGCTGCGAGCCAGAAGGGAACTTCCTGCCCGTCCGCAAACCTCATGACACCATGATTAAACCCCGCATTCGCCAGCGTGGTGTTGGCGCTTAGTTTTCCGAACTCAGGGTCGTGGAGGACGACGGGGCCAGCGGTCATTGCGCGGTACACGTCGCCGAAGACGCGCACGGAATGATACGTGCCCCAGACTATGCGGCATGAGAAAAATGTAACAAGGAGCATGATGCCGTTTAAGAGCTGCAGGGTTGAGCCGGTGAGGCCGAGTTTGTCGCAGAACCAGTGGATGTTTAGGAAGGGGGAGGAGAGTTCGTAGAGGATGAAGGTTGGGGCGTAGAAGTTTACGAAGGGGCGCTACATGAGCGTTAGCGAATGTGTGTTATACAGTTGTTTCGAGGTGTAAGGTATAGTGATAATGTGGACATAGGGAATCAAAGTGACTTACAAATCCCAACCCAAACACACACAGCGCACTCACCGCATGCGCCAACATCCCCCACCCAAAAACCCCCACATTCCCGACCGTAACCACCAAATCCCACAAAAAATACCCCCCAGCAAACGCCTGAATAAGCCCGCTCGCACCCGTATACCCATGCACCCTCTCCAACGCAATCATCGCGCTCCGCTCCTCATCATGTCCCATAACCCACAGCGCAAGCCCACATATGATCACGCTCTGCACGAAGCTGACGACGTGCACGTCCCAGTTTAACTTCGTGCGCGCGTTGAAGGTGGGGTATATGCGCGGGAAGAAGGTGCGCGAGAGGGTGGGGGAGAGGTAGGTATTTGTGAGGTGGTAGATTGTGAAGGCGAGGAGGAGTTCGTGGTAGTGGAGGGGGAGGGTGCGGAGGCCGAGGCAGGAGGATGCGCTGGAGATGTAGGGGTCGAGAATGGTTGGGC
>Ga0265797_10005806_pt1 | contig 17828 bp, 14 predicted proteins | sample P2T30metagenome_FD_192433 | JGI IMG/M metagenome (GOLD analysis project Ga0265797, IMG submission 192433) | Plant litter microbial communities from East Loma Ridge, Irvine, California - P2 T30 | ecosystem: Environmental > Terrestrial > Plant litter > Unclassified | place: USA: California...
ACGGAGTGTCAGTCAACAAATATGTTGAATGTACAACCGCCATCGGGAGCAAGCCCCCTCCCACACTGATCGAGTACACCCGATACATAATAAGAAACCGGAGAACAACCATGTCCCTTAGCGTGTTCGACCTGTTCAAAATCGGCATCGGCCCCTCCAGTTCCCACACCGTCGGCCCGATGCGCGCCGCCGCTCGCTTCGTCGAGGGGCTCAAGCGTGACGACCTGCTGAGCACCACCCACAGCATCAAGGTGGAACTCTACGGTTCGCTGGGCGCCACCGGCAAAGGCCACGGCAGCGACAAAGCCGTGCTGCTGGGCCTGGAAGGCGAACACCCGGACACCGTGAATACCGAAACCGTGGCCGCGCGCCTTGCGCAGATGCGCAGTGACGGGCGCCTCAACCTGCTCGGCGAACACAGCATTGCGTTCAACGAGAAAGAACACCTGGCGATGATTCGCAAACCCCTCGCCTACCATCCCAACGGCATGATCTTTCGCGCCTTCGATGCGGCCGGTATCCAAGTGCGCAGCCGCGAGTATTACTCGGTCGGCGGTGGTTTCGTGGTGGATGAAGACGCGGCCGGCGCCGACCGGATTGTCGAGGACGCCACCCCACTGACTTTTCCGTTCAAGCACGCCAAAGACTTGCTCGGCCACTGCGCCACCTACGGGCTGTCCATCAGCCAGGTCATGCTGACCAATGAAAGCGCGTGGCGCCCGGAAGCGGAAACCCGCGCCGGCCTGCTGAAGATCTGGCAGGTGATGCAGGATTGCGTGGACGCCGGCTGTCGCAATGAGGGCATCCTGCCCGGGGGCCTGAAGGTCAAGCGTCGCGCCGCCGCGCTGCATCGGCAACTGTGCAAGCACCCCGAGTCGGCCCTGCGCGACCCGTTGTCGGTGCTCGACTGGGTCAACCTCTATGCGCTGGCGGTCAACGAAGAAAACGCCAACGGCGGGCGCGTGGTCACCGCGCCCACCAACGGTGCGGCCGGGATCATCCCCGCCGTGCTGCATTACTACATGCGCTTTATCCCCGGCGCGAACGAAGACGGCGTGGTGCGCTTTCTGCTCACCGCTGCTGCCATCGGCATTCTGTACAAGGAAAACGCGTCGATTTCCGGCGCTGAAGTGGGTTGCCAGGGTGAGGTCGGCGTGGCCTGTTCGATGGCCGCCGGGGCACTCTGCGAAGTGCTGGGCGGCAGCGTGTCACAAGTGGAAAACGCTGCCGAGATCGGTATGGAACACAACCTCGGCCTGACCTGCGACCCGATTGGCGGGCTGGTGCAGGTGCCCTGCATCGAGCGCAATGCGATGGGTTCGGTCAAGGCGATCAACGCCGTGCGCATGGCCTTGCGCGGCGATGGGCAACATTTTGTGTCTCTCGACAAAGTGATCCGCACCATGCGCCAGACCGGCGCCGATATGAAGAGCAAATACAAGGAAACCGCCCGCGGCGGTTTGGCCGTCAACATTATCGAGTGCTGACGCCTAACCGCGCGCCGGCACGTTTTTCAGGAGCTGAACATGTCCACCGAAACCCTGTTGAAAACCCCATTGCACGCCCTGCACCTCGAACTGGGCGCGCGCATGGTGCCCTTCGCCGGCTACGACATGCCGGTGCAGTACCCGCTCGGTGTAATGAAGGAACACTTGCACACCCGTGAACAGGCCGGGTTGTTCGATGTGTCACACATGGGCCAGATCCGCCTGACCGGCGCCAATGCCGCCAAGGCCCTGGAAACCCTGGTGCCGGTCGACATCATTGACCTGCCGGTGGGCATGCAGCGCTACGCGATGTTCACCAATGACCAGGGCGGCATTCTCGACGACCTGATGGTGGCCAACCTGGGCAACGACGAACTGTTCCTGGTGGTCAATGCCGCCTGCAAGGATCAGGACCTGGCCCATTTGCGCGCGCACATCGGTGAGCAGTGCAGCATCGAGCCGCTGTTCGAAGAACGCGCACTGCTGGCCCTGCAAGGCCCGGCGGCGGTGAAGGTATTGGCGCGCCTGGCACCTGAAGTGACCAAGATGACGTTCATGCAGTTCGCCTCCCTGCGTCTGCTGGGTGTGGACTGCTACGTCAGCCGCTCCGGCTACACCGGTGAGGACGGTTTTGAAATCTCCGTACCGGCTGGAAATGCCGAAAGCCTGGCCCGCAGCCTGCTGGCCGAGGCCGAAGTACAGGCGATCGGCCTGGGCGCTCGCGACTCCCTGCGCCTGGAAGCCGGCCTGTGCCTGTATGGGCATGACATGAACACCGACACCACCCCAATTGAAGCCAGCCTGCTGTGGGCAATTTCCAAGGCCCGACGTGCCGATGGCGCGCGAGCCGGCGGCTTCCCGGGCGCCGACCGGATTTTCACCCAACAGCAAGCCGGCGTGAGCCGCAAGCGCGTTGGCCTGCTGCCGCAGGAACGCACCCCGGTGCGCGAAGGCGCGGAAATTGTCGATGAGCACGGTACGGTCATCGGCAGCGTGTGCAGCGGAGGCTTTGGCCCAACCCTGGGCGGGCCGCTGGCGATGGGCTACCTGGACAGTGCGTTTGTCGCACTGGATACCGAAGTTGCTGCGCTGGTGCGTGGGAAAAAAGTGCCATTACGTGTAAGTAAAATGCCATTCGTGCCGCAACGTTACTTCCGCGGCTGATTGACCGTTTCCATAAGTAACGCGGTTGCGTTACGTGCACTAAACTGTAACGCAACCGCCATATAACAGTGCACGCTTCATAGTCACTGTTAGTGAAATGCGCCTATAACAAGTGATTGAGACTATCGAATAAGGCCGTTCACAATACTTCAAAGAAGTTCCGTCAGCCCAAGCAAACACGGGCTTTTTGGCGGGGCTTGTTTTTGTCATATTAGTTGGCGTAGAGTTTGCCCACTGTGTTTGCATGGGTCGCTTGGAACCTGGACCTGGGCAGTAGCTGAAGTAGTAATGCTACAACCCGTTCGACGTCTCTTACTTTCCTGCAACCCAGCCCAGTGCTCTTTCATGTGAAAGGGGCTGTCATTAATTTTTAGCGTCAAAGGAAAGAAGAAAATGTCCCAACGCCAGAGCGGTACCGTCAAGTGGTTCAACGACGAGAAAGGGTTTGGTTTTATCACGCCGGAAAGCGGTCCGGATCTGTTCGTGCATTTCCGCGCTATTCAGGGCAACGGCTTCAAGAGCCTGAAAGAAGGCCAGAAAGTGACCTTCGTTGCTGTGCAAGGCCAGAAAGGCATGCAGGCTGACGAAGTACAAGCAGAAGGCTGATCCTTCCTGCGACAAAAAGCCCCTGATATGACATCAGGGGCTTTTTTATGCCCGCTATTCCGTAAACTGCAGTTTTTGTCCAGAGAGCCCTGCCATGTCCAAACCCCTGCTGAGCCCCCAAGGCGACTTTCCCGCCGTTGGCCTGGGCCGTCGCCTGGCAGCGATGTTCTATGATTTCCTTTTATGCACCGCGCTGCTGATCGTCACCGCGTTTATCTATAAGTTGATCTGGATCGCCTTCGTCGGCGAAGCGAAGATGCGCACGCTCACCGAATCTGGCGCGTTGGACGGTGATCCGCTGCTGTCGACTATTCTGTTGTTCGTGCTGTTTGGGTTCTTCGCCAAGTTCTGGACCCATTCCGGGCAGACCCTGGGTATGCAGGTGTGGGGCGTACGCGTGCAAAACGCCGACGGCTCGCGCATCAGCCTGTGGCAGGCGCTGTTGCGCTTTGTGGTGTCGATCGCGTCGTGGCTGTGCGTGGGGCTGGGGTTTATCTGGTCGCTGTTCGATAAGCACAAGCGCAGCTGGCATGACATCTATTCGGACACGCAGTTGGTGCGGATCCCAAAGCAGAAAAAATAATCCCTGCCCAGTGAAGATCAAAATGTGGGAGGGGGCTTGCTCCCGATAGCGGTGTGACAGTCACCCGATACATTGACTGATCCACCGCTATCGGGAGCAAGCCCCCTCCCACATGTTTTACCCAGCCAGTCTCAGGTCAGGCGTTGCCGGCCAGCTTGAGACGTGCAGCCTGGGTGAAGTCCAGCATGCGCTTGAGCGGGCGTACCGCATGCGGGATTACCGACGGCTCGACGAAGATCTCGTTGCTGCCCTCGCGCAAGCATTGCAACGTGCGCTCCAGGGTATTCATCGCCATCCACGGACAGTGCGCGCAACTGCGGCACGCGGCGCCGTTGCCTGCAGTCGGCGCTTCGATAAAGACTTTGTCCGGGCACAGCTGCTGCATCTTGTAGAAGATGCCGCGGTCGGTGGCGACGATGAAGGTCTTGTTCGGCAAGCGCTGCGCAGCGGCAATCAGCTGGCTGGTGGAGCCCACGGCGTCCGCCAGTTCGATCACCGAGGTCGGCGATTCCGGGTGCACCAGGATCGCAGCGTCCGGGTACAGCGCCTTCATGTCTTCCAACTGCTTGGACTTGAACTCTTCGTGGACGATGCAGGCACCGTCCCACAGCAACATGTCGGCACCGGTCTGGCGTTGGATGTAAGTGCCCAGGTGTTTGTCCGGGCCCCAGATAATCGTCTCGCCGTTATCCATCAGGCTTTCGACGATCTCCAGTGCGCAACTGGACGTTACCACCCAATCGGCACGGGCTTTGACCGCCGCCGAGGTGTTGGCGTAGACCACCACGGTACGCTCGGGATGCTGGTCACAGAACGCGGAGAACTCATCCACCGGGCAACCCAGATCCAGGGAACAGGTGGCTTCCAGGGTCGGCATCAGGACGCGTTTTTCAGGGGTGAGGATTTTTGCGGTTTCGCCCATGAACCGCACCCCCGCCACCAGCACGGTCTTGGCCGGGTGAGCGGCGCCGAAGCGCGCCATTTCCAGGGAGTCGGAAACGCAGCCGCCGGTTTCTTCGGCCAGGGCCTGAATCACCGGGTCGCAGTAGAAGTGGGCGACCAGTACCGCGTCCTGCGCTTTGAGCTCGGCGGCGATGGCGGCGCGCAAGCTCGCTTCCTCATCGGCGCTCAGGGCCTTGGGCTGCTTGGCGTCGAGGTGGGCTTGAACCAGTAGGCGTTCGGAGATATGCGTCATGTTCGCAAGACCTGCAGGCGCAGTAGCGCGAAAATCGAGTGTACCACCGGCTCTGGAGCCCTTCGGGCGCCGCCGGACGAAGTGTGTGTATTCATCAAGCACGGGTAACGGTGAGGCTGCGCAAGGCTACAGAATATCGAATCGATTCAAAAGCCTAATCTGGCAGTGCGAGGGCATTTTGCGGGGGGATGACGGCGGGGTTGGAGCCCCCGCGAAGACCTTCCATAGAAAGGTGTTCGCGGGGCTGTGCAACGGGGTGCGTCAGGCGAACAGCTTCTGCACGTTGCTCATCGCATCCTCGGCGAACCCTTGCAGGAATGCCTCGAACGCCGGCACGTCTTCCGGGCCACCGGTATAAGGCTGGCCAATGATGGTCCAGGTCGCCAGGCTTTGATTGGCGCCCTGCGGCACCACTTCCATGACGGCCCACAGGTTGCCGATATTCAGCGACGTGTAAATCAGCGACCAGGTCATGGTCATGCCTTCGTTGTCATGACTGTTGAGTTGCTCGATCACCACGTTGCCGTCCTTGAACAGCTTCTTGCGCACCGAGCGAACGCCCTCCCCTGTCATCTCAATGTGCGACAACGCCGGAATAAACTTCGCGAAACCGGAAAAGTCACCGACGATATTCCACACACTGCGCGCATCGCCATTGACGGTGACGCTGGCAACCACAGGGTTGCCCACGGGGTTGCGCACCAGGGTATCGGGTTCAAAATGTTGCATGAGACAGCTCCTTTTTTTTGCTCAGATGAAATCGATTTGCTTGAGGTAGTCGCAGCCTTTTTGCAGCAGCGCACTGTTCTTGGCCGGGTAGTCTTCACCCATGCTACGGATGCCTGAGAGCGCATTGCGGTACTCGATCATCGAGATATCGCCAATGTCTTCCTCAAACCCATTGAGGTAAAAGCCAACGACACCGAACAACGCGTTGTCACTGTCGATCGCCGACAAGCGCTGCTGCCATTGTGTCACCGGGACCATCTGGAAATCGTGACCAGCGGCGCGAAACGCCTCCAGGTAATGCGTCCAGCTCAAGGGCAGCGGGTTGTGCAGGTTGAAGACCGCCTTGGCGCGGTTATGCCGGCTGGCGTGGAAGGCAATGAACCGAGCAAGGAAGTCCACCGGCATCAGGTCGAAGTTCAGCGCCAGCTCAGGCACTTCCTTAAGCTGCAATGAGCCTTTGAGCATCAGCATCAACCGGTTCTGATGCGGTTGGCACACACCGGTACGCGTATTGAAGGCAATGTTGCCCGGACGATAAAGGTTGACCCACACCCCCGACTCACTGGCGTTCCACAAGATGCGCTCGGCCACCCATTTGGACAGGTTGTAGCCATTGCGGATGTAGATCGGCGGCGTGAACGCCGGCGGTTCTTCCAACACGCGCCCCTGCTCATCCACCGTGCTGGAGGCGGACAAGGTGGAAATGAAATTGAACACCTTCTTGCTGCGCCCTTCACACAACTGCAGGCATTCCAGTACGGGCGTGACGTTGTCCTTGACCAGCGACTCGTAGTCGAGCACGTGGTTGACGTTGGCCGCGTTGTAGATCAACACGCCGTATTCACGGTCAAGCCATTCGTAATCCGCTTGCGACAGCCCCAGCCGAGGCTGGCTGATATCTGCCGCCAGCACCTTTACCCGACTCAGGTCCAGGTGTTCGAGACGGTTCTGAATCAACGCCTGTTCGAAACGCTGCTGGGCACTCATCCCCGCCGATTCGCGCACCAGGCACGCCACTTCAGTGCTGCCCAGCTCCAGCAGCGCCTCAACGATATGCACACCCAGAAACCCGTTGGAACCGGTGACGATGACCTTGTGCAGGTTGCCCAGGCGACTGATCGGCAGCACGTCCAGCTCAGGCCTCAGCATCGCGTCACGCAATGCCTGGGGGCTGACCGTGGCGGTGGCCTCGACGTCCTGGTCGATCAGATTGGCGAGGTTGATCAGAGTAGGTTGTTCAATAAAACGGTTGATCGACACGCCCTTGCCGAACGTCTCGCGAATGCCCATCAGCATTTGCGACAGCAGGATCGAGTGGCCGCCGAGGTTGAAGAAGCTGTCATCCACGGAGATGTCGGCGCCGGGCATGTCGAGCAGTGTCGACCACAGCCCGAGCAGGCTTTCCTGGGTAGGGTTCTGCGGTGCCTGACGTGGCCCCTGGGTTTTGTAATTGACGGGTAGATTCTTCAGGGCCGTGCGGTCGACTTTACCGTTGGCCGTGGCCGGCAGGCGTTCCAGCAGGCAGTAAGCGCTGGGGCGCATGTAATCGGGCAAATGCGTGAGCGCGTAGGCCTGTAGCTGTTCGCTGGCGGCGTGACCGTCACCGCCCTGGGGCTGGGAGAAAAACGCCAGGATGCGCCGCTGTTGATCGATCACGACCGCCAACTGACGAAACAACTGGCTCGATTGCAGCAAGTGTTCGATTTCTTCCGGCTCGACACGAAAACCACGAATCTTTACCTGGTTATCCAGGCGCCCGATGATCTGGATGCCGTCTTGGGTCCAGCGCGCCAGATCCCCGGTGCGGTACAAACGCAACAGCTGGCCATCGGGCAATTCATGCAGGCGGTATCGTTCGGCCGTCAATTGAACGGCGTCCAGATAACCCAGGCCTACCCCCGGCCCGGCGATGTGGATCTCACCACTGCCACTTTGCCCTACCGGCAGGCCATCTTCGTCGAGCAGGTAGATCGCGGTATTGGCAATCGGCACGCCGAGGTTGCGATTATTGTCGCCGGGCTGGAAGGTGCGGCATGTGGCAAGTACGGTCGTTTCCGTGGGCCCATAAATGTTATGCAGTTGGCAGTGGCCCACCAGTTGCTCGATGACATGGGGCTCGCACACATCCCCGCCCGTCACCAGATGGCGCATGCCGTACAGCGATTCGAGCGGGAGAATGCTGAGCAAGGCCGGTGGCAGGAAGGCGTGAGTCACCTGCTCCTGCTCAATCAGCTCGGCCAGCGCCACAGGGTCGCGGCGCTGGTCCTCGGTGGGTACGATCAACTCGGCGCCCTGGATCAGCGTCGGGAAGATGTCGAGCAGCGAGGCATCGAAGTTGATGGTGGAAAACTGCAAGGCGCGGCTGTCACGGTCCAGTTCCACATAGCGGGCATACCAGGCGCAGAAGTGACTCAGGTTATCGACCGTCAGCAATACGCCCTTGGGTTGACCGGTGGTGCCCGAGGTGTAGATCGCTACACAGGGTGCCGCCCCTGCCAGCGGCACGCGCAGCAGGCTTTGATCTGGGGCGAGGGCCACGCGGCTGTAACCTTTGGCGCCATGGTGGAAGAAATCCAGGTGGCCGATGTCCAGGGTCATCAGGCCCGGGAGCGGGTTGCTGGCTTCGGTGTCCTGGATCAGCAAGCTGGCGTTGGCATGTTTGAGGATCGCGCCACGACGCTCCGCCGGATGGTTCGGGTCCAGGGGCAGGTATACGGCGCCGCAGCCAATTACCGCCAGGATCGCGGCATACAGCGCCGTGCCCTTGGGCAACGAGATGCCGACCACGGTCAGCCCCCCGGCCTGCGCTTGCAGCAAAGGCTGCAGACGCTCCTGAATCGCCACGCTGTAGGCGTGCAGTTGAGCGTAGGACATGCCGTGCCCGTCGACTTTCAAGGCACTGCGCTCGGCGTTGGCCAGCAGGCTGTCGGCCAGGCGCTGTACGAAGGGTTGCCGGGCTTCCTGCAGCACCCCGATGTTGGCAGTGGCATTGTGACGATGCTGCCAGGCCAGCCGATCCAGCGCGATCAGGCTCAACAGGCTGTCGGCAGACTTCACCGGCTCACGCGGCGCCTCGAGATAGTCGGCGCTGCGCGAGTAGCGGCCAATGTGCACACTGGCCAACTCGACCATTTGCGCGATGGCTTCCTGCGCCCGGTCGGCCCCGTTGCCGGACGCGTCGGCGCCGACTTCACGGCGCCCCAGCGTCATCCAATCACCCTCCCCCGCACGCCATAGGCACTCAAGGTGCAAGGGCGCGAACACATCGGCGGCATCGTCGGACCGCATCCGCAAAGACAGACGGTGACATGCCGGATAGTCAGGGAACCGTGTCGTGCTGGCGTCATCGATCAACAGGTCCGGCGCCGCCAACCGGCGCAGCTCATTGGCGTTATCAGTGGGCAACAGATGCGTCGTGTGCCCCATCTGCTCCAGCTCTTGCGTCAGGCAGGCGAGCGCATGGCTGCGCCCGCACAGAACGATATCAAGATGTCTCATTGAAGTTCTCCTCTAGCGCAGATAATCGGCGAGCGCTTCCTGCATGCAGGGAGCGTCGAGCATGGCGCTGTGTTTGAAGAATCGAACGATGTTGCCCACCAGCGGATGCGTCGGCGTGATCGGAAAGCTCATGCCTTCGATTTCCTCACGCAACGCCGCCTTGACGGAAGCGCTCACCGGCAACTGCTCGATCAAGGCAAAATCGAACCCCTGCTGGATCTCGTTGGTCAGGTACTCGCCGAGGAACACCGGCATGATCGCGGCCAGCGAGCGCTTGTCTTCCTCGCTCGCGGTGCGCCAATAAATGCGCGTCAAGTTGGCCCAGAAGCCGGAGTGCCGCCCCTCGTCCGCCAAGTGGTCTGCCATCAACCCCTTGACCGACGCTTTCACCGAGTCGTCCCGGGCAAATGCCGCAACATCGTTGGTCAGGGTGTTTTCGGCAATCGCAACGCAGATCAGCTCCACAGCCGCTTTAAGGTGCTCGGGCGCCATCGCCAGTGCCTTGGGAATCGAACGGCTGAGTTCGATTTCCGCGGGCAAGTTAATGGGTTCGATCCCGGTCAGTTCGATGGTCTGTTGCATGTAGTCCATCGCCACCAGCGCGTGGTAGTCCTCGTCGACCACCACGGTCATCGCGTCATACCGACAGGCAAACGGGAAGCGGATGGCGAAGTTGTCCTTCGCAATACTTCGGGCCGTTTTATCGACGATTTCCGTTTCAAAAATCACCACGTCGTTAATGAACTTGTACAAACTCTGAACGAGCACGAAGTGCTGCAAGTGAGCACACTCGCGAATAAACGTTGCACCCATCACCAACGGTTGGCGACTGATCGGGAATATTAACTTTCCATCATCTTCCAATCGACGCCTTGGCCGCGTACGAATCGTCGCCCGCTCCTCCCAGGACTCGGAAAATGATTGATATTCTTCAGCTCTCATGAATCGTTCCCTTTGTTCATGATGGTCAGTAATAGTGCACTTCAAACAACAGGCAGCCGTCTTTTGAATTGAACGGCCCGTGCTCGGTGTGCGCTGCCCTGAAGAAGTAACCGCCATCACGGTAGGTTTTCTCGGGACGCTCTTTACTGGCTAACTCTGTCTGGTCGCCTTCAATCAAATACACTTCTTCGTGATAGTCATGTGTATAGATTTCACGGGTGCCGCCGCCCGGATGGAAGCGCACCAGCCGCGTGCGAATCCCGGTTTTAGTGACAGGGTCCAAGGTGTCCTTGAATACCGTCAGGGTGATACCGCGCTCGGATGTCACCTCGACCCATTGGGCCTGGTCAGCTTCAATGACTTCTACGTTCATGCCACGCACTCACTGACATTTTCGCGCATGGCCACGCGCAAGTTGTCCCACAGCGCCAGGCGACTTTGCACCGCAGCGATGGCCGACTCATAGACTTCTTCCTGGCGCTGGGCATCACCGTTGACCAGCCGCGCGAGCAGGCTTTCGGCGGCCGGGCCGTGATCTTCGGAGTCGACTTCAATATGGCGCTGCAGGTAGTAGCGGAACGTCGGTGCGTCGTCGGCAGTGATGTCCCAGTCATCGAGAATGCGTTGGAACATCTCTGGAATGACGCTCTCACGCCCATGCAGAAACGCGGCGGCGACACTGTGCGTCGACGCATTGATTGCAGTTTCGATGGTATCGGTCACAAAGGCGGAAGCCGCCAGGCCTGCGTCGCAACGGCTCAAGGCGGTCTGCAGATCGACCCCTTCACGCATCAGTTTGACGAAGAATTCGATCTTGTCGGTGCTGGCGCCAACTTCACGCATGGCATGCAGATAGAGTTCGAAGTGGCTGTAGTGACCGCCCTGCAGGTTTTGGTCAGACTCTTCGCCGAGGATGATTTCGTTGATCAGGTGAGCGGCCGCCGGGTCCAGTGGAGGCAGCCATGGCAGGCGAGTACAGGTCAGGTCCTGTTGCAGGCGCTTGGCCAGGGACATGAAATCCCACACGGCAAAGACATGGGTTTCCATAAAGGCGCGCAAAACAGGCAATGAATTGATTTCAGCAAATATCCGATGATTGCCCAGTTCCGTTTTCTTTGCATTCAATAGCGACTTTTTATCTTCCATGTTGCTCTCCTTATCAGGCTTAGTTGCGCCCCGGCGCCTCGACATATACCCACCTGCCTTATTTCAGGCATGAGCAGGCTTATCTCGCCATTACCGGCCAGCACGCGATACATTTCAATTAGATTACAGGGTGATACTTCGTTGGCCCGAGAGGTCAGCCGCCGAAGCAAGACGAAACTTAGAGGAAGTTCATTATGATCAGCAAGTGTTTTCTTGAAAAATAATACAAATTATTTCCAAACTACAAAACACACAACAACAGAAGCCCGATCAAAGTTATGAGCATCAACTTTGTCGGGCGATAGTTTACCTACTCGCGCATCGCGAGCATTCGCAAACTTCATGTCATTGCTAAGTTAGCAATCAACTAAACCGTCAACAGGCCATTCGCCTTTTTACCATTCAAGTTCCCTCTTGTTCGTTCAGAAGAGCCGAGCGTCACTTGCCGGCTGTGTGCATTCAATTCTTGGCTTGTTGACGTAAGGCCAATGCCGCCACACCGCACAGGATCAAGGCGACACAGGACACGTAGAACGCATCGCTGTAGGCCATCAAGTAGGCCTCGCGACGCACGGTGTGCATCAGGCCCTCGAGGACTTGCTGCTGGGCAGGCAACAGCTGGTTGAAAACGAATTCTTCGCTGTCCGCCATGCCCGCGCGCAGGCGCTCCTGGAATGACGGGGAAAACAGAGTGATCGATTCGCCGACACGCTCGGAATGAAAGCGCTCGCGCATGGCGACGATCTGCGTCAGCCCGGCGGTGCCCACGGCCCCCCCCAGGTTGCGCAGCATGGAAAACAACGCCGAAGCGGAACCGGCTTCATCCTTGGCCAGCCCCGACACGGCCAGCACTGACAGCGCCACCATGATCAACGGCTGCCCGATACCCCTTACCACGGTGGACGGGATGATCACGTTGGCGGCGCTGTCCACGTCCAGGTGCGCGCCGAGATAGCAGCCCAGGGCCATGATGAAAAAGCCGCTGGCCACCATCAGCTTGGGGTTGAGCCACTTCATCAGGCGCGGCATGAACGGTGCCAGTACCAGTTGCACCATGCCGTAGGCAATCAGGCTGATCCCGATTTCCCGGGCGTTGTAGCCCTGCAATTGGGACAGGTAATTGGGCACCAGAAACACCAGGCCGAACGTGGCCCCGCCAAAAATGAACATCGCCGCGCTCGCCACGCCGAAGTTGTAGCTTTTGAGCAGGCGCAGGTTGATGAACGAGCGGCTGCCGTACAGTTGCGACAGCACGAAGTACACCAGGGCGACGCCGGCGGCCAGTGACATCCACACGATGAAGTCAGAGCCGAACCAGTCCTTGCGCCCGCCTTCTTCGAGCACGATCTGCAATCCGCCCAGGCCGACGATCATGGCCAGGATGCCGCCCCAGTCGCCGCGTTTGAGCAGGCTCAATTGCATGGGTTTGGCATCGATGGACCACGCCACCGCCAGCAGCAGGAGAATGCCGGGGGCCAGTTGCAGGTAGAAGATCCAGCGCCAGGAATAGGCATCGGTCAGCCAGCCGCCGATGGACGGCCCGGCGGCCTGGGCCACGCTGTTCGATAGCGCAAACAGCGCCATGCCCATGGCGATCTTGCTCGGCGGCAGCTCAGTGATGATCAGCTGGAACGACAACGGGATCAGCACCGCGCCGGCGGCACCCTGGATCACCCGGATGATGATCATCACTTCCAGGTTGGGTGCCCAGGAGCAGGCAATCGAAGCCACCAGAAACACAAACGAGCCCACCAGCATCACGCGGCGCAGCGAGAACACCTGCACCAGCCAGGCGGTCAGCGGGATCATGACGATTTCCGCGACCAGGTACGCCGTGGAGATCCATGAACCCTCTTCGAAGGTCGCTCCCAGCGAGCCTTCGATTTCAGGCAAGGCGGCGCTGGTGACGTGCACGTTCATGCCGGCCATGAAGCAGCCGAACAGCCCGCCGATCACGGCCACCCAGGCGCGAAAGGAGACGGTTTTCTCGCCAGCCTCAGTCATGCGTGGCGCCCTGGGCAGTGGGGCGGGTATCCACCGTGGTGATCACCGACATGCCCGGCAGGATGGGGCCACCGTCATCGTGCTGATCAATCACGATCTTCACCGGAAAACGCTGCACGATCTTGGTGAAGTTGCCGGTGGCATTGTCCGACGGCAGCAGCGCGAACACCGCCCCCGAGCCGGGCGAGAAGCTCACCACATGGCCCTTGAGCTTGCGTCCCGAATAGCTGTCGACGCTGATGTCCACCGCTTGCCCGGCGCGCATGTCGCGCAACTGGGTTTCCTTGTAGTTGGCCACCACGTAGGCCTGCTGCAAGGGCACCACCGCCAGCAGCGGCAGCCCCGGCGCGACGTACTGGCGGGTGCGCACCTTGCGCTGCCCCACCACGCCGTCGATCGGCGAGCGGATCAAGGTGTCTTCCAGCGCATGGTCCGCCAGTTTCAACTGAGCCTCGGCCTGGCCGCGCCGGGCTATCTGCTGCTGCAGCGAGGCATCGGCCAATTGGCGTCGGGTAATGGCGACGTTCAGGCGGGTCTCCTGCTGGCGCTGCATCGCCCGGGCAATTTCCACCGCGGCGCTGGCCTGGGTGTAGCTGGCGGCCGCGCTTTCCAGACGTTGGGCGCTGGCGGCATGCTCGCGCACCAAGCCTTCATAGCGACGCTGATCCAGGCTGGCGCGGCGCAACTCCGCCCCCACGCTGCGGGTATGCGCCTCAGCCTGGGCCACACCGGCCTTTTGCTGGGCGATCAGGCTGTCGGTGACTTGCAGGTTGGCTTGCTGGGCAGCGATCGAGGCGTGCACTTCGGCCAACTCCGCACGGGCCTGGGCCAAGCGCGCCTGGTAATCGCGGTCCTCGATGCGCACCAGCACATCGCCTGCCTTGACGGGCTGGTCGTCCTCCACCAGCACCTGGGCCACGTACCCGGACACCCGTGGACTGATGGGAATCCAGTCGGCACGCACGTAGGCGTCGTCGGTCTGTTCCAGGTAGCGCCCAACCGTCATCCAGTACACACCGAACGCCACCGCAGCGATCAATAACGCAGCACCACCGAGCAGGATCAGGTTGCGTTTGCGGCGTTGCTTGCGGGCGTGCATGAGTTGTTCGAGCACATGCTCCTGCTCATCCTGCACAGTGGTTTTTTCATCAACAGCGATATTCATGGCTGGGTACCGGAAAAAGTGACGGAGGCGCGGGTGAGCGCAGCAGCAGGGATGGGGGTGGACTGCCAGCCGCCGCCCAGGGCGCTAAACAGACTGATCTGGCGTTGCAGCAACTGGCCGTCGGCATCGGCTTGAGTGGCTTGCAGGCGGATCAGCTCACGCTCGCTGTCGAGCACGTCGAGAAAGTCGATGGAGCCGGCTTCGTAGTTGAACTGCGCCAGCTTGTAGGCGTGCCGACTGCTCTCCAGGCCCTGACTCAAGGCCGCGTGGCGTTGGCGCTCGCCGTCGTACAACGCCAGGGCCTGGCGCACATCCTTGAGGGCCTTGAGCACGCTGGCCTCGAACTGCGCGACCTCCACCTGCTCAAGCGCGCGAGCCTGGTTGACCCGTGCGCGGTTGGCACGCCAGTTGGGGAATTGCCAGGTAATCAGCGGGCCAATGCCGAACATCACCGCGCTGCTGTCTCCCAGTTCATGGGGTTTGTTGGCCGAGGAAGACACAGATGCACCAAAGGTCACCTTCGGGTACAGGTCGGCCTGGACGATATCCACTTGCAACGTGGCCGCTTGCAGCGCTCGCTCGGCCCGGCGGATATCCGGGCGGCGCGCCAGCAATTGCCAGCCATCGCCCACCGGCAGCGCGCCAGTAAGTTGCGGCACCACTTCGCATGTCGCAGCGCCCGAGCCCTGTTCCAGATCAGCCACGCCGGTGAGCATCGCCAGCTCGTACAACGCGACCTGGCGGCGCGCCTCCAACATGGGCAGCAAGGCCAGGGTTTCGCCCTGCAGGGCCTGCATGCGGTTGTATTCAAGATCGGTCACCACACCGGCCTGACGCTGGCGATCGGTCAGTGCCAGGCTGTGTCCGACCACTTCCAGCGAATGGCGCTGCACCTTGGCGCGCGCGCCCAGGGCGCAGGCATTCACGTAGGCGCGGGTGGTTTGCGCGGCGACCGTGATGCGCAGCAGGTCTTCGGCATCCTGAGCCGCCGCCGCCTGCACCTGCGCCCGTTCGATGCTGCGCTGCACCTGGCCCCACACATCCACCTGGTAAGCCAGTTCGAAGCCAGGATTGAAGGCCCACTGCGATGGCGCGTGGCTGTCGGTGGCCTTGGCCAGGGTCTGATCGTCGGCAGTCTTGCCATAGACCGCGCCCACTGATGCTTGAGTGGACGGCCAGCGCTCGGCGTCGGCTTGCATGATTGCGGCCAGCATCGACTGCACATGAGCCTGTGCCGCCGCCAGGTCGCGGTTGTGCGCCAGCGCTTGCTGCACCAGGGCGTCGAGTTTGGGATCGTTGTACAACTGCCACCAACGGTCGGGTAAGGCCTGGGCCGATACACCTTGCGGCAAGCGGCTCAACGCATCGATGCGCTGGGGGTGCGGTTGCGCCGGCGCATGGGCCACCCACGAGGAACACCCCGCCAACCAGACGACGGCCACGCCCAGGAGCGAAAGACGGCTGTGCCACATGGAAAAAGAAGGCGAACCCATCGCAGAAATCCAGAGTGCTAAGTAGAGACGCAGGTTAAGAGAGCACCGCGCTGCGCATCTCCCGAGTTCCAGACAACCATCGTTTCGATTGGGACAACCTGCGCGCGCACGCTCGATCTTGAGCGCTCGCCGACCAGACGCACGCACGCATGGCCCTGCGCGAAGGCGGGCCATGTCCAGTAGGAAACGTGTGAGCGCGGGGCCCGATCAGACCAGCCGGCAGTTGCTGGGGGTGTAGCCCATGGTGCGTTTGAACATTGCGGTGAACGCGCTCGGGCTCTGGTAGCCATGCTCGAGCGCCACTTCCAGAATGGACACGCCACACGCCAGGCGCTGCATGCTGAGCAGCAGCCGCGTGCGCTTACGCCACTCGCCATAACTCATGCCCAGCTCTTTCTGGAACAGCCGAGCCAGGGTGCGCGAACTCATATTGAGTTGCACCGCCCAGCTCTCCAGTTTCGACTCCTGGGATGGGTTGTCGATAAAGTCGGCACACAGCGACTTGAGCCGCGGTTCGTCGGGAATCGGCACATGTGCCAAAACCCTCTGTGCCCGGTCGAGTTCGGAGAAGATCAGATCAACGATCTGCACATGACGCACCACCGCCGGCTCGCTGTCCGGCGTTTCGGCCGCTGCGATGATCAACTCACGCAGCAGTGGCGACACGCGGATGACGTGGCATTCCTCGGTCAAGGCACGGTGCGCGCCGGGGGTGATCAGCAACGTGCGCATGCGCACCTCGCCTGTCATGCGGATCTGGTGCTCCTGCCCCGACGGCACCCACAGCGCGTGCCCGGAAGGCACCACCCAGGTGGTGCCGACGACCGATACCAGCATCACACCGTTGATGGCGTAGACCAGTTGGCCTTCGTCATGTCGATGCGAGGCAACGATGTCGCCATGACCGTAGTTACCGGTAAGCGCCGCCAATGCGGTATGCGCATTCATCTCAGGAAGGCACCGCGGCACTCACCACGCTGAGCAGGCCCAGGCGCGATGCGCGGTTGACGGCACTCGTCACCGCCTTGAGGGACGCCAGCAAGATGCTGCCATCGCGAGCGGCACCGAACAGCAACTGGTTGTTCACGCGGATTTCCACATAGGCCAATGCCTCAGCCTGCGCACCGTCGCGGGTAGCATGTTCGTGGTAGTCGGCGATGTCGAAGTGGATGCCGCGTTGCGCGAATGCATCGACCAGCGCCGCCAGCGGACCATTACCTTCGCCGCTCAGTTCGAGGGGGCGCTCGCCGCCTGTCAGCGCGCCTTCCAGATACGTCACGTTGCCTTCGCTGACCAGTTTGGGCTGCAGCAAGGTGTAAGGCTTGCCTTGATCCAGGTAGTGGCGGGTAAAGCAGGCCAGGATCATCTCGCCACTGACTTCCTGGCCCGACGCATCGGCTTCCTGCTGGACCAGGCTGCTGAATTCCATCTGCAAACGGCGCGGCATCACAATGCCGTGCTGCTCCAGCAGATACGCCACGCCACCTTTGCCCGACTGGCTGTTGACGCGAATCACCGCCTCATAGCTGCGTCCCATGTCGGCAGGGTCAATCGGCAAGTAAGGCACTTCCCACAGCCCATTGGGATTGGCTTGGCGGGCAGCAAAACCTTTTTTGATCGCGTCCTGGTGCGACCCGGAAAACGCGGTGAACACCAACTCCCCTGCGTAAGGATGGCGCGGGTGCGTGGGCAGTTGGTTGCAGAATTCGACTTCGCGCTGCACATGGATAATGTCCGAGAAATCCAGTTGCGGGTCGATGCCGCTGGTGTAGAGGTTCATTGCCAGTGTCAGAATGTCCACGTTTCCGGTTCGCTC
>Ga0265797_10005807_pt1 | contig 17827 bp, 17 predicted proteins | sample P2T30metagenome_FD_192433 | JGI IMG/M metagenome (GOLD analysis project Ga0265797, IMG submission 192433) | Plant litter microbial communities from East Loma Ridge, Irvine, California - P2 T30 | ecosystem: Environmental > Terrestrial > Plant litter > Unclassified | place: USA: California...
AGAAAGGAAGGATGGATGGATGGAGCGGAGCGCACGTGTAGATTATGTATTGAGTCGATTTCCAATCTCATACTTCGATTTCGAGCTATTTCAATTCCAGCAGGTGTTCCTTAACCTGAATGATAATGCGTTGTCTAGGTGGATTCGCTTCCACCCCGCACATGTTTGAAGTTGACCTTGGACTTTCAACATTCAACAACACCACCATGCCATTATACCACGACTATCGCAAAAATGTGACCAGCTGGCTAATCTGAGGCCTTCCCGAAGGTCTTACCATCCAATCATTTTCCTCCTCGACAAGACGAGACAGGAAGAGCAAAAGCAAACGCGACCAGCAACAGAGAGACATGCTCAAATCCATCTTCTACGCCCGCTTCCACCCCGAACGCGGCCCAGACGTCCTGCACCAGTATCCCGCCGGCAGCATCTCACGCTCCTCGACTGCCACCTCTTGCGGCGCGCCTCTCGATGCTTCTGCCTCATCGTTGACAGCATCGGCAGCAACAGCGGCATCATCATCGACAGACCGCGACGCTTCTTCCATCCTATCCTTCCCCTCGATATCCGCTTACGTGATCCCTCCGCACGAGATCTCGAACCGCGAGCTGGCGATTTGTGTTCAGGGATATAGGGTCCTTGGGTGGCCTGTCAGTATCGAAGGGGAGGGGTACGAGCGCAACCGCTTTGTCGCGAATGTCTGCTTTGTGATCAAGGAGGAGGACGAGGATTCTGTTGCGTGTTGGAGGCTTGTTGTGGGGAAGATGGCGCGGTTCATGCGGGGGTTGGAGGTTGAGGGGAAGGGTGGTGTGTTGTGGACGGAGGAGAGGGATGCGGATGCTAGGGTTGCGTGGCAGCGGGATGAAGGAGGGTATGAGCATGGACAAGAGCAAGAGCAAGGTGAAACTGGGCTGGTTGGGTGGATTTTGAGAGAGGTCTACGAGCAGTTGAATGCGTACGCTGAGTGCTGCGTGCGGGTCTCGGGGACGCAGGTCTTGAATCTGCGGCTTGAGAGGAGTTTGAGCGAGAGGTCGCGGCCGCGGCCGAAGAAGGTCAAGGCGTGGGATGTTCCTCTGCTCATACGCGAGCTGCCAGACCCGGAGCGGTGGACTTGGGACTTGGTACTTGAGAAGGTGCGGCCGCACGTTGATGGTGTGAATCACGTCAAGCGGATTGCACGGCTGGCGGACGTGGACTTAAAACTCGTCAAGAAGGCTGTGTGGGAGTTGATGCTGCACGAGCGTGTGATGGTGTTGGACATCTTCCACTTTCAGGCTGTGTACGCTCTCACTCGAGACTTTGCGCTCTTTGTCAAAAATGTCGAAGTGATGGAAGAGTGCAGGAATTACGTGGCAATCGACCCCAAAGACGGAATGTTCGCGAGTGTTTTGAGCAAGGAGACTCTGGAGGATGCCTCAAGAGCACCACCCGACAAGAGTACGATCGCCGAGCTCTACACCATTCTGAAGCCAGGTCTTTCCATTGCAGACTTCTGCCTCGCGCATCAGGACTTACTGGCGAACATCGACGTGCGCCGCTTCATCACGTTTGGCGTCATCAAGGGCTTCCTTAAGCGCTTGCACAAGTACGCTTTGGCACTCGATCCGCCAGACCTCCAGCCCGCATCTGCCCCTCGCAACGGCACAGACTTAGATGAAGCCTGGCGGAAGGCTGCCCTCTCGTCTGGATGGGCGACTCCGCCGACGGATGGGGCTGGAATTCTGCAGGACAAGTTGGATGAAGAAGCGAGGGCGAGGCAGGAGGAGGTGAAATTGGTGCGCTATCTGGATGGCAAGCACTGTTTGGATGAGGTCTGTGTGGAGATGGGGATGCAGGAGAGGAGGCTTGTGGAGAAGATCAAGAGTGGGAGGTTTGGTGAGGTTGTGTTGTTTTGTCGGTAGGTGGAGGGGTTGTCACACTGTCTGATATTGAAATACCCAGGTCTGGTACTCAGGTACTTGTAATCAAAGACCAACCGATTGATAATATTTGGCAACTACATGTGAATTCTGATTACTCGAAATTTGACTTTAGTCAGTGAGCTTCGAGGTCTTGTTGTCAAGGCCTCGAGTAAAGCAATCGTTGTTTTGTTCGTCAGTACGCGTCGGCTATTGAACGATCATTTACCGACGACCACTGCCGAGGACAACTGATGCTCTAGATGGAATCGACAATCATAAGACGAACAATATTCGTCTGTGTTTTACAATTAGTCAGTGCTCCTCAGAGCCATACCCAGACCACAACGAGTCCGTAAGCGACCGCTCCTGTGAATCCAACATGGCCCCCATCGCTGGGATTGAGTATTTCCGTGTGTTGCCGAGAGTAAGAGCTCGAGATACCATTGTTGTTACTACGAGCGTTACTAAAGCTGACGATCGAACAGTGGCTTTTTGTCAAGGTCACCGATTCTGAAGGCCGTGTTGGCTGGGGCGAATCAAGTCTCGAAGGTGGTTATGACATGGCAAAGTAATGGGAAGCATGCTAACTCGTTTACAGTGAGTGAAACCTCTATCGAATCTGGAGCAACCTTGTCACAATCAGTCACCCAACTCTAAGCCTACCCGATCACATGATGGGAACTCAGAAAGATCCAGTAGTATGCAGCAGAAACAGCCTTCTGACTTTACGTCCACAGGGCCACACAGAAGCAGTCGAAGGCACCCTCAATGGCTACATAACCCGCTTCATCGGCCACGAAGCCGACGACATCGAAGCCCTCTGGCAAGACGCATGGCGGAAGTCCTTCTACCGCGGCGGTCCCGTGTTTATGTCAGCCCTCGCGGGTATTGATATCGCTCTCTGGGATCTGAAAGCTCGCAAACTCAACGTCCCCATTTGGCAGCTGCTCGGAGGCAAAGTCCGCGAGAGAGTGAGTGTCTATGCTTGGATCGGCGGCGACAGACCGAGTGAGGTCGAGAATGCCGCCAGAGAGCGCATGGCACAAGGTTTCAAAGCTATCAAGATGAATGCCACCGAAGATGTCGGCTGGCTCGATTCTCCCGGAGTACTGAAAACCAGCGTGGAGAGACTCCAGACTGTGAAAGCTTTGGGGATTGATGCTGGCGTTGACTTCCACGGCAGATTGCACAAACCCATGGCGAAACAGCTGGCAAAGGCTCTCGAGCCTCACAGCCCTCTTTTCATCGAAGAGCCGCTTTTGAGTGAACATCCTGAGAGTATCAAGGAGCTCTATGGCTTGACAACGTGCCCCATTGCTCTCGGCGAGAGACTTTACTCACGTTGGGACTTCAAGCGGTTCTTCGAAGATACGTCCGTCGATATAATCCAGCCAGGTAAGTGTGGATTTTTTTTTCCTCACAATACTCAGGAGAAGCACTCATTCTCTCAACAGACATAGCGCACTGCGGCGGAATCTCCGAGCTCCGCCGTATCGCAGCCATGGCAGAAGCATACGACGTAGCAGTAGCACCGCATTGCCCTCTCGGGCCAATCGCGCTTGCTGCCTGTCTTCAAATCGGCATCTCCACGCCGAACCATCAGATCCAGGAGATGAGCGTGGGAATGCACTACAACGTCGAGGCTGGAGAGTACGACATCAACAGCTACGTGACGAACCCGGAAGCGTTCGCTGTCAAGCATGGTTTCGTGGAGGCGCTGCAAGGCCCTGGACTGGGCATCGAGATCAATGAGGAGGTCGTGAGGAAGGTTGCGCTCACTACTAAGCCGTGGGAGCTGAAGGGCTTTGTGGGACAGGATGGTGGGTATAGAGAGTGGTGATTGATTGACAAGTGGAGGACGTGAATTGCCTTTTCTGAAACGAACGAATGAGCATCGTCAGAATCCAGCTATCTATCTTGACTACATAGTAGTCTTGTTAGGAAGAACTCCCACCACTCCTTGCTCCAAAGAAACTCAGCCAGTCGCCTTCTCACCAGTAGAAGCAATGGTATAGTTCCACCTAGGATGATGTATCCGGACCTCCTTCCCACCTTGCTGACTCATGGTAGCAATGACCACTTCGTTAGACGTAAGCTTTACAAGCTTTCCACTGTCTTTATGATTGTAGCCAGTATGTATTGGCCACGTGCTGACAACCTCGCCCTTTTTGAGAGCCAAAGGATCGCTGCTCACTCCCAGGTCTTCGTCCTGGAAGGGCGATGAAAGTACTTTCTCTACGGCAGCAGGACCTTCGAGCTCGCCAATTTGTGGTGCTGAATATTTAGCCTTTCCAATGGCTTCGTCGTAGCGAGATAACCAGGCGCGTGTCGCGGGATAGCGCCCAGTCCCGAAGAACTCATCGGGCATGGCGTTTGGAAGATTGACCATCCACGAGAAGATCCAAGCCGCTGGAACCGTGGACAGTGTCAGCCACCGAAAGATAGAAAAGAGACTGCACGGCACCTAGTCAAGCTGAAGTGCCGGATCGGCCAATGCCTCTTAGCGCAACTTACCGTGGACATCCACAAGTTGTGGTCCGTCGTTCCCCAACAACCACTGACGCCCGTCACCCAGAAGCTGCTCCAAGAAGTCGAAATGCTCCACTAAAGTCGACAGGCCAGCCGGCTTAAGTCGATCCTGCTCCTTGTTCGTCCACGGGGGACCCCAGAGCTCTTCTCGATCTTTCTGGAGCTGCGGGTCTTTGCAAAGGTCCCTTTCACTCGGAATAGCAGCCGCCGCAGAAGCAAAGACCGCGACATCCGTCCACTTCTCTAGCAAGTGTTCCATTGCTTTTCCGACGGGATCCGTCGCACCAATAGACTTGTACTTGCCGCCACGAGGATGCCACTTCTCGAACTTCTTCAGTATGAGAAGTGTGTCGCAGTAGATGTCACGTCCGTGAGCCAGTACCGGGATACGGCGGTATTGCACGCCTAGAGCCGCAAGATCAGGACGTGGCATGGTAGTCGGTTGTATGCACTGCGCATATGGGATACCACGGAGAGCGAGGTAGTGTACGACTTTGTTGGTCCACGGGGACATGGACCAGAGGAAGAGAATAGGACGGTTGGATGATTCCATTGTCGTGAAATGGTTTTGAGAGGGCCGGATCCTACGCCTGACCAAACGAACTGGGTAAAAAGAGGTATCGAGGACTTCAATGAACTGGAAAGACCTCCTTAAATTCCCAACAAAGCGCATGTTTGGTTATGTTGGCTTGATCAAGTTCCATTCAGATGAGGTTGGTATTTGAGCTGCGCCCCCTCATTGCATTTCGTCGGGTGAGAGGGAGCTTAATGCCGGGACGAACTCTATATCGATGGAGTCTTGAGCGCTGAATTAGAATTGGCCGATCAAAGCACTGGTCGTCTTTTCTCTGTTTTGCGGCCGCGATCGATGCTACAGTCAGATCCGTGTTGGCGTAGGGGTGTGGATCTGACGATTTGCCGTGGGTAGGGTGGTGTGCTGATTGACACGATTCGTGAGCGCAGCTCATTTGCAAACCTCCGTGATCGCCACGGAATCATGATTAAACGCGAAAATGGTAGCAATGTGTATGGGCTCGAGTGTCAGATCATGCTCAACGCGAGGCTGCTGCTTCTCCAATGCGCCAATTCCTGAGGTCTTCTCGTACATCATCTTCATCAACCTCTCCTCTATGCACCCTCGTTGGGGCTTTGTGCTTCTTACCAAAGCTATAATTGCCACTTTCGTGCGAGCTCTTAACGCGAAAGCCGCTACGACTCTCAGGCGTTCTCGCAGGACGATCTCTGTGCATGTCGTCGTCCGGGTTTGGGGTAGAAGTGCCAGATGTATTCGCCTCCATGCTCGCCCTGATAGCAGGCGGGCGACCAGTGCGTCCCCATCCATCTCCACCAGCGAAGATGTCTTCAATGGCCTCGTCCGCTTTAAGCTCACCAGGCTGCGCCGACCAGTACGCGGCGAGGGTCCGGCGATACATATCCTGCATCTCGCCCGTCTCTCTGCTGTTTGCGTTGAGTCCAGACATTGTTCCGCCGCTTCCATCAATATTGGCACTTTCGCCATTCACATGGGACCCAGCACCATGGCCAGCTGCGACGGGTTCCGCAGAAGACACGATACCCGCAATGCCGCCAAAGATAGGCGCCGTGCGAAGCTGCGGAGCCATGAAGTCCCTCGTACCTTCGACATACCGCATATGCACACCGATCTTGAGAGTGCTGTTGATCTTGCTCTCCTGCATTAAGTACCTTCTGATCACTCCCTCGGCTTCAGGCGGATGGCCGGGCGATCCGGGGATTCCAGGACTCTGTAGTTCACTTGCTTCCACGTACTCTGCCAGATTGAGCTTCAACTTCCCCAATGTAATGCGCTCGTTCTTCCCGCCGGTGCCGTACTCTTGCTGTACTTCAAAGTCTATGAAACAGTCTTGTAGCATGCCATCCTTGCTGATGGTCAGGCGCACAGCAGTCTGCTGCTCATAGTCGTATTGCACACGGTGGTCCTTGATGGGGCATTTGTGCGTGCGACCGCGGTGCTCGGCGGCGCGAGAAGTGGGCAGATGCCATCTTACGAAGCTGCTGCCGGCGACCAGAGGAACATTGTTGAGATCGTGGATGTGAAGGGTGAGGTCGAATTTTGCGCGGCGCGACTTGGGCACGAAGGTCATGGTATGTTTGAGGGATGTGACTGAGGGCAGGCGATCTGCCGCCCGTTCGGCACTGTTGTTGGCATAGTTGTAGAGAGAAGTCAAGGATCTCGACGCCGTACTTGCGACGCCGCTGGTGACGGATCCGCGGCCTCTCATGAGTCTCGATGTGGGCCCGTGCGATGGAACGGCCATTCTCTCGATTGCCGAAGACAACGGTTCAACCGTTCTTGGTCTTAACTTATTGTTGAATTCGATTAGTTAAGTACTGTATTCTACATCATGCACTGCTGATGCATTTGTATTGTCCTTTGTTCCTTCCACCAAGTCGTGCTCTCGATCGTCCCATCCTAGCTTACCATGGGCGTAAAAACACCTGACTGAAGCGACTGCCTTGACACTTCAAGTAAGTTAACTCTTTTCTATGTTACTGCTGACAGCGAGGTAGGTTATTCAAGTACTTCTTGTGTAGTAATTCGTACTACCCGGAAGCATCGGATTGGATCGATGTTATTATGCCGATGAGAGTTACAGTAGGTCCTGTAGTGACATGTGATTTTCTCAGGTTGCTACAGCGTGCGTGGGAACACATGATTTGCTGGAGCAGTCCAAGCGACATTTATCTGAACAACCAGCCTTCATACAATTAATGCAATTCAAACAGCTATGTAGAAACGAATCTTGGTATCTAGAACGATCATATGCCACCTGCCTCCCCAACCGATTCCAGACTCATTGCTCAAACGATACAAAATGATGCATGTTGCAACGAGATATTCTAACACAAGGAAAATATTATTTGTGGATCTGTGAATAGTACCAGACTCCTACGACGACCAAGCCGCCTTCTGGATGTTTTTTTCTTCTTGATCATCGCTGAATGGGTCTGTCGTCACCGACCCCGTTCCAACAGTAGTCTTGTGAGACCCGGGCACCGGCACGACTCTCGGCTCGACGTGCTGGTCGACGATCGTCTGCACTTCGATGTTCATTTCTTCGTAATGACCATTGGTAGGTGTCGAGAGGCCCTTGCGACTTGATTGACGGGTGCCAACGTCTTCGAACATCACATCGTCGTCGTTCGAAGAGCCTCCATAGCAGCTAGCAAGGCTCCTGTTGGTGCTGCTGGAGAAAGGCTTGAAAAGGCTGCGGCGGAAGCCAAGCAGGCCAATGGTTTTCTTTTGGGGCGATTGCGTTTGCGATTCGACATGTGAGATATCTTTGGGTTTGTGGAGTGTTTCGTTCGATGAGGTGGAAGTAGTGGAGTTGACTGCGGTAGCGCCAGAGTCTTCGCGGCCAGAGCTGCCTCGGCCGGAACCACGACCAGAGCCGTAGCGAGAGTCGATAGATGCGAGGAAGCGAGGCCAGACACGCTGTACGAGACCTTTGAGCGTGGGTGCACATGAACAGAAGATGGCAACGTTGATCTCCACGGCAGACCAGATGGAGAACATCGGCGAGTGCCATGTTTGATCAAGGTTCTTGGTCATAGGGTAGATGAAGATCAGACGGAGCCCAGAGATCAGACATGTGCTGGTCAAGGTCAGTATCATGCAATAAGCGGTGCTTTGAGTCGAAGTACTCACATGAGACCAACGCAGAAGACAAGGTAGAGCAAGTTCTTTTGACGCTTAGGGATTTCAAGGCTTCGAATCACACCAACAGGAAGCAGCGCCGTAACAATGTCTGATACCAAGTTTATCGCCGCGTTCGCGTACCTGTGGTCTGTCAGTGGTAGACTCAAAAAGGAGCAAAATGTCCATTTTCACTTACCATGTCTCAAGACGCGGCAAACATTGCGGGTCATGGAAGAAGTCGTCGGTATCCCAGAACCGAGAGACAGGTACGCACATGATCCTAAACCACGGTGTCAGCATCTATGATCCTCTCATAGTGTATGTATCCTCCGATTAAGAGATAACACAGTCGAGAGTAGCGGAGGAACTTACGCCGAGCTCCCAACTGCCCAAAGCGTCCAGATAGTTGTAATCCCAATCATGATGTAACATAGCTTTCTGAAACCCGGTTGAGGCCAAATACGCAAGTACCTAGGTTGATCTAGTCAGTTCTGTTTGAGAGTATTGTTGTGTTCTCAATAAGGGTATGCATACTGCATCAGAATTGATAGTTTGGTGAATCCGAGCGCGGCGTAGTACGACCAGAGGGCGCACCAGAAGAAAAGCGACATTTGCACTTTATCGATAGCGGGATCCCATACGTGCAGACCCATACCTTGTTCGGCTTGGTTGTAAGTCGTGATGCAGTACATCAAAGAGAAGACGGCAGCGACGCAAATGAAAGCGTCGTCGATACCAGTTTGCTTCGCAATGAGAGTCCGTGTACAGATGCGAGCAACGACAATCAGGCCCATGAACAGGGTGAAGATCACACACACTGCGTAAACTGCATTTTGCGGAGCGTGACCAGACATGGACGTGATGTCCTCCATCCCTTCAGGCACTTCCATGGCTGTTGATGGTGTCGGTAGAACGACTGTCGGTGATGGTAGTGTGGTTAGGAAAAACCCAGCGTGACCGAGAACCGAGTGGATGGAACGATCTGAAGAAAAGAGAGATGGGTCAACGGGAACCAAACAAGGACATGTGTACTACCATGTCCTGACCTTATATCAGCTCGCCGGTTGTGGGCACAGGGGATCGTTGGGACCCTCGTTCATGCCTCCACTCCACGCTTGTCGATCAGCGGGCATCATGCCTGGAGTGAAACAGGTACGATAGCAGCATATTCCAGATTGCGAGGTGGCTCGTGAGGGATGTAGACTGAATGGCAGGGTCCATCCTGTACCGGTGCGGCGTCTACGGACCGGCGAACGATGTGTGTGGAGAAGACTATGCAGATTGACTTTTAAGCTACGGCGATCCGAAGCTATGTTGTGAGTGGAGTGTTATAGACACTGTCTCTTAGGAAGGCAGAGTGATGAGCCTTTAGCCGAATATCAGTATAGTGCACGCGATTAGCAGACGATTCCCGATGCTCACACGTTGGACCTTGTGTGAGCAGCCGGGATCACTTCGATTCCTTAAGACTGGAATCGCCTCCATACATCTGCCGTGACGGGGTTGAAGGTGGTCTCGATGGAACAGATGCTGGTAGCCAGCCAAAGGCATGATGTCGATAGCTGTCACCCAAAAGATAGGGCAACCGCCACCCGGGGAAGCAATGCTGTGCATTAGCGCGGCGCTTGTCAACCGCTGTCGTGCAGCAGGCCTTAACAGGATGGAGTGTACCTTAACCGTTGGGAAGGGTTCGTCTGGTTACTCTGGTAGAACGATTCGTGTCAAGACCTATATTGAGCAGATCGAATTTGCAGTTGTAAGGCCATTCTTAGCATTTCACACGGTGTGTGTATATAGCGGAAAGCGAGTGTCGTCTTCTTCTGGTCAGTACAACAGTCTGCGTAACGTCGACACTGGTCTGTACAGTGTGTAGTGAGCAAGATCATTGGATGCATCGATCGGTAAAAAGCTGATCGCACTGCAGCACCCCGATGGTCCAGCATGTCGGAATGAGATTCCTGGATTTCTGAGATCAATCGATATTGAAGTTCGAGCATGACGCGGACTTAGTTGTGGATTATCGGAGACACAAAGGAACGTTTTCAAGGGCGTGCTGTGCGTTCGGGATCGAGTGATGCACTGGCCAAGTATACTGCGAACCCCTGCGGATATAGGTACTATCCTGCATACATAATAATAGTCGAGCAACATATGCGCTTGCAAAGCGGGTCTCTTGCACCTAAAGCGGACTCTCGCAGTAGATACTCCTGCATTTGATCTCTTGATACGTATGTGGCCTTGCCTTGAATATGGTAACGAGATCTTCAAGCCGATGATGGGCACCAGGCATGGTACCGGCAAAACAACAAGTCGGACCAGCGATACCCAATTCTCGGACACCCCACGCGAGCAATGCACTAAACATGCTACATGATGTTGCAGCGCTGCTCATCTGCGACCATTGTCTGTCCTGACAAATCGTCATGCCTAGGGATTCCGTCGGAGCGGAGAATCTCCCATTCTTCCCTACTGCTTTGTGTCAGCATATTGCGCGGATATGACTTGACAAAAGTAATGATCACCTAGGCGCGAGACCTTCAACGTTGATGCCAGTGGTCTTTCGAACAATGCGCTTCTTCGACTCCGCGCTTGGTCCAGGTGCTCCATCTACCGTTCGTTCGTCGGCGGTGCTTCGAAGAGAACGAAACGCCAGCTCCCAACGTCTGTCAGTGGTGCAGCGCCATGTTGGCTTGAAGGTCTCGAGCTGGGCTTCACGTCGTCGCGACTGCCAGTAATCAGATTAGCAGCAATGTTTCTGACATGTCGCGGTCGAAATTGAAGCGCATACGAGCCATGCAGCAAGCTCCTTAAACTTGTCCAAGCGTATGTTCAGATCCCCATACTCATCGTAATCGTCTTGGCTGAAGGCATTTTCAGCCTGGGCAGCTTGTGATATCTCATGCCATAACATGCGTCTCCACCCAGAGAACATGGTCATAAGGTCGAAGTCACTCATATTGTCCTCTCGCCGGGAAGGGTTCACGGGAGTTCGAATAAGCTGGTGGTGGCGTTCTTAGCTGAGGAGTACTGAGTAAAGCAGGGCAATCGATCATTTAGAGAGGTGGAGTTGTATGTGAGAGTCTTATGCAAGCGGTTATTTACCGACATTGACTAGCCATCATCTATGCACTGTGTGTGTGCGCTTCTTCTGCATGGCCAACCATACGTGTCAATTGCCACGGCGTACAAGCAAGCCAGCGTTAAGCGAAGACCATAGCCCTATAGGTAAAGATAAGTACATGGGCCCCGTTTGGTTTGGTACGCAAGGTCTCCAGTGGTGTCTGTGGAGACTGTGCTTCATGCTGTATATAGCACGAGGTCTATTCGCTGCACAAGGATAGCTGACACGGCATTCCAATGTTGATTTGAAGCCTACCTTCCAGCGTGATGAAACTCGTCTTCAATCGTACATATCCAATGTATGAATGGTGAACGGTGAATGGTGGAAGGTATGTATTGTAGATAGGAAGTACAGCCTATGAAAGGCACGGAAAAGCAAACTGCCTTCTGCCTCGGCTCCACCTTCCCACATAGGTATCGCATGTCGCATACTACTAGGTGGGCGAGTAACTTACCAATTCTCTTTAAAGACAACACACACAATGGTCTCGCCTACGGCCGCCGTCGAGGCCTCACCATCTGCCAACGAGCCTGCCGATGGCACATATGCCTCATACGTGCCCCACGACCTAAAGTACAGCACCGACTTCGAAGACAGCCTCGTCCAGGCCCTACTAGACCCCGAAGCGAAGGCCGACATTGGTATTCGAGTAATACCCGACGATAGCGACGAAGCGCCTGAAGAAGGTGTCTCAATACGCGCGAAAGACATCCTCCTGCCCAGCCTCCCAAACATATCCGAGCACGAGCTTCCTTTACCACTCTCCGACCCTCGCCGCGTCTTCGCGAGCGCAGTCCTAGGCATCAAGCTCACCCATCCGGGCGGCTACCTCGAGGGTGGACCTGGCCTGGATCCTGAACTGGACACATTCCCCGACGACTTTCTCAATCACAACACGGACATTGGTAGTGCTGCGGCGCTCAACGCGGCGATTCAGAGCGACATCGAAGCGCAAGTCGAGACTCTCAAGGATCGCTTGCGAGCGCGACAGAAAGCCAAGGAAAAGAACGAGCAGATCGAGAAGGAGTTGCGCGCGCTCGTCGACCAGCATAACATGGAGCTGAAGATCCAGAGGCGCATGGCAGAGGAGCAAAAGGTCAAACGGGCAGCGAAAGAGAAGAAGAAGAGGGAGAAAGCGGGCGGTTAGGTGACTCCAGCAGTGAACTTTGCTACGACTTCATGATTTCAGTTATCGGGTGCTTTTTGGGCACGACAAATGATACCCCAGATGGAGATAGACCGGCTAGGTTGCTAAGCTCGGGTTGTGAAGAATACACTCAGGTTTACATGTTAAAGATACAGACAAGTGTGCGAGCAGCGTAGCAACGTCTTGTAATGAGTATCTCGCGGGTACTGGCGTCTTTGTGATGCAATAAAGCCGTCGATACCATCATTTACAAATGTCTGACCTAGTGAAAGATCTATCATTCGACTTTATTGATATCTCGCTGCGTATAGTCGAAGGATAGTTCAGGTGATACTGGGCACTATTCAACAGCATGATCGGAGGGGCACGTCTCGAACGGGATCAGTCAGTGGGAGCATTAGCATTATTAGCAGCGGTAGTAGTAGCATCCGATCTCTGTTCCCGCCCTGCGAACCCTCAACGAACAAATCGCTCCCATGCTCAGAAAAGTGGCACCGACAGGTCATTGACCGCAAGAAAGCTCCGAGCCTCAGTCAACCACTCTGAAATCTAGGTACATACATGCGGTACTACTAAAGCATGGCGACCGGACCTCTTCTGGATTAATCAACTGTTCGGGACGCCACCAGAATTGGCAAGAGCTGAGTATCAGAGGCTATACATTGTCTGAAGCGATGGCAAGCTGTCGGTGAGAGATGATTACAGTAAAGTACCTACAGTATGTATAGAAAGGGACGTATGGAGAACTTACGTCGCTCGCACGGACTCTTGATCTAGATGCCAGTCTACTGCTGCACTGCCCGCCTTCCCTCCAGTCGTACATTGTGTAGTTATCAAACGCCGCCCTGTCTCTTCCTTCATTGTGCATGACCACGTCAGCTACAGTAACAATACCACATCCTTTCCACATCAACAATAACATGGCCGACCTGCAACCTCCCAAGCAAAATGCTGAAGACCCCGGTGCTCATGAGCTCGAAGGTATCCTATCCCACCACCTGGCCGCATACATGTCAATACACACCCACTGACACTCTCAAGAATCCTCAGACGATCACTTCTCATCCGCTTCTGAAGGAGACGAGAACCGCCCTGATAGCTCCAGTTCCAACCCTATCATGCGCGTCGAGCGTGTAGATGACCGACCTGCGCATGGCGAGGTCCCCGGCACCGAAGCTTACAACCAGCGTCTTTTGGATGCTGTTCCCGATGAGATGGAGGTCGTCCCCGACGGACAACGCTCACGATCCAACACAACTCGCTCAAGATCGAACACAACTCGCAGCCGTGCCGCTAGTAACTTGAGCACGAACAGTGGCACTGGTAGCCCGATTCCTCGTACCGTGGTGGAAAGAGTTGATGACCGGCCTGCACACGGCGAGGTTGAAGGCACAGCCGCGAGAGAGCTACGATTGGCAGACGCCGAGCCAGATGAGGTCAAGGTTCTGCCGCAGAGCGAGGGTAGGTGAGTTGGTTGGCACGGTTCTACACAGGCGTGTGCTGATCTGGTTGCAGAGAAGAAAGCGACTCTGAACGTGGCCCCGTGAATGAAGAGGAACAACAGACATGGTTCCGCAACATGTGGGAGGGTAAGGCAGAGCGACAAGAGCAGACGGCTCAGCCATCAGAGCCTAAACCAGAACTGGCAGCGGCGACAGAAGAAGAGAACGATTTCAATGACGGTGATGAGTTTGGCGATGATTTTGATGACTTTGCAGAGGGACAAGAGGCAGACGACGATTTTGGAGATTTTGACGAAGCCAACGAAACGCCCGTGGCAGCTGAGCCGCAACCCTCAATACCGACACAACAGCCTGGGTTACTAGCTGGTCTTGTAAGTAGCGTACAAATCAATGCATGCCCCAAAAAGTCAGCTGAGCCGTGCTAATATGTGTCTCCCAGCCATCATTGAATCTCACCACAGCAACAGATATCGACTCTTCGATCCAGCCCTATCTTGACTTGATATTTCCCGACTCGAAACCAACACCAACGCAATCTGCACCCTCGGATATCACAGGCGCCGCTTTCCTTTCTGATCGATCACTCTCGCTTTGGCAACAGCTCCTACAACCACCGCCTATGGCGCCGCCAAATTGGACGCGAAGCCGGATACGCCGGTTATTCCTGGTCTCTCTCGGCGTGCCTGTAGATCTTGACGAAATCCTGCCTCCTTCCAAACAGAAACGCCTGGTCCTGCCCAACATCAACCTTTCATCTACCGCATCACCTCGTCACAGCACGGCTATCGACCGTCTCAAACAGGGCTCCGCAAACAACAGTACAACGTCACTCGACTCGAAGGGAACCGCGAAGCCAAAACAGAAGCGCCACACCATGTTGAAAGGACCGCCGCCACCACCGGACTTTGACCTCAATGCTGCTGCGTTATTGTGCTCGACCACATACGAGGCATTAGGGAACATGCTCGATGCAGAACTGCGGGAACACTTGGCCACGCTAGATGACCTGAATCGACGTGCAAGTGGCGTACTCGAGTACTGGTTGATGCGACGGGATGAAGGTGTCAAGGAGAAGGAGGCACTTGAAGGAGTGATTGAAAACTTGGTAGGATTTGTCAAAGGCCGACGAGGAGGGTGAGGTGGTGCGGTTGGTGGCAGCGTGCCTTCTCATATGCAGCATTGTTAGCGATTATACACCAGTACCATGTTCGAACTTGTCTTGGGCGCACTATAACATACTCCGTTCTGCATTGGTATGACGCCGATTAAGGCGATCACATTGGCTCCTGGGTGAAGATGGCACGAGACAGGCCTTGAATCGCACTACCTAAAGGGTCCGCATCTTTCGATTGTCTAGTAACCAATGAGAGTGATAAGCTCAAGTGATTGTGTCTCTCTTACAATCTCATGTTTCATAAGATATTACCTCAGGAGACCGAATCGAATCGGGTCTGTTATTTCGCAGAGATGTCCCAATACCTTTTTTTTCTATGAGGTTGATGCTTCTATCAGGCGCTTCAACGAACGCCGATCGTATGTGCGGAGAACTCGGATCTTGCTCAGCCGAACTAACATAAGACGGGATTAAGCAATCGCCATTAGCTTGACAGTTGCGTGAATCTGGTGATTCAAATCACCATATATAATCTTATTTTCACCGCGGCGCAGTGCCATCTGCATCTGCTTGCCCAACCCATCAGTATGTCGCGCGCTGCGACGTCCAGCCGCTTTCTCCGCCAACAGCTGCAGCAGAGACTCGAGTGCTCACGCAATGGGGGAGCACTGCAACAATTGAACGGCCGACGCTGCTACGCTTCAAAAACCAAACCGGAAGAGAAGGAAGAGAAGGAATCGTTCAAGGGCCAACTATACCAGAGCACCGCTGAGCGCTTGCAGAGGGACAAGGCGGAGCAGGCGCGCTTTGCAGAGCACAGAGAGGCGCAAAGGGCTAGGAGCAGTCCACCGTGGCTGGTACCCTTCGGTATGTGGTTGAATCGAGATACATGTATGAGGATATCGGGACTAATGTGGACAAGTCCTGACCGTCGGCGCCATCGGAGGCTACTTTTTCGGCAAGCAAATCCCCAGCGACCCAGACACTTCCTCAACCACGCCCTTGTCCAAGACGACAGAGCCTAAGCACGACGTATCGCCGGCTACACTACAGGCAGCATGGGCCGAATTCAAGGACATTGTCGGCGAGAACAATGTGTCGACTTCAACTGCGGAGCTCAAATCGCACTCTGGAAGTGAATGGAGCACATACGCGAGTCTGCCGGGCGATGTGCCATTTGCTGTCTTGAAGCCTGCGAGCACGGAGGAGGTCAGCGAAATCATGAAAATCTGCCACAGGAGGAAGATTCCGGTGACTGCATATTCGGGTGGTACGTCTTTGGAAGGCCACTTCGCGGCAACTCGCGGTGGCATCTGCATTGACTTCAGTCGCATGGACAAAGTACTCGCACTGCACAAAGAGGATCTTGATGTTGTCGTTCAGCCCGCTGTCGGTTGGCAGGACCTGAACGAAGATCTCGCGAAAGATGGTCTTTTCTTCCCCCCGGATCCTGGCCCTGGTGCTATGATCGGTGGCATGATCGGAACCGGCTGCAGTGGCACGAATGCATACCGTTACGGCACGATGAAAGACTGGGTGCTCAGCTTGACTGTTGTGCTGGCCGATGGTACCGTCATCAAAACCAAGCAACGTCCCCGTAAATCTTCTGCTGGCTACGACCTTACTCGCACTTTCATCGGCAGCGAAGGCACTCTCGGTCTCGTCACCGAAGCCACGCTCAAGCTTACTCCCACCCCCGACACTACTTCCGTCGCTGTCTGCACATTCCCTACTGTTCGCGACGCCGCCCACTGTGTGTTCGGGGTGGTGGGTGCCAGCGTTCCTGTTGCCGCCGTCGAGATCCTCGACGATGTGCAAATGAAGTGCATCAATGACGCCGGTTCCACATCACGCACCTGGCAAGAATCCCCGACTCTATTCTTCAAGTTCGCCGGCACACCGGCCGCTGTCAAGGAGCACGTGGCGATTGTCCAGAAACTCGCCAAGCAATCCAAGTCCAACTCTTTCGAGTTTGCACGCTCCGCCAACGAGGCTGAGGAGCTTTGGCAAGCACGCAAGGAGGCGCTTTGGTCTGTCATGGCCAAGAAGCAGAACGCCGACGACAGCGTTTGGACGACTGACGTTGCCGTCCCGATGAGCCGAATGGCGGAGATCATTGACGTGACGAAGCGCGACATATCGCGCAGCGGACTGACTGGTAGCATTGTGGGACACGTTGGCGACGGCAACTTCCACGCCATCATCCTCTACAACAAGGCGCAACACGGCATCGCGGAGGAGTTGGTGCACCGCATGGTCAAGCGCGCGATAGAAATGGAAGGCACGGCAACAGGCGAGCATGGCGTCGGACTGGTGAAGCGCGACTACCTGCCGCATGAAGTCGGCCAGACCACGGTCGATTTGATGAGAAAGGTATTTACAATCTTCCCTCATTCTGCTTCACATTACCCGAAACCGAAACAGACACTGACTACGTCTTTGATGGCAGATGAAAACCGCATTCGACCCGTTGTGTCTGCTCAACTGCGACAAGATTGTGCGCATGCAGAAGCCGGCTCAGGGCGAGGTCATGGAGTGGTAGGCGATTTCGCTGTTTGTATCATATACGTTATAGGTCTGCGTTGCTATAGCATTTCCCCTTCGCGCTTCCATTATATTATACTTTAAACACATGAATTCCGGAGTGGAATTCTTTGCCAGCTCACAACACTGACTATCAAGGGTCAAATGACACTCATGCTGGATCTTGTCTCGCTCTCGAGATTCCTCGGTGGTAGTACTGCTCGCCTCTGGTAAGTCATCAGCACTAAAATCCACACAGACAGGTAAAGGAGATTCGGCAGGATAGACGAATGCGCACGGAACAAGACTTACGGCCGTCTCGCAGTCCAAGTGTGCAGGTTGACAAAGAT
>Ga0265797_10005809_pt1 | contig 17826 bp, 13 predicted proteins | sample P2T30metagenome_FD_192433 | JGI IMG/M metagenome (GOLD analysis project Ga0265797, IMG submission 192433) | Plant litter microbial communities from East Loma Ridge, Irvine, California - P2 T30 | ecosystem: Environmental > Terrestrial > Plant litter > Unclassified | place: USA: California...
CGTGGCCGCGCCTCCACTTCCGGCCTCGACCCCGACGCCCCCCAATCCTCCATTCCCAACACCACCACCACCACCACCACCACCACCACCACCTCCGCACCACCCGGAAGCGGCCTATCCAAGCTCTACGCCGCAACCGCCGAGAACGCCGCCTCCAAAGCCTCCAACCCCCAAATCCCATCCATAACCGTCGAGCCCGGCGACAGCGCCGCACGCACCTCCGTCCTCCAGTACATCAGCACCGACAACATGGTCCTCCAAGCAGAAATGGACGACATGTTCCGGCACGCCGAGCCCAAGAACAGTCACCGCCGCGCCGTCACCGAGTGCATCAAGGGCCTTGTTGATGCTGCGAATGGCGAGGACAAGGTGCTGGGGACGATGGATGCGACGTATTATCGCGCGCAGGTTGAGGAGTGTGTGAGGAGGATTGATGGGCTGGCGAAGAGGTATAAGGAGGTTAAGGAGACGAAGGCGCTTAGGAAGCTTTGTGGGCTGGCGTTGAAGATTTGGGCGGTGCATGGGTGATTGGTGTTGGCGAGAGATGAAGAAAATTGTCTCTTCGCTGGATGCCGTTTCCGAACTGTAGTCTAATCTCTTTCAATGTCATGAGACACCCAGAAGGATGACAGGAAGGGCCGAGGGTTATGTTCCTCACGAATTCATGAGTTCACGACACTATGGCTTACGAAGCCACGACTACAATGTCTGCTTTCTCATCACTGCATACCGGAGGTATCCAGTCATGCATTTCCAGCGCGCGAGCGAGTTTTGCCTTCCTTGTTTCTTTGATAATTCTCTTTTTCGATCACATTGTTTCTTTATCCCCCGAGACCTACCGCGGTCCAGAGGTTGACAACTCATACGTTCATTACGGCTACGAGCGCGACGCAGGGGATGACGCCACTGTCAGTTGTGAGGACGTCTCAGCTTGCTGCCGTTCCAGATTCTATAGCAATAATAGTCGATTTCACTAAAGTTCAGATAATTCCTCACTCGCGAGCTGGTATTGAAAGCAGTCTGGGTGCCCAGATATTTGACTGGAAAAAAGTGAATTATGACCAATGTTGATTGGTTTTGTGAGCATGGAGGTAGACATGCGCAATAGAAACAGGCCTCAGGATGGTGCGATCACATGTCAGAAGCTGGGCGTGTCCCTACCGGACCTTACGCTTCGAAATGGCGTTCTGCGAAACTTCCAATTGAGCAGAATTACTTCGTGTAGCTTGAGACTCGTTGCTTCAATACAAATCTCGTTGACGACGTCTGTGATGCAATGAGGAATGAAAGTGATGCCGTTGGCTGCACAAGTATGGAAGCTGGAGACGCGCTAGCAGCCCGGATCCCGGTCGCGTTCCGAAGTAGCTTGAGGGAGCGCCATCCTTCTTCCAACAACTCCATCGCGCCATGAACAGCCATCCTTCGCCCATGGAGCACATGGACGTCGAGAGGAGGTCGTCGTCGCCCAAGCGCAAAAAGGTCCGGCAAAAGTACGCGCCCAAAGCATGTAAGTCGCGACACTCGCTCTTGTTCGGTGCATCTCGAGCTTCCTATGCGGCATTCCGATGGTTCCGTAGTGGTTCGACGCAGCTCGCGCGACAGGACGACGAGGTTATGCCATTAGCCGGCTGACAGATTGTGCAGGTGTATCATGCAGGCGATCCAAGCTCAAGGTATGTACGCTCTTTTGTACACTGGCTGCCTCGGCCACTTCTCTCGCGACTGCATCGCGACTTCCTCATGCGACAGCGTCGCTTCCGCGTCTACGAGCTATCCCAGCAACAACAATGAGAGTCAACAACTGACGTCAACAGTGTTCCGGCGAAAACCCATGCCAGCGGTGCATGGACAACGGCAAGCGATGCTTCTTCTCTGAAGACCAGACGGCCGCCGAAGCCCTGCAGAACCTCAGTCGACCCACGCCTGCCCTCCATACACAAGCCTCAAATACCAGCGGCAACGGCAACAGTCACAACATATCACGAAGGAGCTTAATGCCGTCGGAAAACGGCACAGAGCGGAGGGCGAGCGACGCCAGCACACGCGGCATGACCATGGAAGCGCGCATGGCCCGGATCGAGGCTATGATGGAAGCTCTCATGCGCGACCGGGGCTTGACCATGACACCAATGGGCAGTGTGGAGCGCGAGGAGAACGGGAGTGATGCCTTCCGAGGTGAAGCCGCGTTGTCTGTCCCGCCGCTGGATCCCATCAACCCAGCTCTCGCCTTCATGGGGCAGCCCTCGCTCTTCTCAGAGAACTCCCTAGAGCCAGCCAACCCCGTCGCCCCAGGCGCTGGCTCCCCTATCAACGGCGACCCATCGCACGTCGTACAAGTCGGCAACAGGAAGCTGCCCTTTCCTAGTCCCGCCGACTACCAACAGTACCTAGCCTCCTTCTTCACCGACATTCACCTGTCTCATCCGTGCATAGATGAACCCGAGTTCCGCAACCGCAGCCAACACATGCTAGCAAGCACGACCGTACCGTCAGAAGACCGTGAGTTCCTCGCGTTGAACTACACCATCTTCGCATGCTGCGACGTACTCCTCAATGTCGCACCCATCGACACTGGCAAGGCTAAGGGCTGGCGCTGGCTTGAGATGGCTGACGAGCTCGTCGACAAGAGGTTGCTACTAAGCGGAAGCGGCGATCTGATACTAATACAGTGCGTACTATTCCAGGTACGTGTTCAAAAGCTCCGAGCTTGATTCACATAGACTAACAGTTGTAGGCCATCTACTACCAATACGCAGACATGCCCGGTCCAGCTTACAACACCATCGGTGCCGCTGCAACACTCGCTCTCCAGTCCTCCTTACATCGGCAATCTACGTGGACAAATATCACGACTGTTCAGGCATATGAGCGCATCTGCACGTTCTGGAATATCTTTGTCCAAGACCGATTTATCTCGTTGACGTGTGGAAGACCATATAGAATCCACGAAACCGACATTCAAGTCGAGGCACCTGTGGATCTGTCACAAAGGGTAAGTAAAGCCCCAACTCCTACTCTTCCCTACCCTGAACAGGTCTGAAAGCTACATCAAGATGAAAACATGTAAAGTGGGTGTCTTGACGTCGATTTCGCCTACAGGGTGTTCAGTTTTGTCCTAGATTGACGTGTCCTCCTCCTTCCGCTTCCTCGGGCTTACGTTCTACAGGCAAACCTGTACAAAACCGAGGATGGTGATGACCCCAGACCTTTCATCGACCACTACATCCACTACGTCATTCTTTGGGCGCGTTACGCCAGCAACGCTGTCGACGGCCGTAGTCTCGATAGCACGACCCAGGACATCATTGATAGGCAGATCACCTACTTTCTCGACCACGACTTACCAGAACTGGAGATGCCATCATACGTTCAGCGGGATGAGGCAGGTGACCCAACGCTGAAGATGTTCATCAAGCAGAAGAAGAGAGACTTCGTTCTTTGGGGGCTACGTTCCGTCATAATCTCTCTGCAATACGACGATAATAACGCTGAACACCTCCGCCAACTTGCCGGTTTCAGCCTCACCCATTCGACATTCTTTACACGGGAAGTTCGTCAGCCATTCAGCCTCCGGCATCGCATGATAACGTCCCTGTCGAATGCACTTCTGGTATTTTGCTCTCTTCTCGTCCGCAACTCTGCTGGAAGGGTACATCCCCACACCGAGGCCCACATCGAGGCTTTTCACCGCGCTAAGGGCATGCTACATGACTTGGCCTATAGTCAGCCATATGCGAAACGCGTCTTGTCTGACTTCGAGAGCATTGTCTGTGTGGTGGAAGATTGCCTCGATGGGAAAGATGCCCCAGACAATGTCGCGGAGCTGTTTCCCTACCAGTCTTCGAGCGCTGATATTCGTGGCGTATTGTGGTTGTAGTGGACAAGGACTGATGGGAGTTGGCGTTTTTATGGTTTCAAATGTATTTTACTCTGTGTACCAACGGCCTGCATAGATACCCATTGCCCTCGCACGGGCTAGGAGAAGGCGTTTAGGATCAATTTACCTTTATCATCTTATTTGATGCTCACATCTCATTACCATTAGCTGTATACATCATCGCTGTCCATCGGTGACTGGAGAGCAAAGACGACAGTTGCTGCATACAAGGATAATATACTCTGACAACCCGCCTGTCAAAAGACGACGAGTAGCTCTCAGATGTACTGTAGAAGAGACATCTGAGGTATATCAAGGCGCGGTAGTCTCCCATCAACAACTAGGCCATGGCGTGAAGTGCTCATCTCCTGCTTCCAATTGCAAATTCGTGAGCTTCTTCACCGCGTTGACGACTAGAACTAGGCACATCCTAATTCCAAATTCGGGAGACAAGCACTGGATCGGTGACGCAGCAAGGAGATGCATGCAAGGCTCACGGGCATGAAGAGGTTCAATGAAGGAGATTGGTCATTCCGGTAACGTGACTTGGAAGGTCTGAGTCTTACAAGCGGAGGTGCTAGCTTGTTGTGGACAGTTTTCAGTGCGCCTACCCGGTCGATCACGTGCTGATGCTGGAGCCTGGAGAAATCGGAACAATAACAAACAAGAGCGTAGTGTCACGCTTTTCATTGTCTCAGTCTTACCGAGACTCTCCCACTTACGTACCTTTTCCACATTGCGACACCTTTGGAACCTCTGCGGCGCAGCCCGTCAAGCTTGACTATGGATAGGGATTTCGTCCACCGGTAAGTAAATTCTATGACGATTGATAAGCATCCTACTGATTGATTGAATAGCTCTTTGCGAAAACTGACACTGGCGCGTCACGTTTCCACTCTACTCGAACGCCACGAAGCAGACGAGCGACGAGCGACTTCCGAAAGTCATCTGTATCAGGGCCTCTCGTTGAAAGAGAAGCATCGTCTATACAAACTCAGACGCCGCGATCGCCCCAGCGAAGATACCCGCACTAGACAACCGGAATCAGAGCGAATCGGTCAAGCCGCAAAGAAGCTCGACGACGAACTCAACACGTACATAGCAACCCACGCAAAGCAAAAATGCATGACACTATCCGAGATGATGCAGAGCAAACTACCACGGGAACTACGCGATATGGTGCACGCTCATCTGCTTCCGCGGGAGACTTACACCGTGTGGGATCACCATCGCAACCTTCGCTGGCTTCACCCACTCCGGTCGATCAGTTGCGACCATCTCTTCACGCATGGATACGTTCCGCTTGCCACCATGAGAGAGATCGGCGACATGTGGTACAAGGTATCGACTTTCATAGTCTGCGCCTCTGATGAACCCGAACGAGCTTCAGAAGCCTTGAACTTCCTCCGCGATGACAGTTGGGGCTTGGACATTGATGTGTACCAACATGTCAAGCACATCTATGTCGGTCTCGACTTTGCCCACGGCATCGACGAGATTATTGGCCAACTAAACGCCGATCTTCGGAAACTTCTCTCACTAGGAGCAAATGCGCGCGTCGTTCTATATCTCCATTGTCCACACAAGCCCTGGTTGACACTGAGAGAGCAGCAAATAATAGCTAATGTGAGGAAGCTTCGACCGATCTTCCCTGTCCTGGAGGAACTTGTCAAAGAGGGAAAGAGAATTATGGTCAACGTGAAGGGCCATGATGTGTTCGAAGTCAAGGTTGAAACACTGAATGCGCCGAGTTGGATCAGTCAGTTGAACCAAATGCTCTCAGACAAAGATTTACCTGAACTCCAGAGCTATGAGCTGAACAGAAGCATCGGGACACAATCCTAGCTAGCAACTTGTGCTGAAGAGCAATGAGATCGCGTCACATATGAGTGGAGGTCTACCAGTCTACATTGGTACCAAGCTCGCTAGAATTATTGCATTGTAGTATATAGGAGCACGCAGAAGTATTGCAGTAGCTGTCTTGCAAATACAAAACAATCCAATTCACAGCATCCAATACTACCGTCCCCATCACACCCATACTATCGCGACGATGTGAAACACACATCCAGGCTACGTCATTCTACAACTTCGCCTCCCTTTTCAGAATCGGATCAACCCACTTCTTCCAGCCCTGCTGTACCCCAGCATTCTGCCACGCTTTCTGATTGATAGGCAACTGCTCGACCCATCGCATGATGTTCTCGTATACATTGCCGTCGTACATACCCAGCGCACTGCAGAGACTGGCATCGGAAAAGTCCCACGCGTCCGTCAGGGCAACGGCCTCGGGCAATAGTTGATCGAGCAAGCCGTTGACAAGATGCCGGATAGTATCGAGCTGCTGCGACGTAAAATACGGAGAGCGCTCGTCGGCTGTCTCGATGAAAGATACTGCGTCGACGGTACGTGGGTTTATAATCGTTGAAAGGGCGTAGAGGGAGCGCATACGGTTTAAGACGATGCGTAGGTAGTTGCACGTAGAGTCAGACAGGCTCGAGATGAAGTCGGTGAATGACTTCAGAATGAAGTACTCAATATGGGCCCGCGAGGCGGAGATGAGTAGCATCATGTGCTCGTTCCACGCATCCGCTGGCAACTTGCTTGATGCGCGAATTGCCGAATGCGCCTTTACAACCATACGGTGTGCACGGTCGCGATAGATGGCGAGTTGTACCTTAGGGTCGAGAAATTGCGTTGCGGATGCGCAGCATGGAAGGTTAGGGTCTTCGATATCGGTCAGGTACTGCACGTGGGGCTCGATCGGCTCGCCATCTTGTAGGCGGTCAAGTTGCTTGAGGAGATGTCGTCCGAGTTGTTGCCACAGAACGTAGTTCTCGCCCTCGAAGGTTGCTCCACCGACCAAGGCACCGACGATGTCTGGCAGGCCTGAGATAGACATATAACCATGACCGCCACATAGTTTGCGCGCGTCTTCGGCACCATCAGCAGCCTCAGACGTGACATACGCCTTCATTCCAGCAGTCAATGCGTGAACAGCCGGCAGAAGAGAATGATCGTTCTTGCTCTGCATCTCCCGTAGTTTGTTATACTGTTCGTCGCAGACCCGAGACCCGAAGAACATGGCGTACGTCTTGGCGATCAAGCTCAAAAGACGGAAGTGCTGATGCTTGTAGTGCAAGATGCTTCCTTCGGTGGCAAACGCGTCGGCAGGTCCGAGGCCTTGCTGTCGTACAACAGAGTATCGTGTCGCAATCGTCAAAGCTTGGGCTAGCTGAACCGTAAAGACGCTGGGCATCCTGCCGCGGACGAGCAGCATGACGGAGTACGAGAGCTTGGCGCGTAGGGGGTCTTTGGTGAAGGTACCATCGGATGTGAGCTGGCTGTGGGCCATGAGCATCTGCGATCGAGAGATGCGAACGTTGTCGAAAGAGGCGAAGCCATTGTCTGCTTCGTTGTAGCTAGATCATGGTCAGAGACTGAATTCTGACGCCTTCTGCGATCTCCTTACTTACCCAAGCTTTAAGCCGACATCGCCCATCTTCACACCTGGCATTGGTGTGCCGTCCTCGACTGAGCGAAGTTGTACAAGAAATATATGTGGGCCGTGGTCCTGATCGCCAACAATGAGTCGAGCCATGACTGTGCCGTGTGTGGTCGAGAAGCCTAGCCCTGCAGGCCAGAACTTTGTCGACGAGATTGTTGGCGAGTGAACGACGAACTCATCGCGATTGGGGTCGAAGGTGGCGGTCGTTTCGATACCTCGTACGAATGAACCATGACCAAGCTCGGTTTGTGCGTATGTACCAAGTATCTTGCCGGATCGAGCGAGCGGTAGCCACTTTGCCTTTTGTTCCTCAGTACCGTTGTGCTCCATCCCGGGCTCGAAGAGGATGGCTTTGTGGCCGAAGGGGCTGTTGGAAGTCAGTTAGTCAGTCGTGGAAGATTCTCCTGACTACTTCCACATACCTGGCGTTCATAAGATTGTATCGCGGCGTAATCCACACAAAGTGTTCATGGTCATGCTTGAGCATATCATCCAGACACGCTTTTCCCATCTCAAGACCTTGCTCGAACAGATCCTCGCGTGAGGTCTGCGCGTAGCATCGAGGGAGCTTTGCATTGTCGTCGGTGCCGATTGCTTTCTCAACTCGCTTGAAGGCGGCCCGTCGCTCTTTGACAATTTTCTCACTGCAGATGGGTCAGCGAGGAGGTTACATAGGCTCACAAATTGTGCTCACCTTCCCCAGAGAATGCACGTAAGCTGAAACGTATCGAAAGAGGCAGAGTCTCTAGCTTTCTGCAACAGCGCGCTCTGGGCATTTGCTACCATATTGACCATTGTTGCTCTAAATGTATAGACAACAAAACGTGAAAATGAGAGGCGAAGATGCGGGGGCGAAAACTAGTGTTGAGGGTGACCCATGAATATGACTATTTAAGACGTGTTGAGCAAGCTGAGATGTAGCAGTCTACTGCCGGGTGAACTGGGCTTCCCCCATTGATGATGGTGTGCCTCCCATAGTCTCTCTGGGCAGACACGTAACCCGCGCTTGCCATCCTCCAAGCCATATGTCGCCGTATTCTCACCCAGTATGAACCATATCTGCATTTATGCGGCGTAGAAGTTCAGATTCAAAATTGCGATTGGCCAGATCGTCCAGATGTCCTCACGGAGACATGCATACATGGTCCTTCCGTTTGCCAGATGCGAGATACGAATCTCCATCTAGAGTCTAGCTGATACGGCTCCTCCACTGTATTGGGCGATCCCTTGATCTCGTGTTTCATAGCTTTTACTCGTACAGTTGGGATTGAACACATTCCAGCAATGCGAGCCCATAGCCCCGGCTGTGGTTTTCATTTGAAATCCAGCTGAACGTGTGTGATGCTACTCCGTATCGCACGCTTTCCTAGAGGTCGCATGTCGGCCAGTCAATAATATCGAGCTCTGGAACCGCAGGACGCGGGCCGTGATTGCAAGGGCGGCCCTTGATGGCGCCGCCACGTGGGGAAAGTCCTCATCTTCCGATGCCATATCGAATCGCGTTCGTTCGATGTTTGATCCTCCTCGGAGGGGACGTGAATTGCGATGCTATTCGATGAGATTTCTTCGATCAGATCGTAAGGACGTGGAGCGCGTGAGAACGACTAGCAGATGATCCGCTCCTCTAGCATGCAGGTGCTTGGCTTTGACTGATGTTGTGAGACGCATTGGCATAGTTTGACGGGTCGGAATCCTATTCTGTGGTTGGAATGAGGCGGCGTAATGCCTACAGCTGAGATAGCAGCAATTCTTTAGGGGTGCACTCCATTGCGCTACTAGCTCCGCGTCCGCCATTGCGAAAGCTGAGTGATATGTTGGTGATCTAGGCTGGGATTTCGAGAGATGTTATTGCGGCTTCTTTGTTGATCATCCATATCGAATGCAGACGTGCGGAGACTGACGGATGTGTAGATGCTGAGATCATGGTGTTCTGCGGTGAGATGACGGCGGGCAGAAGTGGGTCAAGCCCTTTCGGGTTAGCACGCCATGCAACTTGCCGAGGCGACACGTGCAGAACCTGTGAAGCAACTGCCGCGCATTTCCATGCGTGCATGCCAACTCTGGCCATCCCTTGCTCTGCAACAACGATGGTCGTCGCGCTGCTTTCCGGTTTTGTCTGCAGTATGCCTGACCCCTGGGATGAAAATTCGCGCTGGCCCTCCCGAAAATCGTCGGCGATACAAGCGAGCCTCTTCTAACTTCTCGTATGCGGCCTGCATGTAATCAGCTCCGCATCACCGACTAGAACTGGCCTGGCTCACGAGTACTACGCCAAGCATGTCTGTAAGCAATGACTACTAATAAGAAGCATTCTCAAGACTTTAGCATTCTTACTCATCAATCGCATGCGGGTCGCACCGTTTCCATCTTTTCTCCGGCATTTGCCCTGCCCAGTCTCGAATTTCGGGCTTAACGATTATTGGTTCTAGGCGCGTGGTACCCGCCTAGGATGTGTGGCAGCTCTTCAACGTTCATCATGATGACGCAGTGGTGTATCTCTTCCTAACGCTTTTGCGGAGCTTGCGGCATTTTCATTCGTGGATCCAGGTAGACCACGTGCTGGCACGATGATGTACAGGGGTTGCCTGCAGTACACGTTATGGCAGATCAGTATAGCCCATTATTAAGTATCAGTCACCTTGAGGTCATGACATAACGCACATGGGCTGGCGCGTCCACTCCACAATGCGACAGTCGCGCGCATTTGTAGGGGCATGCATCCCGAGCCTCATGCTAGATCAAACTTCCCCAACTCCACACTACGACCATGGCGCCCGCTGAACCCAACGCAAAGCCTTTCGAGCTCTTGACAGCCGAAGAGCCGAATTTCCCAGAAGAGCGAGAAGGATGGAAAGGATACATCGAGTGGGAGCGATACCCAGAAAAGAAGAAGCAGGCGGCAGAAATCCTGGCGAAATATGACTTCCCCGTACCTCCCGAATTCCAGCTGAAACCGCTGCCCGATACCAACCCGGTGCTTGAGGGTGTACGATGGAAATACTACCACTACGCGATGGGCAAGACGCTGAAGGACATGCCGGCCGACTCCTGGGAACACGTTAAGAAAGAAAAGAGCGAGGACATGGTCCATGTACTGCAATTCCCTTACAACGGAGAGCCGGAGCGCAAGCGCCTTGTCGAAACCGAGATAACCAACAACAAAGACCACTTTGTGAGAAACCACGGTGGCATACCTGAGATCGACCCGGAGAAATACTTCTTCGAAGTTGAGGGTCTCGTCAACAAGCCAAAGAAGATCACGTTGAAGGAGCTACAGGACGAGAGTATCTTCCCACGCATGGAGACCTGCGTTACTCTTCAGTGTAGTGGTACGCGCCGTATCGAGCAGATCCATGACTACCCTGGAGACGGAGACGAACTCATCAATGCGCCGTGGGGAGAAGGTGCCATTGGCACGGCCCGTTACGTGGGCGTCAGTCTCAAGAAGGTGCTCAAGTACTGCGGACTAAAGCCGGAAGGAAAGCACGTCGAGTTCTTTGGCGCCGACACCTACTTCAAGAAGGGTCACGTATACAACTACGCTGTATCAGTACCGACTCGCAAGGTGAAGATCAACGAGGTCATGCTGGCGTGGGAGATGAACGGAGAGCCACTACCAGCCATCCATGGCTTCCCACTCCGTACCGTCGTTATGGGCTACATCGGCGCCAGAAGCTGCAAATGGCTCACTCGCATCAACGTCATCGACCAGCCGTCTCTGGCTCCCGTTCAAATGAAGGAGTATCTCTACTATACTCCGCAGAACGGCAAGCAAAACGTCACATACAGCAACGGTTTCAGTATCCAGACGATGCCTGTTGCGAGTGCTATCATGACGCCTGTCGACAAAGACGTCATTGTACACGATGGGAAGATCCGCATGACTGGGTGGGCATATAGTGGAAGTGGCTGGCCGGAACGAGTCGAAGTCAGCAACGATGGTGGCGGTGTTTGGTATGAGGTTCCATACGAGAACTTGAGCAAGAAATACTACCATGCCTGGCGCACGTGGTGGGTCGATATTCCAGTCGATGCTGAGGGATGGCTGTAAGTCTATTGTCGTCGGTAGATCTGCGACAAATGCTAACGTTGCTCAGTGAATTCTGCGTGCGTTGCTGGGATGACGCTTTGAATGTAAGCAAACTCCGACTCCCGCTGCGAAGGTTCAGCACATCTTGCATCGTGATTGTCTCGATGTGGCGTGGCAAAGTCTCGCTGTGACTACCAGACAACATTCGCTGACCTTATACGCAGACGCAACCCACCTTCGTGCGAAGTGCATGGAACTGGGATCTCCACGTGACATCCTCATGCCAGTGAGTAGCCCTCTGAAAGCTCTTACATGCTCGATAGCAATACTAACGTTGTGGTAGCCGCGTCAAGCTTTACAGCGTCAATCGCACCAAACCCGCCACAATGAAGCGTCTCAAGCAACTCGAAGACCACGGTGCTTCGATTCATCCTATCACCAGGCCTTTGCCATTTGATCTCGAGACCGAGGAGGAATATCTTGAGGAGATGAAGAAGCGTGGAGGTCGCGATCCGGAGGAGTAGGTCGCTGGAAGAGAGTTGCTTGGCCAAAGTGGCTACGCGAGTCGGGTTCGAGCAAGCCCCGGGATGAAGGATGAGACTTTACTGGATAGTAGAGGCGTTTTAATAGCCGGCGTATATGATAATGCAATGTGAAATGTCCTTTCCCCGAAGAGCAGCCGTGATCAGTGAGGTACCCGGCGGGTAGAGGTGGACGCAGGCGGCAGCATTTCGCCACGTCGTATCGCCAGTCTACTTGAGCTTTCCCGGTCTCGGAGTGCGTGCAGCAAAATGTGTATGAGGCACAGTAGTTCCGGAGATCAAGTCTAGTCGGTGATGAATTGCGGCGCAGTTGAGACATTGCCCCACCGCGGGCGGCACGTGGCCGGAACGCGATCACGAAGCGGCTCTCTCATTGTGTGACAGTCAACGACAACGCACATTGTTGCTGTCGAGATTATCTTGATGTGACATCGCAGTTCTGTTCAGGCGGATCACCAGAGATCTGAAGCTCTCAAGACCGTGACAACAAACCACGCCCAGTCTGCCTCGCCACGCACGTGCAGCGCAGGGCATTCGGCCCCTGCATTGCATCGCAGGACATCTGCATGAACTATCGGATCGCACGAAGAAGAGGCAGGAGCGGGCAGATGGATCAGTTCTCAGTGGACTATGTGGAGTACATACGAGGATAGTCTCTGCGCACGTCAGCCGGGCGACATCCGCAAGCGCCTGGGGGCCAGGCATCTTGCTTCTCACATTGTCGTTATTGGATATGTTCTGAGGGTATATGGGCTTTCGATTCTTCCGCCGGTAGTAGCCTGGATTGAGGGTGCGCGATGGAGCGTGGTGTCGAGCTTGGTATTCTTGATCGCTATAAGTATGCGAAAGCTTTGCGATAAGTCCTAAATTATCTCCATCGATCTCATCTTCCAGGCATTACTACCCCTCTTCCTGTCTTTCAAGATGCGGTTCTTCATCCGTGCTGTTTCTCTTGCCGTAGCTGCGACATCGTTCCTTGCTCATGCAGCACCTCTTCCAACTCGCTCAACCGAGGATTCGATTGCGGGCCGATATATCGTACAGCTCAAGCCGGACGTGGACGTCGCAACATTTACCGCTCATCGTGAGAAGGTCCGCAGTATAGTAGCTCGCCATCTCGGACGACGAGACGACCTGAACGCAGGGATTGATCAGGAATACGACTTTGGAGACTTCAAGGGCTATGCCGGGGCATTTGACCCAGCCGTTGTTGCCGAGTTGGAGGCATTGGATGATGTTTTCCTCGTCGAGAAAGACTTCCTGATGTATCCTACAGCTTTGGTAACGCGTACGTATACCACACCGTGGAGCTTACATCGACGTTTGGTCAACTGCTCTACAAGTTTTCAACTTGATGTAGTCTGCAGACCTGTTCGAGCTTTCCTTGTATGAGGTGAGGCCATGCCGCTGACACTTATCAGAAACCAACGCACCATGGGGTCTTGCAAGCGTATCCTCCAGGACCAGAGGAGCCACCAACTATATATACGATTCGACAGCTGGCGACAAGACCTATTCGTATGTACTAGACAGTGGAATCCGAACGACCCATGACGAGTTCGAAGGCCGCGCTTCCTGGGGCTACAATGCAGCCAACACCAACAATGCTGATGTCACCGGTCATGGCACCCACGTAGCTGGTGTAATTGGTTCAAAGACCTACGGTGTCGCCAAGAAGACAAATCTCATTGCGGTCAAAGTGATAGGCGATGATAACGTTGCAGCTGGTTCCAGTGTGCTGGCCGGCTTGAACTGGGTAACAAACGATATCGTTACCAAAAGCCGACTGGGTTCAGCCGTGGTGAACTTATCGCTCGGTGGGCCAGCCTCCTCATCCATGGATAACGCTGTCAACGCATTGGCGAACCGAGGTATATTGCCTGTCGTCGCTGCAGGAAACGAAAACCAGCCGGCCGCAAATGTCTCGCCGGCTCGTGCTGCCAATGCTCTGTGCGTAGGAAGCGTTCAATCGAATGATGCTCGTTCTTCGACGTCGAATTACGGATCAGCCGTAGACATCTGGGCTCCAGGTGGTGATATCACGTCTACCTGGCACACTTCAGATACAGCCACAATGACAGCGAGTGGTACCTCGGCGTCTGCACCTTTTGTGGCTGGTCTGGTGTCCTATCTGCGCGGTCTCGAAGGGCAATCGATCGGTCCGGCCGCGAGGGCAAAAGTTTTGGCCCTGGCTACTGTAAGTGGCTCTGCACCGACTGCACGTGAGACGTACGCTGACTTCGCAAACCTAAATTTAGCCAAATCGCCTTACAGATGTAGCAGGCGCACCAAACCTATTGGCTTACAATGGAAGAGCTTGAAGGCGATGGTCACAATCGGCTCGAATTTCGCCCTTACATAGCAATACAGCCTCTATTTAGCTGGATCCATCTTTGACGTTACATCGGCGATGAATAGTTGCGTTCAATGGTGCCTAAGACGTGATACGACGGTCGGCGCGATGTGTATCATGGTCCACAGGTATTGCGACACGCGTTCCTAACGGAACTCTGGAGGAGGTTGAGGTGTCTCAAGGATGGGGAGTGGATTGCCAAGATCCATGGAAGCAAAACAAGTATCTGCTCGGAGTGGTTGAAGTCGTAGTTGCGTCCGGCGACGAAAAGTGTCGCTGGCTGTCACTGCTCTCATGGTAGGAGAACATGCCATCCAGAATAGGCTAAGACCGACTTAGTCATCCGATGAGTGGGCCCATCAGGGGTTCGCGATCTCGATGACGTAGAACACCCTCCTGTTCACCCCAACCTCACCACAGATACCACGAGCATGCCATTTACACCTGTCCAAGCTGCCATTAATGCGCTCCGGAGTCTGAATTGTAACCCTGGACCTGGTGAGGTGCTGGCAGTTTCGGACGTAGCATGGACTTCACTTGATCATCATGAACAGTTCCTGCAATGGCGTCTTCCAACGCAGTCGCTTCCTTAACAGCAGGCACGTTGATCCCTACGAAGATTTGGTACCTACTCTCCGGTCGCAACGCGGTCTTAGCAGTCTATTGGAAATTCTCATTGCGATGGAAGCAGCACCAAAGTCTTAAAATGCATGGGCGGGTAGGAGATGACCGTCTGAAGATGACAATAGTATACAGGAACCTACGAATATGACTTCACTTGCTGGAAGCGGCAGTCGCGTCTCCTGCTTAGCACCCTTACTCATATAGATCCTTTCGACAATCACTACCGAAGAGCTTCAAAGCAACTGCGACCCTACCGCCTACTCGAGACCTGTCGCACAGGATGTGTACACATTCGAGACCACATTCACGGCGATCGGGCCGCCATCAACCCTATCGTTACCTCTGGCCTACGGCCTATCGCAATGGTCATAGTCTTGCTTCCGAGTTGCGGATTAAGAGGGCTGATCAAATCCTTGCTCTCGCCTCGGATCACGACAAGCGATGACGCCGAAACTTCGACTCCACGATACGTCTGCGCGCGCAAGAAATACCAAAGTGGAAGAAAGGGACGAGCATGCGTTTACCGAGTCAGCGGCGAGCGTACGGGCAACGGCGGACGCAAAGTCAGGCTATACACGAATGTGGAAGGTGTCGATCTCGACGACGACGAGCGGCGGAGTTTCGCTGGCATTCAACGCACTATGCGCTACACCAAGGGCCGCAGCCCAAGGCCGGAGAAATGTCACTCCTCTCGGATACCGCGCTCTGTGGGCAAAGAGCGGCTGAAGGCCAAGAGGTTGGCTGGCAAGGCTCACGATGCAAGCGATGAGGGCTCTGATAGTCGTGCTGAAGGCAATGGGATTATGCCCTCACGAGCCAGACTCTTGAGTGCAAGCTCGGACGAAGTGTGGGACGTGCCCAGACATCTCAGATTTGGGGACAATGGGAAGCATATATTCTGCCAGTCGCATAATGGCTCACGCAGCAGGACACGCGATGTCAATCCCCGTGAAGGCTCACGAATCCACAGACGAAAAGAAGCAGGCCGCTTTGGTGAGCCGACTTCGCAAGCCGAAGAACGCGTGCGAAGACGCCGAGACCATTATTGCTCAGGCGCGCTGCCGATCCCAGAGCATCGGTCAAACAGACCATCTCTAGAATCAGCACCGATACTTCCTTCAAGAAAATCTCGAACAGCCGCAGCGAACAATACCATCAAGCTTGTCATCAATCCCGAAGAATATACATCCAAATTAGAAGAACATAAGTCACTGGCCGGAGAGCAGAACGTATTTGGGGTATCAGAGGCGCCTGGAAGCCCTTTCAGGCAACCCGGACTGACGCCACAGGAGTCGTCCGACTTAGTCTTCGGGGCAAGCTCTCAAGTCGAAACACGGAGACGGCTGCGAGCGGGTCGGGCAGACGATCATATTACGCCAGACGTGCATGAGTCCGCATCCCAGCTCGTACCCGATCCTTCGCTAGGCAAAACCCAGCAAAACGCGAACGCATACAGCCTGTCTCGAAACCCACCTGCATCAGACCTTGGACACACTATGCTTAGCCATGGTGAACATGAGGTTCTTACAAGATCGCGAGCACCGGCTCTCATCAATCCTTCAAGAACAGTGTTGTCAACACACGGCCCCACGCGGGCAACAATGCCACGGTTTCTTCCAGAACAATCCCTACAACCAGTCATTTCAGGTATACCTGGCTTAGTCCATTCTCAGGCCGGTCCACCATTCGATCGGTACCTATCAACTGCCACACCGGGTACCCCACCGTATACGCCCGGAAAGGCGACATGATACGGAAATGATACAGCAGCGTGGTATGGCATATGAAGGTCAGCCCGGCCGTCAACTTAAGTGTCTGACAGGAACTCCGAATGGAAAACAACAATTGGGGTATTATTAAACGCCGTTTACCGAAGGCAAGATATTAGCCAATCCAATTAATCCACGTCCTCGATCAAATCATCAAATCCGCTGTTCATTACGGGTATTGCCTCATTTCCTCCGTCCAACTGATCACTTCCGCTATGTTGGCTGATGTCGTCGTCCAAATCCTGATATTCCTACTTAGCATCAGTTTCGGTGTCGACAACGTTCACGTCTCCTGTGCGACCGGGGTTACGATGATCTTCGCCCCCATGACGGCCGGGGAGTCCGCGTCCTCGATGTCGGGATAGATGTTATTTACCAGAAATTGTCCGACCTGCCATGACTACGACTTTGTTAGCTCTCAGCATTTCCATTTGACTGGAGACACGCGACGTACCAGAAGCCCGCCCTCCACATAATGTCTCCACCTCTCTGAAGACCCCAGATATACCAAGATCTCCCATGGCAACTCCTCGCTATCGAACTCCCAAAACGTCATGTACTGGTACACTGACGCCTTGTCTACTTGTTTGTACTTCTCGTCCTGGATGAGCGAAGCGTGCTCGAGCTTGAAGATGCGCGTGCGAAGAAGTCCAGGACTCTCGAGCATACCGGGCGTAAACTCCTCTCCGAACCACTTTACGAATTCGTCGTGAACCTCTGGGGCGGGCTGCCAAAGGACTACGACCCACATTTGGACATCGCGGGGATCTGACGCAGGGTGTTAGCTTCCATGGTGCATCCTTGTATCATGATCTTGAGGGTGACATACCTCCGCGCCACTCTTCCCCAAACCAGTTCTTATGCTCTGTGTAGAACCGTGTGTCTACCTTCGCCTCATTCGGAAGTTTGTCCAGTGCAGGGCATATCCGCGCATCCAGGTCTTGCGCGCTCGGTTGTTTTGGTAGGTCGTAAATAGTCATGAGTCTGCCATCAATCCCAGGTACTTCCTGGAATGGGCTGTCTTCCACTTGCTCTGCATGTCTGGCGGTGGACCTGATCTTCACCAGGGCGTCGGGTATATGCGTGGTTTCGTACCAGTGATAGGCATCGTTAGCATCCTCGC
>Ga0265797_10005810_pt1 | contig 17825 bp, 17 predicted proteins | sample P2T30metagenome_FD_192433 | JGI IMG/M metagenome (GOLD analysis project Ga0265797, IMG submission 192433) | Plant litter microbial communities from East Loma Ridge, Irvine, California - P2 T30 | ecosystem: Environmental > Terrestrial > Plant litter > Unclassified | place: USA: California...
ACGATTTCGCATCGTACATCAAGACACAGGAGCTCATCGATGAGAGCTACAAGAACACTGAGGAGTGGACAACCAAGACCATCACCACGGTCGCGCGCATGGGTTTCTTCTCAAGTGACAGATGTATCGACGAGTATGCGGAGGCTATCTGGAACGTCGAGCCGCTGCAGGTCAAGAGCGAGCCTGCGCCATAGATTGTGACTGAAGATGGTTTCGTGCTAGATCTTAGATGGTTGCGGGACTAGAGCCTTAGATTCGATGCCTTACGTTTACGATGATAATGAGAAATTCGTTGCGACTGAAGAACTTGGTATTCTTGTGGAGATGCATGTGCTCTTTGACATGGTCATGGTGTTGAGCGAGGCTGGACCCTGAAACGCCTGCTCCGAATGAACCTAGCGCACGGTCGCGTCGCGCGACGTACGTCAACCGCAATCTGGCCAGCTCGACGCCAGCTCGCGACATATCGACAGCCCTTACTCACAAGCAATCATGGCGAACCGAGGCTACGATGTCGTCGTAGACGTTGACCAAGAGGTACGTAACCCCTGGGATGCGACGCAGAAAAGCGCATACGTCGCCAGCATCCAACCCAAGACAGCAAGCTTACCAAACCCCAGGGCGACCTAGGCCATACCGACCTGCAAGAAGACCTCGAATTCCACAGCTCCAGTAAGCTTCCCCTCTTCACCATGTACATTCCAGCATCAACTAACCCTCCCACCCAGACTTCGACACCCAACCCACCGGCCGCGGCGCCCCCAAAATCCAACCCGACTCCACGAGCGGCTCCTTCCTCCCCGGCCCCTCCACCTCTTCCACATCGCCCACCTCGCGCAAACACTACCTCTGGTCCCTAAACTTCTACGCCCAAGCCTTCGACGTCGACACCGCCGAAGTCCTGCGCCGCTGCACCTCCACCCTGTACCCACGCGCCAACTTCCTCGACGTGCTCGAGGGGAACCCAGATCTCTACGGCCCTGTCTGGATCGCCACAACGGTTATTGTCATTCTCTTCTTGACCGGAACGATTAATCAATACTTGGCGCAGAAGGGCGAGGAGCATTTTGCGTATGACTTCAAGTTGCTGAGTGGAGCGGCGGGGCTGGTGTATGGGTATACGGCTTTTGTGCCTGTGGGGTTGTGGGGCGTGCTCAAGTGGTATGGGAGTGAGAGTGCGAATTTGATGGAGTGTGCTTGTTTGTATGGGTATGCGAATTTGGTTTGGATTGCGGTTAGTCTGGTGGCTTGGAGTCCTTGGGGTAGTGAGTTTCTCCCTCTTTCTTTCTTGCCCCGTTCCTCCTCCCTCTTTTGTCTTTGCATGTCACCAGGAGACGTCGTACTAACAAATGTCTCAGTCCTCAACTTCACAGTCGTAGCCCTCGGGCTTGCGGCCTCGGCGTTTTTCCTCCTCCGCAACCTTTACCCTGTGCTCAGCACCACCGAAGCGAAGACGAGCAAGATTCTGCTTATTGTCGTGTTTGTGCTGCATGCTGGGTTCGCGATTGCGATCAAGGTGTTGTTCTTTGCGGCGACGAGTCCGGTGGGTCCGAATAAGGGTGATAAGGATGCGGGCAAGGGGGTTGCGGATGGGGGATCAGAGGATAAGGGCGGTATGCTGAGGATGTTGATGGGTTGAGATGGGTTGGTAGGAGATGAGGAGATGAAGAGTGGTTAGGACTTGGGATGATAGCGTTTGGTAGGAGAATTATAGTAGTGCCTGAAGGCTACATCGCCTTAACAATGAGCAATCATTTTTTGAATAACGTAACGGGGAGATCTACGGTACTTTTCATGCGTAATCGCTAGACTCAAAGAAGAGCGTTGAAGTATACGATACCCCATAACCTTTCCTGCCTGCTCTGGAAGAAACATTGAGGACATACCAGCTCACTCACGTAATGCACAACAAGTCAGATTTTCGGGAACGAATTCATTATAGCTACGTCCCATCCACCATGTATTACCTCGCCCAGAATCTTACTTTGGAGTATACAACCACTTATCCTGAAACAAACAAATCTCCTTCAAAACAACCATGTATGCTTCAAAACAAGATTAGGCGGCCTCCTCCTCGTCAGTTAGTTGACCTGTCTGCAGTGCCCAGGCAAGTTCGTGGACGTTGGACAGTGCGTAACTGGCGTCGTGCTTGATACAGTACTTTACGCAGCGGGTGAAGATGCCGCCGTCGACGCCCTGCTCGGGGTGCTTCTTGAGGCCGTTGCCGAGATAGCGGATGTCGTAGTCGAGAACGCCCTCCAGTTCATCGTGAGGATAACGGATCAGGTCGGTGGCGATAAGGTCGTTGGCGTTCTCGATGCCCTCGCGGAACTGATCCGCCCAGTTCTTGCCGTACTTCTCTTTGCCCTTGTTGATCGCCGTGATGCATTTGACGGAACAGGTGTTGCGGAGGTAGCCGCCCTCGAGGTTGCGGTGGGCGTTGAGGGTCTCAACCATCTGTGCTGGTCCCCACTTGCGCGAGTAGAGGCGGAGCGCGACGGTTGGGCGGCCGAGCGACTGGAAGAAGTACACGATGAGCTCGGTGTCGGTCAGAGGAACCTGGGGAACGACAACGAAGGCTGGCGCCATGTTCCCTCTGGCAACGTGGGCCTTGCGCTTGGCGATTGACGTGTTACCACTGTTGCCACGCTTGCTAGGGGTGGGCGGGCCGACGCGACCGGGGGTAAGAGGTGAGCTCGGGAGACCGCCAGACGTTGGTGTAGAAGGGAACATAGACATCATGCCGCCGGTAAGGTAGCCAGACTGTTCGTTATTAGTACACGATGATGGATACATGGACATGTAGGACTTACATCTGGCTGACCAGAGGGCAGCGGGGCGATGGTAGGAATCTTGAGGCCGGGGATTTTGACTTGGAGATCCTTCCGGGCGTGAGTCTTCGCAGCCTTCTTCTTCTGGTTGCTGCCGACAATCTTGGTTTCGAAGGTCTCCTGGTCCTGCAGACCGGTGTTGAGGAATTCGAATGTCTTTGACGGTGCTGGAGCGACCTTGACGGGGGTGCTGGGAGCCGACAAGGCTGCCAAACCAAGCTGGACGACGGTCTCTCGCAACTCCGAGACCTCCGACTCGGCCTTGTTCATGCGAGCCGTAAGGCTGTTGACGACTTCACGAATGTTGCCGCTGAGGTCTACATGACCCTCAACCTCCCCCAATTCTAAGGTAATCAGTCAGCCTGGTGGATACATGGGGTTTTTTGAATAGGGGAGACTCACTGCTTGGCGGGTTGTAGTCGTAGAACGGGTTCGCCATGCTGGGATCGAACTCCTGCTGCGCCATTGTCGGCTCCAAAGGGGTTTGGTTCATGTACTCGAATGGCGGAAAGATTGACTCGCTGTAAAGTGAAGAATTAGCATTGTTTTCTTCCACATGCCGTTGCCATGGCAGACCTCCAAACAATGGAGGTGTGATGGGAACATCCAGGTCAACGGTGACCAATGGTGTGAACATACCTAGGGAGCTCGCGACCGACACTGTACCTCTTTGGTGAGCTACCTTGGTAGGCATCGTTGACGCTAGATGCTCTGCTCGTGAAGTCTTGGTGTGCGTAGGCGAAGTTGGGCATCGGAACCTGCGGCTCGACTTCGTCCTCGAAGTACGCTGCTAGATTGGATGACATGTTAGCGTTGGGAAATGTTGCTGCAGGCAACATTGAGGTCCGGCTAGACGTCTGGCTGATCGGCATGAAAGTCTGAGAACTTTCGTTGTGTTCAGCCATGGTGCTGAGTAGCGTGGTCTGGGATGGTAGAAAATTGTAGCCGAGTTTGTTGTTCTCAGGCGCTCGGACACTCACCATATGCCATAACAACAAGAGACTGCACCGAGGACCGTCGCCTGGTGAACATGAAACTTGCTGCATTTCCTAATTCAGTCGGTTCACTGACATGACTTCACCAATCCACCGCGGAGACGGCATACTCACCATGAGGCTCGAGGAGATGTGAAGGGCGCGCGCCCACTGCTACCGGCACCACAGAAGATGGCAAGAGACTGCACCGGTGATCTGGTGAACGTGAAACTTGCTGCACATCCTGATTCAGTCAGTTCACCGATATGACTTCAGCGTGAAGATGACATACTCACCATCGAACACGAGGAGATATAGACGGTGCGCGCCCGCTCTTGTAGCCATCAGAGGAGTTCATTCTCACTGTGCTGATGAACGTGGATTGCCCATGCATGGGTGTAGTGAAGATAGTCTTGATGCAGCAAGGTGCGTAATGAGCGATGAGATATAATGATGATGGAGGAAGAGAAGAGATGAAGCTGCAAAGCTCAGAATATATAGAGACAAAAAGGCAGCAGCCACGTCATGCCTACATGATAGACGCCCACGAGGCTTCATCTGAAAAACGTGGCAACCAGTACTCAATGGTCTGAAAGCGTCCGCGGTCGGTGTAACAAGCGGTGAGACGGATAGGTAATCCCAATGAAGGTGAGAGAAATTACGAGAGAAGAAGAGGGAAGACATCTTAGACAGCACTACCTATGCGCACAATGACCTGCACGGCAGGATGGTGGACACCACCGACTAGAAAGCGCGTCGCCACCCATTTACTGCGAAGCCATCTCTCTTTTGTAGTCTGATAGCATACACGCATGTCTTCACCTGGGGTACGATGTTTGCTGAATCCGACGAGTCTCGTGCGGCGGGCATTGGACTGCCCAGGTAGGCTCCGGCCTATGATCAACGGGCGCGTTGTACGAGACCAGCCAGCATGCAGTCGCAAACATTCCAGGTTTGATGGCGAGGGTCTGGAGATACCACGAGCGCGCGTAAAGTAGCTGGTGATGGTCGCGATTGGGCGGGAGTGATGATGCGAAGAGGTTTGACGTTGAAGTTCGCGTCGCAATGTTGGGCGCACTAGTCCAAATCTGGCGGGTGGTCCCTTCCTCCCCAAGACAACACCGCCAGCGTTGAACGTCAGAGCTGTGTCAAATGCGCGACGAAACTCCAAGACATTGCGTACTCAGATAACCGTTGCATCTTTCGCCCTTGTCAGATCAAGTATTCGACCGCGCGGACTGCGCTCAGCTCCAGAGTGTTCTGCACCTAGATTTCTGGTGTGGTTCGATTGGGATCTGCTTCTTGAACATCAGACATGTTGAAAACAACAGAGCAGTAATCATGGCTACCTCTGATTATCATGCTGACCTCAGAGATTGCTGCGTAACCCCCGCTATATCTCCCAAGCTATGCCGCTAACACCATGCGATTCACCCTGGACATGAGCACGCCGTGCTGGCTACGTGTGACGCTCTCATCGCGCTTATAGATGGAGCTAATCTCTACATACAGAAATCTCTGCCAAGTGCGGGTTGAGTGGGGCTGCGTTGTGAGATAGTTGCTAAGTGAAGGATGAACAAGTGGGTAACGCTCGAGCCGTGCAATTACTTGAACAGGGAGCCAGAATTCTCTCGAGCGCTGTACTTACTACAAATACAGGTTGAACCGAACACCAAGTATGCGGGCTCTGGCGATCGTCTGTGTTCTGTCGCTGATAGCTCTCGTGCAGAGCCTGACTGTGGTTCCTCCGTTTCTCCAAGGACCCGATATTCTTTCCAGCCACTCCCGTAGTCTCGTCGCTCGCGTTGACGATATCGAGGTCATATACCACAAAGCCACATGCAAAGGTCAAAAGCTGCTGTCAGCAACAACCTCTCCGCATGACGCAGCAGCCGCCTTTGTCAACCCGATCGATAGCCCCTGGACCAACCCCATCCAACAGGAGCTTGAAACCTGGGGCTACAAAATCGAGAGTGACGATGGCACCCCCCAATTTCGCGCAAGTCATGAGGATGAGTGCGAGTTCGAGCACAGCCACAAGCTCAAGAGCATGTTCGATGACCTCAGGATCGATACGCGAAGTACCTACCAGGGTGGACCTAATCGGTGTTACTTTGTTAACCATAAGGACGGTCCGGCAGTACGGCGCGATAATCAGGGAGATCTACCACCCGTCAAGCAGCAGTGGTATAAAGCCAACGACCAGTACTATCGTATAGGTAAAAGAAGACGACAGTCCATGGATATCTTACTGACGACATCTTCTCCGTAGGTCACCAACGCTGAGTTCGTAATCGGCGTAAACCCAGCATCAGGTCTCATTGCAATGACCAATCGTCAGAGCCCCGCCACGAGCGCGCAAGCCCTCTGGGGCCCCTCCAACCCTCCGCCGAACGATGAGCTTCCCGCACTGAGATCGAGCTCTGATATTATGTGGGGACTGAGGAACTTGGCGAGTGCGAACAACCTGCGCGGCATCAAGTATATCCTTAGTACGCCTGTTATAAATGACGAGACGGTCGCGATAATCAAGAAGATCTTGACAGACAACTGCCTCGATTTGGATGAGCTGATGACCTGGTCGGGCTGCGAGTTTGGGTCAGATGAGCCGGAGTATCTCGCTTTGCTCGGTAAGTCGTATATCGGTTCAACGTTCTGGGGATTGGATTACTGACTTCGACTGTCAACTAAGGGTCACCAAACGGGCAAGCAGTTGGGTACTTCCTGGCGCAGCACAAAGCCCAGCTCGGCGGAAAATATGTGTCGAAAATCAATATCTTCAAGGGAGATGATCCGCATATGGTTGCCGTCTGCCTCCTTTTCACGATCGACGATAGGGCTGGAGCTGCGAGGGCCGCTATCGGGGGTGAGTTGAACGGCAAGTATCGCGTCGACGAGGCGGTATCCGTGAAGCGATTGGAATATGAGAAGAATGTTGTGAGACGGCATATCGTGTGGGCGAAGTTGTAGATGGCTAGAGACGCGTCAAGATGGCGTGTTTCGATGTACAGCTACGGCTTAGATCGTAAGATCTGGCTTCAAGGACTCATATAGACCTAGACAGGGGTGTAGACTGGTTGGTTAGACGGATTTCTATGTTTAATAGAGGGGTTTACAAATATCGTTACAAATGGGTGACTTTCCTAATGTATCTCAGTGATGGTGTGGGTGGACAAGAAGCGTGGACGCGGATCGCAACCTCGGCAAGAGCGCCGCTTATCGATAAGCCACCATTGCGAAGCTTCAGGGTCGCCATCGTCATCTCTCTTCCAACCTTGGAACCAACAATTCTCACAATGTCTGCAAACGTCCTCATCGTTGGTGCCGGCGCCATTGGAGCCTTCTATGCCTCTCGTCTTGCGCTTGTTCCCGGTACCTCCGTCTCGGTCATCTGCCGCTCCAACTACAGAGCCGTAAAAGCGAATGGCTTCCAAGTTACCTCACCGCAATACGGCGATTACACCTTCGTACCGGCCAACACCTTTGCGAACCCAGACGAAGCAAGAGCGAGCGGCATACAGTGGGACTTCATCGTAGTCAGCACGAAAGCGTTACCCGACGTGAGCGATGACTCGACGATACTTGAGGGGCTTGTGAGCGATAAGACAGCCATTGTGCTGATACAGAATGGATTGGGTGTAGAAGAACCGTATACGAAGCGATTCCCACAGGCTGCGATATGTTCAGCGGTGACGATAGCAACCTGCGCGCAACCCGAGCACGGCCAAATTAAGCACAACAGATGGACGCGGATAAACAGCGGACCGTACCTGCCCCATCTAGACACCGGGAACAGAAAAGACAGCGACGTACGCGTCATCTTGATGAACGACGCGTTCATCGAGATGCTGAGGCAAGGAGGCATCAAAGACGCCGAAGCCTACAGCCATGCCAAACTGCAACTCGTCCGCTGGCACAAGATCGCCATCAACGCCTCCATGAACCCGACCTCGGTTCTCACCCTCTGCCTACCGAACAACGTCATGTCTCTCGACCCAGAACTGCAGCGCCACCTCAAAGGCGTCATGACCGAGATCCTCGAGACCGCACCCAAGATCCTTGGCGAGCCCATGCCCAAAGAGTTCGCTACCCCCGATCAGATCATTCGGTCTACACAAAAGAATACAAGCGGTAGTAAGCCGAGCATGGCCATAGACTGGGAAGCGGGCAAGAAGATGGAGATTGAGGTCATTCTTGGCAATCCATTGAGGATTGCGCGGGACAGGGGCTATGAGATGCCGCGCCTGCAGAGTTTGTATGCGATGGTCAGGATGGCGCAAGAGGTCAGGGATCAGAGAAAGGATAACAAGTTGTGAGAGGTTGGATTGTTCCCGTTGATTGATCTCTCGATTGCTTCCTTTGTATGTGGTCTTCCTCATATGAGTAAAGCGAGCTCCCTCACAAACTCCAAACATCAAGTCGAGAGGGTCGTGCAAGCAGTTTCGCACCGAGCCATCCTCTTTGACCTTGCTGCTCCATATTTCTTGACCTCGTCATGTCACTTACACGTTTTTAAGAAAGATGACATACAGCGGAAGACCTCTCGAGATTCTACTCGGGACCCGGGTATTTAGCTTTTCGCCCACGTTTCCAGGCCATATTAGCCCACTTGAAGACCACAAATTTGACAAACATGGTATCTGCCAGCGTCTTAAAGAGGGCTGTATCGTCATAAGAGGTGGCTGGGAAGTGAAGGTGAAAGCAACGCCTTACCGATCTGCCAACATCACCAGCAGTAGTACTCGATTTTCCAGTTGACTCGTCTTGACTATCCTCTCCTATTGAGCGAGTTTTTTGCATTTGAAGAAGCCGATAGTGGTGCGGGAGGAGGGCAGCTCAACCTTGGAACGTTGCGACCATATTGAGCGACGCGGATCGTGGCTATCACAATAGCAAAATACATAAGGTGAAGGCGCCTCTCACCAACCTCTTTTTTCGCGAGCCGAAGACAATAGCTTTGATCAGCTGCCTGTCGCCCCGGTCTCTCCTTCGTATCCTCCACAGCCTTTCTTTCTCACCCACCGATTACAACTTCCCCACCTACATATCATCGATCATTACTACCGCAGACAAGATGAGCAGGCTCTCTGATCAGCAGTTGCGACTACAGTGGCTCAGCAAGTTGAACCCTGAACAGCTACAACAGTGGTTCAACAAGGCGCCACCAGACCAACAGCAATGGTTCCGCCAAATACAGCGTGCTAGACAGCAACAAGGACAGCAGCAGCAAGTACCGCGCGGGAACAGTCAACACCGAGAGAATGAGGCCCGGAGCCCTTCTATCAACAGCCTGAACGGAGCAAGGTCGTCTACCTCAAGCCCACTCGCTGCACCCTCAACGATGGCCACTTCGGTGACTACCGCTTCGCCTCTGAGCACGACAGCAGTGCGAGCATCGACAAATGCATCCTCACCTATTCGAAACGAAAATACAGCGACGCTGAGCGCCGCCTCACGTATTCCTATTGTGCCACGCTCGATGCAGTCACCGAACGCTAGCGAAATTCGACACCATCAGCAAAACAACGCTTTTCTCGGTTCTAAGCAGACTCAGCCGCGCATGCTACCCACGGACGACGTCGCTCGCTACCAGAAATCACCACCCAGACAGAGCCCTTCGCATGTACAAATGAAGCTGCCACCCTCACCGACACGGCCAGGCTCATCGCCATCCGCGCATACTGCAGCATACCCCACCAGCATGAGCCAGAAACGCCAGGCCATAGAAGCCCCGGAAGGCGACATACATGCAGGCAAGAGGCAAATGACGACGCAAAATGCTATGTCACCTCCTGCTGCGCCGTTCGCTCCCATCGGCCATAACGATCCTCTCAACCCAGGGCCATACAATCGTATGAGACCGGTTGCATCAGCCAATGGGATTGCGGCATCTGTCAACCGGATGACCCCCGACGACATCGCCCGAGACCGTCGCCTCCAGCAGGCCAAGCTCGCAGAGCAGCGCGTTCGGGCGCAACAAGCTCACGACGCCGAGAAAGCCCGCGAGCAGGAGATCTATATTGCCGCAACCGCCGCAGCCCTCAAGCGCGAGCAAGACGATGCGCGAAGAGAGTTTTTGCGCAAAGATCCCAGCGCGAACTACCGCCACATCCTCGAGGTCTACGCATTGTCACCGCTAGATCCCAAGAAAGACGAATACCCAAACCGGTATCTAACCGGCTTGCTCGCAAACCGCGTCATGCCCATGGACCTCGATTGCGACCTTGCGCATGCGATTGTTTACGCGAAGGATCACTGGGACTACTTTGGACAGTGGCCCAAGGATATCGAGCGCTTTGCGGGCTATGAGAGGGAGAGGAGGGATAAGGCGGCAAAGGATCGGGCTTAGGAGACCGAGAGGGCGCCGCGTGAGTGCTCTGGACCTGATCATACGAGCTCAGAGGCCTTGGAGGCCTTGGAAAAACGCTTGCGTCCGATGCTTTTGAAGTTTTTGAAGTATACGGTGTAGCGTGAAGTGATGGAAGTAGCTTGGAAAGGGACATGTAGCCGTCAGGGTGCACTCAACTTCATAAACAGTCAGCTCATGATAGCTGTGCTATGGTGTAGTGAATATCACGGCTACACCCACATGAGCTATTCGTGACTCCATTTGAGCGATAACCACAGTGAATATTCGAGACAATTGGGTCTAGTTTCACCAAATCACGGGGTCTGACGTTATTCTCTCGTCCACGGGTACCACTACTTCTCATTCCAATAGCTCACACACCCGCCGCACGCACTTCCGATCGAGAACCACCCCGTTCAATTACCAGCAGACTCTCGCCATTACCATCCTCCCTGACAAGATGGCCGACCTGCTCACCCAGATACCCGCCTTGGTTGCACCTACACTTCAGCGTCACAACAAGAGACGCCGCTCGACATCGATTGCGCCAGAGCAAGATGTTTTCCTTCCTGGCGCCGACCCATCGAACGATGAGAACAATCCGACAACCACTGCACACGGACAGCGCCACCCCGACGACACCACTATACATAAGCGTACGAGGAAAGCCCATGGGTCCAAGCGCCGACGTATTGCTGGCGACTTCAATCCCGTCCACGGCCCTGGTTCCCCTTGTTCATCCAACCCGAAAGAGGTGCGATCACAGATTGCGCCGACTGCGAACCCATCAAGCATTGATCCCGTCTCAGGCGGAGATCATCCCCGCAAAGACATCACGGCCCTCCCCGTCGACTATATACCATCTCAAACTAAGCCCATCACCGACACACTGAAGCAGACTCCCCAGACGCCAGGTGAAGACCGCAAGAAGAAGTTCAAAGTCTGGGAAGACGAGCCGCAGCCGTCTCAGCCCAAAGACCCAACGCCAGCCGCCGCAAAGTTGCTGCAAGATATCACCAATACTGGAGCTCACAAGTGTCGCCGCATACCGTCGTACACGCCGCGGTTCCGCGCACAAGAGGCTGATTACTATTATCATCCCAATCTCAAGGACTTCCACTTTCCACAGGGCGTCGTTGCATCCACTGAGGAGGCTGTCGAAGAAGCGGCCCGAGGTGAGCGACACGCGCCCACCGCCGAAACAACACAGCACACCGAAGATGCACAGCTTGAGATTACACAGTCATTGAAGCGGAAAGCCGATGACGATCTTCGAGAGCGTGGTGCAGAGAAGCTGAGGAAGCTGAATGGCTACCAGCCTTTGCCTTGGATAGTCCATGGCAAGATCCGACATGATCCAGTCCAAGACTTTGAGACTGAGTACTTTGCAATATCCACACCGTCGCTACCTTCAGAACATGTGAAAGATGTGATCAACACTGCAGAACCGGATCAACCCCAGAAAGACATAGATGCAGTGCTTGAGACGGTTGAAGCTCAACAGTTACCAACACCCATCTCTGAGCCCGTATCCAATGAGGTGTTGTCGCCTCCTATACATTACAACCTGAACCCATCCAGCATAGTCCATGTACCGGGGAACGATGAACCAGCCCTGGACAGAGTAGAGTCAGGATCTCTGGACTTGAACGCTATCCTGATGGGAATGACACAGAATGATGCATTCCCCACCGTCGAGGAAGATGTTTCAAAAGGATTCGGTACCTACAAACCACCGACACCGCAAGACGATGACATCCCTGCCGGCAACAAAGCTGCATTCGCCGGCTTTGGTACTTACCAACCCCCTCCATAAACAGCTGCTGCTGCATCTCCCGCGGTCGAGAAAGACGCATTCAAAGGGTTCGGTACCTACAAATCACCGCCACCAGAAGACAACAAATTCCCCGTCGTCAACAAAGATGCATTCGAGGGATTTGGTATTCACCAACCACCGCCACAAATCGTTGCTGCTGCACCTCAGCCCCCTCAAAATATTGTGACCACGGTTCCCTCTCTGATAGATAGGAACAATCACGCCATCATCAAACCGGACGTAGCCTACAGCGAAGGCTATGACCCAGGAAATCCGCAGAACTTCAAGCACTACCTCGCCCAATTCACCGATCGACCTGCGGTTCCGCGACCACGAGAGCGCGAGTATCGTCCAATGCCAGAGATATTGGAAATCGAGACTCTGAACCAGAGATTAGACTGGGTAGTCCCGAATGGAGCAGAAGCTCCCCAACTTTTCCGCGACATGCCAGCACCACCACCTCACATCGACTCAGAGTTAGCTCGTTGTGTTCGCTTCGCCCAGTCCGACGCGCAGAGACGCGTTAACTGGCGAGCGCATCCCACCCACGTCGCCGAAATTATCCAGCGCACCAACTTCTACGGAATGGAGTTGCTGGTCAGTCGCAGCGAAATGCGCATCTCGTCACCTCCGACAGCAGACGAGTTCGAGCTAGTCATGGCAGCTCGGCTGGCGCATATATCCTTCGGCATGGACACGAAGGACTACATTGCGGCCGATGTGCCAGCTATCATAGAGTACTTCTCGGAGAATCTTCCATCGGCGATAAGCGTCTTCCCAACAGAAGAGGAAGACTGCTTCCGTGCCTTCACGGACTATTATCGCGTGATGTTCGAGGAGAACTATCCACCACTGAATGCTCTCGGCTTGCCAGAATGGCAGGCCTTACTAGATGCGGAGGAGGGCAAGCCCTCTCTCAAAGCACAAACCCTGCAAGGCATCGTCAAGTCCATCAAAGGACTGGCTTCACACTGCCCTGAAGATGCAGACGGGACAAAGATCTTAAAAGATCAGGTATCTCACGAAGAGCCTGACACGGGGAACGAGCACCTCGGCAACGCTCGTCGGGAACTTGGCCGATCTCTTGGTGTGGGTAGGAACAGCTTCGACGGAGACCCACAGTGGCTCGATCAGCTGACCAACGCCTCTTTTCCTAGCGTGGCTCAGAACGAGCAATCGCAGCATCACGATGCAAATTCAGTTCCTTACTGGAACAACGCGGAAGTCACAGGAGGATACGTCCATCCTTTTGCACCCGAAGCAAATGCAAGGGTTAAAAATGTGCACGGCGATTACTACGGCCCAGAGGGCTGGTCTCGCATCGATCCGAATGCGCTGATACCGTTGGATTTTGGGCTGGATGCCATACCATTAGGCTTCCGCGCGGCTCCATTAGACTATGGTGCTATAGGGGAATACTTCGATCCGTCGGCATTCGGCGCGTTCAACGACGCTGAGCCGGAAACACTGTTGTAAGGATAGCGGGCCTGGATAGGTCCTATCGAGAATTTACAGATGTATTAACGGTCTTTGTGCCGTATTTGGTTGGTGTGGTAGTGGTTGTGACTCTTGTTCGATGAGGGCTTCTCGCCTTCAAACACGGACATTGTGAGTGGCTCGCGGTCGCTAGCGCCGAAGGAGGATTGAAGCAGGTACTAAGGGTAGCGAGGTAGCTGCAATGTGCGTTGCATTCTAAAGGGATACTATTGGAGATCTTTCGTACATAGAAGACTAGTTTACCTTAGATATTATCCACTTATTGAATTCCAACACAGTGTATGCAGCAAGGTGCCATGCAACTTCTAGCGATCCGTAGTGCAGATGCCAACACAAGTGTAATGGAAAATGGAAGCAGCTAGCGCGCCTACAAGAGGAGCGACGGCTATACAAAGCTTGAAGGCTGCTTCCACCAAAATGTGTGCATTGCGACGATCCGTAGTGGTCCTTTCCGTTGGCGTAGGTGTCGGCCATGGTGCCACAACACGCGTACCATGGATGGGCTTCAGCCTCAGCGACTTCCACAGACTCATCGAACGAAGACAAACCAGAGTTCCAGCGGAAGCTAATACTAGCACAACGAAAAATCATTTATCTTCATGTCAATTATCGGACAGTACGCCATTCTCCTTCCTTACTACCTACCTTCCTTCCAAGCGCGCATTGAAACCACCTTACCATGACTCCACCACGTACAGCGACAGCACCACTCGAAACCGGTACCAAACCGGCCCCGGCAAAGAACCCACGTGGTCGACCACGCAAAGACGGGTTGCCGGCAGGATCAGTACCCAAAAAGCCCAAAACGTCAGGACGAGCGCGTGCGGATACCCCGACGAAAATCCAAGGACAGCCTGAGAAACGAGGCCCCGGGCGTCCACCCAAGAACAACAAATCGCAGGGCGCCAAAATTCCATCAGCAACGCTGTCATTGTCTAATCCCTTACCACCAATGAACCCCATTACAAGCCGTGGATCACAGGAGAGAACTTTCACCGTCTCTGCGACTGAAGAGACTTCCAATATACAGATCACGGTTACTCTTCCGAGTGATGTGACCGTGCGCTGCAGTGAGGAAACGGACATAAGTGAACAAAGGATTCAAGATACTCTGAGCTTTTGGGAGGAGGCCGAAAGAAACGAGGAAATAGGTGCGGCGGCCAGTCAATGCGAAAAGCAGAGGGAAGATGACACATTGGAATTCGAATTGGGCCTGTTCGGATACGACCACGACTATGACGTGGAGCCAAGTCGCAAGCGCGTTGCGTTCGCTGACGAAGAGAAGGAAGAAGAGGAAGAAGCCGAAGAAGAAATCGGAACAGAACAGTCGAAAAGAAAAGCGGAACGTCGACGTCAGAAGAGAGAATGTCGAGATTACGGCTGCTATGAAGAGGATTGCAGGATCGGCCATGCAGTCAGAGCGAATGTGGCGCGTTATATGGTGAATCTTGATGAGCGCACGGAGGCGTTGCGGACCGTGGTGGTAAAGACGGATGATGAGGTGATGGAAGAAGGGACAAGGCCTATGATTTTCGAATACCCTTGGTTGATTGCACGGTGATAGCTGGCAAATTCGATGGATGGTGGCGTTTTAGTCGATAGCGGAAACGTTGGAGGAGCTGTGTTCTCTTCCGTTATCGTCAATTCATCAGGTTCGAAGACCTGAAGAGGTATGCAGATAAAATCGGTTCGATTCTTTCGCGCGTGCTGATGTGAGAATAAATACAGCAGCCCTGGCTCTATACTGCACGACTAGACTGCTTCCTTCTCATGGTCAGCATCGTACGTTGGCCAGAAATAGACGTTGGCGCGACGTTGACAGTGGATGCGTGACCTCATGGTTTATGGGCTTCGCTGTGCTGTAGAGGCAGAGTGTCAACGTCGCAAAGGAAGTGGATACTCATTCTTGAAGAGGCGCTGCGATCAAAACTCAACCTGAGTACGATCAGGCTACATGTGCTAGCAGCGACATGTCGTGTCGCGCGTTGATGAGGACTACTTCGAGCTCGGCACAGGTGCACAAGCGGCAGAATTCGCTACCGCTCACACTAAGCCATGTGCGGAGAGGTCACAATCAGGATCCAAACGTTCGCAGATTCCAAGATCTATATTATGGCTCGTTTGAGAAGCTATTCACATATATTTCTATGTAGAACCTGCAAGCTCCTTGTGCATCGACATGTATGTCAGGGAAGATAAGAGCTGGCTCACGTGACGCCAAGCTACCGCGGCAGCCCCACATCGGCAAGATGTCCCGTCTCATCTCCGAAAGCAAGCTTCAACGCGTCAACGCGTCTCTTTCACACACGAAGCTCGACCACGATGTATTCCGACAGACCTCATTCGCGTATCTAGGATCAACTATGTGTTTCGTAAAGTCATGATCCACGCGTTTTGACAGTGTCACCGTGTCCTTTACAGGGCGTCTAGCACCAATACTCCTGGCATCATTCCCATCGCACCTACTACAGACGGTTCTCTCGAAGTCTCAGTATAAGGTCTTTAGATGCACTAAGAAGATCACGACCATTACAAGCTTGTATCAAGGCCTCTGCTCGGGCCATGGTAGCGTTCATACAAGAAAGAAGAATTGAATGAGCATGGACGTATAGTGTATTGGATTCCACCGATTGCCGCGCAAGTCTCTTATATCTACTGCTAATATTGTGAAAGAAATTTTGTCGTGCGGCATCGCTTGGCCTGTCTACGGTGCTTGTCACAATGCATATGGAAACATGTACTGCAAGCACGAGGAAAGCAAGTGCGCGAGCTCTCTCCACCTCCTACGTACGCGATATCGTCTTCGAGCCCCTGCAACTACAAGGGCCCAGCGACAAGACCTCGCGCCTCGTGGTCGACGACTTTGGATGTTTCTACATACCTTTCGTCCTATCTAGTCCTCGGTCGCGTACCGAGTCGCTCTGGCCAACCTAGTGCGTCCGCGACCAGCCTCCGCCAGGTACGAATGTATCAGCGATGCTTAGCATCGAGGACGAGAGGCCGAAGAGTCGTTCGAGTACTCGATCTGTCCTGATCACCTGCCAATCGATACCGATATCGCCATCGCTCTCGGAGCAAAGAACCAGTCTCCTTGACGTCACTTGATCGGGTTATCGGCAATAGTAACCCCCAACGTCGCCCTGAACGAAAGTTTCCAGAGTAACGCAGGCAACATTGAGTCACCTGCCTTCCGAAATTGGCTAAAGGAGCCGTTCTCGACCTTCATGTGGTCAGTCCTGGATTGGCGAACGCGGGGAATGTTTCAAACTCACCTCCAAGATCCTTGATCGTGGGGTTCAGATTGGTCCAGCTTCGTCAATGCGGCCTTTCGTGCTCACATTTTACAGACCCTTATGTCCGAAGCGCTAGCACATTGTTCAAGCGGTAATTAAATTGCATCTTGCTCCAGCTTTGAGCCAAAGCGCCTCTCCATGCATCTGCTAAAGCCGTAAACAAAGGTTTCTTCGTCCGCGGCTGCCAAGACATTGCCAAATATATCGTTGACGAGGCTCGCATCTATCAACACCTTCTATATACTCGACTTGGTCGAATTACCCGTCTTACTCTATATCAACCGAGTTGCAGACTCTCGGCCAGTAAGTTCCGTACTTAGCAGTGCAAGCAATTCAAGCACCGCTCAAACCTCCATCCGATTGCTACAACGTTTCCTCTACCAAACACTAATCCTTGTATCGAAGACATCATGGCAAGCAATCCGAAGACTCCTTCAGCCAACTCATCTCCGGTCAAAGGGGCTAGGGTTGAGAAACCAGCCGCCATGAGCAAAGCACGTTCGAAGAACAAGGACGGCTCGATCCACGCCTCCCCAACTGACATCTTCGGTCCAAACGCTGTTACCCGGTATCTCCGCATCCCGCAAACCGGCAACATCACCGGTGCGGAACTGATGACGTTTCTTCCCGCGCTGATTCGTAGCCCCGGCGTTCTTGTTCGATTCGTCCAGAACGGTGGCGATGCCTACCCCCTCGTTAGGATCCACAAATGGTTTCGAGTCGTGGTGAAGAACAATTCTCGGCAAGACGCCACCAATGCCGTGATTCACTTGGCCCAGGGGACGATGCGACACTATCTTCAGGACGATCAATGGACTATGACTCGCCACAAGGCCGGTCTTTACCCAAAAGTCGGCCAGGCTTGGGACCACGATAACTTGACTCTTGCCGGCGTCCAAAACCACTGCGAGATCCAAGTCCCGGGCAGCCGTCACCACAAACCGGTCGTCGCTAATGTTCATTTCGCGTCACTGGCAGCTGACGTTAGGGTATACCCATCCGGCGACGACGAGCTCGATCTGACCCGCTGTGTCAAGGCTGCTGTCGCCAATATCGACCTACCGC
>Ga0265797_10005811_pt1 | contig 17824 bp, 18 predicted proteins | sample P2T30metagenome_FD_192433 | JGI IMG/M metagenome (GOLD analysis project Ga0265797, IMG submission 192433) | Plant litter microbial communities from East Loma Ridge, Irvine, California - P2 T30 | ecosystem: Environmental > Terrestrial > Plant litter > Unclassified | place: USA: California...
GCCTGGTGGCCGGCGTCGGCGCGATCGCCACCCTGCTCAACCAGGAAGCGTTCCCCGCACCGAAACAGGCGCAGCGCCAGGCCGCTCAGGCCGATGAAGGCTTCCCGGTATGGGCCATCTTCGCGATGCTGGCCGGCGCCTTCATGCTGCGCTCGATGTTCCGGCCACGCGGCCGTACCATGCGCAGCGCGAGCGGTGGTTCGAACTGGGGCGGCGCCACCACTGGCTTCATCCTCGGTAACATCATCGGCAATATGAGCAATGGCGGGGGCGGCGGCTTTGGCGGCGGCGGCGGATTTGGCGGCGGCGGCTTCTCGGGCGGCGGCGGCAGCTTTGATGGCGGCGGCGCCTCGGGAGACTGGTAATGGGACACTTCGCACACAAGGCAGGCCGCGCCTGGCGCCACTGGCGCAGCAGCGCCTCGGAAGCCCGGCAGGCGTTTCCCGAAACGACGCTGGACGCGATTGCGCATGCGATCGACGAGGGCGAGCGTACCCACCGTGGCGAGGTGCGCCTGATCGTCGAGAAGGCCCTGCCATTCGAGGCGGCCTGGGATGGCGTGACCAACCGCCAGCGCGCCATCGCACTGTTCGCGGATTACAGCGTGTGGGATACCGAAGACAATTGCGGGGTGCTGATCTATGTGAACCTGGCCGAGCACAAGGTCGACATCGTGGCCGACCGCGGCATCGACCGCAGGATCGACGCCGCCACCTGGCAGGCGGTGTGCCGCACCATGACCGACGGCTTCAGGCAGGGTCGCTTCCATGAGGCGACCCTGGCGGCGGTCCAGCAGGTCAATGCGCTGCTGCACCAGCACTTCCCGTCCAGCGGCGAGCGGCCCAACGAGCTGCCGGACCGGCCACTCATGCTGTAAGCGGCTGGCCGAGCCACTCGAGCGCGAGCGCATCGACCTCGGCGATTTCGGTCGTCATGCGCGCCGTTTTGCGGCGCGCCCACAGCCAGCCGCCGCCTAGCGCCACGACCATCATCGCCAGACTCATGGCCGTCGACGACGCGCTACGTGCGGTGACGATCATGACCAGCGCAAAGGGCGACATGGCCAGAACGGTCCACCGGGTCAAGCGCGCCAGGCGCAAGCCTAATTGCGCGCGCCGTCGGCGTAGCAGCAGCCAGTCACGCAAGGTGGCGCCGGACGGTTCGCGCAGGCCCGCGATGCGGATCCCGATCGTGCCTACCGTTCCTACTGCGCCGACGACCAGAAAGAAGCCCCACCAGAGTCCGAACAGTCCGTCCATCCGGAAGCGCGGCCAGCTTTCGATCACGACCACGGCGCCGGCCAGCGCGATCATGCACTCGCCGAAAATGGTCCACATGGCGAGGCGCCGCTGGCGCCTTGTGCGCGTGATCATCGACCCGACGTCCGGCATGGGGCCGCGCGTATCGCCGCCCCACGCATCCTGCAGCCGGGACCATTCATCCGCATCGTTCATGCATCCTCCAATCCTTCCTTGAGCGCCGCCTTGGCGCGGTTCAGGCGCACGCCGACATTGTTCACCGAGATGCCGAGCAGCTGTGCGATCTCTTCGTAGGGCATCCCTTCCAGCGCCAGCAGCACCAGCTGGCGCAGCGCGGCCAGCAGGCGTTGCTGCTGCTGGCTCAGGCCTGCCAGCGCCTCCGGGCCCGGCTGCCCGTCTTCCCATTCCTCGTCCAGCGCTTCGTGCGCGGGCTGCGCCACCGCGCGCATCACGTGGCTGGCGCAGCGCCGGTGCGCCACGCCGATGACATAGGTCTTGATGCTCGCTTCGCCGCGAAACGCGGGCAGCGCCTGCCACACCGCCAGCATGATGTCCTGCACCAGGTCCCGGCGCGCGTGCTGGTCGCGCTCGAAACTGGCGGCGAAGCGCACCAGCATGCTTCCATGCTCGTCCATCACGCGTTCGAAGTGCGCGTCGATCGATCCCGTCATCACTTACAGCGTCGGCTGGCCGTCGGTCAGCACGGTTGGGAAACGGCCGAGTGCAAGGCGGGTGTCGTTCACGGCCGTCGGGTCCGGCCCGTCGGCCAGTACCTGCAGCGGGTGGGCGGCGGCAGCGCCGCAATACAGCAGCGTGGCCAGGAACAAGGTCCAGACAAGGTTCAGGTTCAGGTGCTTTCGGTTCATCGTTATTCTCGTTGTGATGGCGACAAACGGTGTAGTCCCCGCCAATCGAAAAACTTACACAGGATTCGCAATCTATTCCGCACGCCTATTCGGAACTGCCCTGACGCTACTGGTTAGAATGGCGGCTTTTGCACAATACAGAAAGCCAGCCATGAAACTCAACCAGAAAATTGCCATCGTCACCGGCGCCAGCCAGGGCATCGGCCTGGCCTGTGCCCAGCGCCTGGTGCGCGAAGGCGCGCGCGTGATGCTGGTCGATATCCGTCCGGAAGGCGAACAGGCTGCCGCTGCCCTGGGCGACGCCGCCCGCTTCTTCCGCGCCGATGTCGGCGTCAAGGCAGAGGTCGAGTCCATGGTCCAGGCGACCCTGGATGCATGGGGCCGGATCGACATCCTGGTCAATAATGCCGGCGTCACCCATGCGGCCGACTTCCTCGACCTGGAAGAAGACGATTTTGACCGCGTGCTGCGCATCAACCTGAAATCGATGTTCCTGTGCAGCCAGGCAGCGGCGCGCGACATGGTCAAGCGCGGCGAAGGGGGCTGCATCATCAATATGTCGAGTGTGAACGCCGAACTGACGATCCCGAACCAGGTGCCGTATGTGGTGTCGAAGGGCGGCGTCAACCAGCTGACGCGGGTGGCCGCGATCGCGCTGTCGCAATACGGTATCCGTGTCAACGCGATCGGTCCGGGCACGATCCTGACCGAGCTGGCCAAGCAGGCCGTGCTGGGCAGCCCGGAGGCGCGCCATACGATCCTGTCGCGCACGCCCCTGGGCCGCTGCGGCGAACCGGAAGAAATCGCGTCGATCGCCGTCTTCCTGGCCAGCGACGATGCGTCCTACATGACCGGCCAGACCCTGTACGCCGACGGCGGCCGGATGGCGCTGAACTACACGGTGCCGGTGCGCGAATAGTATGCAGGGGACTTAGAGTCGGGAGATATCAACCAATCGCATGTCTGGTATCTGCATTCAAAATTGGACACCTGAATGGCTGACACCGATAATTGCACCTGTCTCCACTATTCTCCTCCAAGAAAATAGTTTTGAGCCCGCGAAAGAGCGGGCTTTTTTTTTGCCTATACCGTTGGGTTGGCGGCTCTGCCGCCGACGCGGTGATGGTTGGCGGCGCGATCAACCGGTACCAAAGCGGAACCGATAACGATCCACGCGTCGGCAGCAAAGCCGCCAACCCTACCCACCCGACATCCTGATATCGCGCGGTGCTACCGAAACTTTGCGCCCGGTCATCCCAGCGTCACAATCGTTACCTATACTCAGAATCACCTGCCATACACGCAACCGATATGCCTGGTGGCAGCAGGTGTGCGGCGCCCAGGGCGCTACACACCAACCGATTTCCTGCATCTCTTGGCCCTATCTTGGGTTGTGCCCGCCACTGGCGGGCATTTTTTTCTGCCCTGCCGCAACTTGTGGCGAATTAAATTGTCACAACGCTTGAAGCCGTCGCTGATTTGGCTATCATGAAACTCTCCCTTCCGGATTCGCTCTGTCATTCGGAAGACGACGTACAACGAAACGATCTAGGGAGCAGTCCTATGAGTTCACGTGTACCAGAACCGCCATCGCTTGCCCCCGACACCTGCCGCCGCCAGTACGAAGACGGCAACCTCGTTCTCAGCGAACTCAATCCGCGCAGCGTCGTCGATGAACTCGATAACGACAGCGCCCCCCTGAACCTGCTCACCTTCGGCAGCGTGCGCGAAGTCTGCCCCAAGTGCCAGCAAACCCACCTCAAGCTCGTCCTGCGACAGGGAAGCGTGCGCATGGCGCACCTGTTCTGCGCGGATTGTGCAAGCTGCTTCGACGCCCACTACGCCGATGGCGCATCGGCCCTGAGCATTTAAGTACGCGTACCTGGACAGGTGTTGACGTGTGGGCGATGCCCCACACGGCATGGTAAGGTTGACGTTTCACGCTTGTCCCTTGCCCGCCCATGCCCGCCCTGTCCTCCCTGCTGCAGCCCGAACCCACAGTCCGCCGCGCCCTGCACGGCCTCGCGCTGCTGGGCCTGGCCGGCATCGTGGTGGCCGGCTCGATTCCCGGCGCCCGCGCCGAAGTAGGCACTTACGCCTCGGGCGTGGTGCTGCACGGGCTCACCTATGCCAGCCTGGCGACGCTGTGGTTCGTGGGCAGCAGCGGCACGCCGGTGCAGCGCGCACTCAAGGCCATGCTGGCGATTGCCCTGATGGGCGCATTCGACGAGTGGGTGCAGAGTTTCTTCCCTTACCGCTCGGGCGATATCCGCGACTGGCTGGTCGACGTCAGCGCCGCCACCCTGGCCGCCACCGTGCTGGCGGTGCTGGACGCGCGTTCCGCCACGCCAAAGCCAGTCCATACCCGCTGACCACTGTCAGCTGTACGGGTTCCGCAAAGACCCCTCCTGCTTGATCAAACCCGGCTTCAGACCGAGTCAGCTGGAACGCTGACGCGCTTCCTGCCTCTTATCCTCGTGGCGCGCATCGTCACATCCCCACTAAACAATACGAGGAGTTGATCATGAAGCATCTACACCAGAGTGTGGCCCTGGCGGGCCTGCTGGCGCTTGCGCTCGCCATATCCGGGTGCAACGCCATGCGCGGCAAGTCGTCGAGCGGGTCGAGCGGCAGCAGCGGCGCCACCGGCTACGATTCCGGCAAATCCACGTCCGGCAGCCCGACCAGTTCGAGCGGCAGCTCGGGGACCTCCGGCACCACGGGCACGTCGGGCACGTCGGGCAGGTCGGCGGTGCCAGAAACCGAGCTTATCCAGGACGACACCGGCAACCCGGGCGGCTCCGGCAGCTCGGGGAGCTCCGGCAGTTCAGGCACGACCGGCTCCGACACGTCGGGCATGCAGGACGACCGTGGCGGCCAGGCCGCCACCAGCAGTACGCCCCAGGCCAAGGCTGCGCCCAACAGCACCGTGCTGGCCATCGAGATCCTGCCCGCGTCGGGCGGCATCACCGAGGGCAATGCCTCGATGGGCGCCAGTGGCACGGCCGGCGCGACCGGCAGCTCGAACGCCGGCCCGTCCTACCGGGTCACCGTGCGCATGGACGACGGCAGCACCCAGGTGGTTACCCACGGCACGACGCCCGATTTCCGTAGCGGCGACCGGATCCATGTGGTGGAGGGGGCGATCCAGCGCTAGCGGCGCCGGATCATCGGGGTGGAAGGCCGCGCCTTCCACCTGCCGGCCGCGCCGTCAGGGCGTGCCCGGGTCCTTCCCCTCTTCCGCCTCGCGGTGGAACATCGGGATATTGCGGGTGGCGTTGCTGATCACCTCGAGCGGCAGCTTCGGGGTGCGGTCGGCATTGAGCAGGCCGTTCGCTTCCTGGAAGGTGTCGGTGAACTGGGTGTAGCAGAAACCACTGAACATGAAAGTTTCGTTGACCACTTGCAGCAGGCGCCGGTACTGCTTGAGGTAGCTTTCGGCCGTGTGTGCGCGGCTGTAGCCCCAGGTGGTCTCGTCCGGGTTCGGGGTCTGCTTCGGATCGTAGGCGATGCCGCCGAATTCGGTCAGCACGATCGGCTGGCCGCGGTGCGGGAAGCCATCGAGCGTCAGGATACGCCCGCCGGGCCGCCGCTGATCGAACAGCGTGCGTACCGGATCGGTGACCGCATAGCGCGCCAGCACCTTCTCGGGGTCGCTGTCGTAGTCGTGGATGCCCAGGATGTCGGTGGCCGACGCTTCCCAGCCATCGTTGCCGATCACCGGACGGGTGGAGTCCAGCGTGCGCGTCAGGTGGTACAGCGCCTCGACCGCGTTGCGGTGGGCCTGGGTCAGGGTCAGGTTCGGCACGCCCCACGACTCATTGAAGGCCACCCACACGATGATGCAGGGGTGGCTGTAGTCGCGTTCGATCGCCTCGGTCCATTCCTTGACCATGCGCGTGATGGCGCGCGGGCTGAAACGGTAGGCGGATGGCATTTCTTCCCAGACCAGCAGGCCCAGCTTGTCGGCCCAGTATAAAAAGCGCGGGTCTTCGATCTTCTGGTGCTTGCGCACACCATTGAAGCCCATCAATTTGACCAGCTCGACGTCGCGTTTCAGGTGCTGGTCGGATGGCGCGGTCATGAACGATTCGGGCCAGTAGCCCTGGTCGAGCACCAGGCGCAGCTGGTAAGGACGGCCATTGAGCATGAAGCGGTCGCGGTTGATCGACACCGAGCGCAGCGCGGTGTACGAGCGGATCCGGTCCAGCACCACGTCGCCGCAGCGCAGGGTGACTTCGGCGTCGAGCAGGGTCGGCCGCTCCGGGCTCCACAGGATCTCGTTGCGCGAGTCGTCGATGCCCGGGTCGGACAGCGCGATCTTGCGGTTCGCCTCGCCCGCCAGCAGCTTGTAGTAATCGTCCGCCAGCAGCTGGTCGCCGTGCCAGATCTTGACTTCGACAAACAGGTCTTCCTGGATGTCGCCGGCCGCGAACACCTCGCAGCCGATTTCATACGTTTCGAACACCGGGGTCCAGCGCAGCTTCTGGATATAGGTGGGCGAGACCTGCTCGACCCATACCGTTTGCCAGATGCCGGTGGTGCGCGGATACCAGATCGAGTGCGCGTGCAGCAGCCAGTCCTGCTTGCCGCGCGGCTTGGCCAGGTCGGCCGGGTCATCCTCGACCCACACCGTGACGGTCTGCTTGCCGTCAGCTTTCATGGCGCCGGTGATGTCGGCCGAGAACGGCGTATGGCCGCCCTCGTGCTCGGCCACCAGCTGGCCATTGACCCAGACCCGGGCGCTGTAGTCGACCGCGCCGAAGTGCAGGATGGTGCGGCCATCGTTGGGGGCCATCTCGAAATCGCGCTCGTACCACACGAAGCGGTGGAAACCGGTGTCCTCGATGCCGCTCATCTCGGTCTCGGGTGCGAACGGCACGGTGATCTCGTGCGTCCACTCGCTCACGCCTTCCGGCATGGTGAACCCGCCTTCGTCATCGAAGCAGAAACGCCACTTGCCGTTCAGGTTCAGCCACTGGTCGCGCACCAGTTGTGGACGGGGATATTCAAACTGATTCATCGTTACCCTTTCTGTCAGTCGGAACCGGGACCAGGATGCGTCCCTGACGTCCATCTTCTCGGTTATACGCCGCCAGCGCGGTGGCGGCGGCAAGCTGTGCCTGGCCCTTGCGGCACAGGGCGACACAGGCGCCGCCGAAGCCGGCGCCGGTCAGGCGCGCCCCGAGCACGCCAGGCGCCGCGCGCAGCGCCTCGCACAACGCGTCCAGCTCGGGGATCGATACTTCATAGTCGTCGCGCAGGCTGAAGTGCGACGCGTCCATCAGTTCGCCGAAGCGCTCGGCCGACACGCCGCCGGCTGCCTCGAGCACACGCAGGTTTTCGAGCACCACGTGGCGCGCGCGTTCGCGCAGCGGCGCCGGCAGCGTCTCCACCGATGCCGGGTCCTGCACATCGCGCAGCGCCTGCACGCCCAGCTTGCGCGCGCCTTCCTCGCATTCGGCGCGCCGTTCGTTGTACTTGCTGGCCGCGAGTTTGCGCGCCACCCCCGAATCGATCACGATCAACTCGGTATCCGGCGGCAGCGGCACCAGCCGGTGCTCGAGCGTGCGGGCATCGATGAACAGCATATTGGTTTCGTCGGCCAGGCTCGACGCCATCTGGTCCATGATCCCGCAGTTCACGTGGGCGTACTCGATCTCGGCGCGCTGGGCGATGCGCGCCAGCTTGACGTCATCGAGCTCGAAGCCGAGCAGCGCGCGCATGGCGCGCAGCGTCGCCACCTCGAGCGCCGCCGACGACGACAGCCCCGAGCCGACCGGCAGATTGGTCTCGACGTAGATGCGCAGCGGCGGCACCTCGATGCCTTCCGCCTGCACCAGCCGGATGCAACCCTCGATATAGCTGCCGAAGCCCTGCGGCGCGCTACCTTCCCTGGCGAAGGTCACCGTCGCGTCCAGGTTCGGCGAATAGAAGTGAAAATGGTCGTCGCCGCTGCGGCTGAGCGCCACCGTGGTGCGCTGGGGTGTGGCCACCGGCAGCATGTAGCCGTCGTTGTAGTCGGTATGTTCGCCCAGCAGGTTGACCCGGCCCGGGGCCGAGGCATTGACCTCCGGCGCGCCGCCAAAGAAAGTATCGGTACTGACGGTCATGCTTGGGTCTCCAGCCAGAGCGGCCGCGCACGGCCGTGGACGTCGAGCGCCGGCCAGGCCGCGTCATACGTCAGGTTCTCGAGCCCCTGGGGCCCGAGCAGAAAAGTATCTTCGATTTTCATGCCGCCGAAACTCGGGTTGAAGGCGAACGCCATGCCTTCTTCGAGTTCGGTCGCAGTGCTGGCCGTGGCCACGATCTCGCGCGCCAGGTAGCCGGTGATGCCGCCCTGGTGGTGCTCGCGGATCGCGCCCTCGACGTCGGCGTGGTGGTAGGCCTGGGCCAGCGCGTGGTACACGCTCGACAGCGATTTGCCGGGCGCCACGGCGGCCAGGCCGGTGGCCTCGACATCCATCAGCGCGCGCTGCGCTTCCGGCGCCGAACCGGGGCCGCCGAAGCTGACGAAGCGCGTCAGGTTGGCGTACAGGCCATGCCGGCGCGCGCAGAACACCAGCATCGCGCGCTCGCCGATCGGCTCGTGCGACGGTGTCGCGTGGCGGTACAGCGGCAGGCGGCGCGCGCCGGCCGCCAGCACCAGGGCCGGATGGATGCCGCGCCGCCACAGGGCGTCGGCGCCGGCGCCGGCCAGCTGCTGCTCGGTCCAGTCGGGCCGCGCGCGGTGCAGCACCTCAGTCATCGCCTCGGCCGCTTCGCGGCCCAGCAAGCGATAGCGCACCTGCTCGGCGTCGCCCAGCACCAGCTTGCGCTGGCGCAGCGCCAGCGGCAGCGGGCCTTCGTCGCCCGCCGGCCGGTCCGACAGCACCGCGCGGCCCTGGGCCGCGGTGGCCACGAAGCGCGCGCGCAGCTCGGGCTCGGCCCATGGCTCGATGTGGAAGGTAAAACCGCCCGGGACTTCTTCGGCGCGCAGGCGCTCGGCCTCGATCTCGTCGGTCAGCACACAGGCGTCGTCCTGTGTCACCAGCACTTCGGCGACGCCGGTGTCGGTGGTGAGCAGCACCGCGCTGGAGCCTCCTGCGGCGATCCAGGCGAACCAGTCGGCGCCGCGCAGGCGGATCGCGCCGGCGCCCTCCTGCACGAGCGTGGCGCGCAGCAGCGCCAGTTTGTCCGCCACTTCGGTGGCACGCATATCCAATCCTGTCATGCATTCTCCTCGAGGCTGATCTCTACCTGCTGCAACTCATAGGCCGTGGTCTCGGGCAGCACGTCCATCGCGAACATGCCCGCCGCCAGCTCGGTGCCGGCCAGGTATTTGAGGCGGTCGCGCGTGCGGTACGGCGGATAGAACTGCGCATGCAGCTGGGTTTCCGGATGCTCGGCGCCGTCGGTCGGCGCCTGGTACCAGGCCATCAGGTAAGGGAAAGGCCGGTTCCACAGCGTCTCGTACTTGAGCAGCACGGTCTTGAGCGCGCGCGCCAGGCTCTCGCGCTGCGGTGGCGTGAGGGCGGCGAAGTCCTTGCATGGGCCGGTCGGCATCACCCACACCTCGTAGGGATAGCGCGCGCAGGCCGGCACGAAGGCGATCGCATAATCGTCCTGGTACAGCACGCGGCGGCCGTCGGCGGCCTCGTCGCGCGCCATATCGCACAGCAGCGAGGTGCCGTGCTGCAGATAGTATTCGCGCTCCTGCGCCAGCATGCGCGCCGGCACTGCCGGCACGAACGGGTAGGAATAGATCTGGCCGTGCGGGTGGTGCAGGGTCACGCCGACCTCGGCGCCGCGGTTCTCGAACGGCAGCACGTAATGGATGTGCTGCTGGCTGCCGATGCGGGTGGTGCGGTCGCCCCAGACCTGCAGCAGCAGCTCGATGCGCGACAGCGGCAGGTGCACCAGCGCGGTATTCGCGTCCTGCGTAAACACGACCACCTCGCAATGGCCGTTGGCCGGCGCGGTGGGCACCGTCACCGTCGGTGGATCGTGCGATTCGAGCGCCAGCGACGGGAAGCGGTTGTCGAACACGGCAATCTCGTAGTCGCCGGCCGGCATTTCGGTCGGATGTTCCGGGTCGACGGTTGGCGCCAGCGGGTTGTACTGCGGCGGCGGCTGGTAAGTACGGTTCTGGCGGAAGGCGGCATAGGTCACCCACTCGCCACGCAGCGAATGCCAGCGCAGGTGCGGATTGGCGTGCTGCGGATCAGCGAACGGACTGGGCGCGACCAGCCCATCCGGAATCGGCCGGTTGCTGTAGAGGGTGAGATTGCGTCCGTCCGGTTTCTTGAATTCTTTACTGTGCATGGCGAAAGAGTAGGTTCGGTCACGTCCGGCGCGAACGCGCACGCCAAATGTCGACGCATTGGCGCGCTCGCGGCTCTAAAAGCCGATCCTAGCATGCTGTTTTCGCCACACTTTCTACCCGGAATAAACTGATTTTCCGGGTATCAATAATGCCCTGTCACAGGGGCGAGACAGCCCTCGGTCTAAGACGTGGATTCACAAGGGAGAGCGCCCTGATGAGCGCTCGTTGGGCCGGTTATTGTAGTCCCGTACCTACACCATGATTAGAAGTTTTTACACGTTTTAGCAAGCAAAACGCTTACCTGCTCTACTTAGGAAAGAGAGGGGCCTCAATGGCCGAGATGCCATTGGCAGGGTTGGCGGCTTTGCCGCCGGCGCGGTGATCACTGGCGGCTCCGTGATCGTACCGGATGAACTCGCTGCCAGCCATCACCGCGTCGGCGGGGAACCCGCCGACCCTACGAAGCGCAAAAGCAGGGGTCAGATGTGACCCCTGCTGTTGCCGATGTGACCCCTGCTGTTGCCCTCACCCCTGCTGTTGCCCGATCCGGCGACTTGAATGACTTATTTGGCCAGGTCGACCAGCACCGCCGTATACATCTGCAAATTCAGCAGTAATTGCTTGGTGGTGATGAACTCATGCTCCGAGTGCCCGCTGTACTTTTGTCCCGGCATCGACGGGCCGAAGCTGACCGTGTTCGGGAACAGGCGCGAATTGGTGCCGCCGCCGATCGCGACTGCCTTCGCGTCCTTCATGCCGGTGAAATACGAGAAGGTCGACAGCAGCGTTTGCAGCTGCGGCGGATTCTTGAGCAGCCACGGCTCGCGCATCCCGACCTTGATGTTCGCCAGCGGCACCTGGCGCGCCTGCCAGTCGGCCAGCGCGGCGTTGATCTCGCCGGTCAGCTGCTCGGTCGTCTTGCCCTGCGGGCGGCGCAGGTTGATCGCCACCTCGATGCCGTCGTCCAGCTGGCGGATCACGGTCGGCTTGAAGGTCAGCGGCCCCATGAAGCTGTCGCGGTACGCGATCTTGCCGAACTTCTCGCCGTGGTAGCCGGTGCCGACCAGGTCATTCAGGTAGTTGACGACCGCGCCGGGCGTGGTATTGGTCCAGGTGCGCACCGCCAGCGCATCGGCCAGCATGCTCACCGCGTTCACGCCCTCCTGCGGCTTGGACGAGTGGGCCGATACGCCTTTGGCGCGCACCGCCAGGTCCTTGCCCTGCCAGGTGAAGCTGTACTGCATGCCTTCCTGCTGCGCGCCGCGCGCGCGGATCTGCTGCTCTATCTCCGGCGTGGCGTCGATGATCAGCGCCTCGGCATCTTCGGGAATCTGGGTGTTGAACGAGCCGCCCTTGAACGCTGCGATATGGGGCTCGCCCGCCGCCGGCACTTTGGCCCCGGCCTTCGGCATCGTCACGGCGACCGTGCCGCCGCCCTTCTCGGCCGTCACCACCGGATACTCGGCGTCGAGCGTAATGCTCATCTGCGGCGGCACGTGGGTCTTGAGGAATTCGGTCAGGGGGCCCCAATCCGATTCCTCGCCCATGTACACATACAGTTCGATACGTTTATTCAGTGGGATCTGGCGGTCGCGGATCGTCTTCATCGCATACAGCGCGGTGGCGATCGGCCCCTTGTCGTCCTCGGCGCCACGCGCGATCAGCTTGCCCGGTTCGCTGGTGCGGTCCAGCACGAACGGCGACTTCTTCCACTTGCTCGGATCGACCGGCTGCACGTCGCCATGGGTGACGATGCCGACCCGCTCCTCGCCCTTGCCCAGCCCGATGATCACGGTCCAGCCATGGTCGGCGTAGTCGAGGCCCATGCGCTCGGCTTCCTGCTTGAGCGTCTGCTTGAACGCGATATGCACCGGGTTCTGGTCGGACGGGTAGCGCGCATCGACCACGGTATTGAAGCTGACCAGCTTGGCCAGCGTGTCGACGACATCGTTGCGGTAGGTCTCGACCGCATACTTGGCAGCGCCGACGGCAGCCTCGCTCGGCGTGCCCGCTGTAGCGCGGGTGGAGGTGGTGCCAGGGGCGCCGGCCTGCGGCGCGGCGAATGCAGTTGACGCGGCCAGCAACATGCTGGCGAGCAGGACGTTCTTGTACATATGAGGCCGATCTCCACGGTTGCAAAAGCGCAAGAAGTCTAGCATAGGGCCGTGTGCACGCGACCGGCGTTTTTCACGTATGGTGGCGCGATCCATTCAACACACAAGCACGCCATGACCGACAAGACCATCTCGCGCCTCCACCCCGCCCTGCGCGACGATATCGGCGACCTGCTCACCCAGCGCCCGGTACCGTCGAACGAGCTCGATCAGATCGATCCCTTCCTGTTCCTGAACCACCACGGCCCGCAGACCTACGGCCCGCACAACCGCGGCCTGCCCTTCGGTCCGCATCCGCACCGCGGCTTCGAAACGGTCACCTTTATCGTCGAAGGCATGCTGGCGCACCGCGACAGCGCTGGCCACGAGAGCGTGATCCACGCCGGCGGCATCCAGTGGATGACGGCCGGGCGCGGCATCGTGCATGCGGAAGTGTCGCCGCGGGCATTCCTCGAGAGCGGCGGCCCGCTCGAGATCCTGCAGCTGTGGGTTAATTTACCATCGCGCCTGAAGATGAGCACGCCGGCCTACACCGGCCTGCAGCAGAACCAGATCCCGGCCCTGCCCCTCGACGGCGGCAAGGTGACGATGAATCTGATCGCGGGTGAATGCGGCGGTACGACGGGACCGGTGCCATCGCTGACCGGCGTATTCATGAGCACGGTCGCGATGCAGGCAGGCGGACAGCTCGCCGTGTCCGGCCTGGCACAGCGCAACGTGCTGCTGTATGTGGTGCGTGGCCGCGTCAAGGTGGGCCAGGACGGCGCCCCGGTCGACGCCTTCCACCTGGTGGGGCTGAGCGAGGACGGCGACACGCTGTCCCTGCATGCCGAGTCCGACGCGCTGCTGCTGTTCGGCCATGCCCAACCGATCCGCGAGCCGGTGGTGGCGCACGGCCCCTTCGTCATGACCACGCGCGAAGAGATCGTGCAGGCGGTCACCGACTACCAGGCCGGGCGCTTCGGCTCACCGCTGGACTGACGCCACCCAGTGCGCGTCCCCGCGCTTGAGATGGACAACGTCCGGGAACGGGCCGCCGTCGAAGCGCAGGCTCAGGTCCTGGCCGATGGCTTCGAAACGGTCGTCGCCCACGTGCACGATCTCGACCGGCCCGCGTCCCACGTCGGCGTAGAACTTGCGGCTCTTGCTGCTCACGCGCAGCAGGCTGCCGTCGTCGAAGACGTAGACGCCCTGCATGCGCTTGGCCATCATCGGGTCGATATAGGCTTTTGCCGGTTGCGCGGCGCTGACCGTGACGACTTCGTTCGAGGCGGCCTGCGGGGCGGCCATGCCCGACAGGGAAACGGCGGCGGCGACCGCAAACAGGGCGATGTGCTTGATACGCATGATGAGATTCCTTTCAGGTTCGGAGGCAGATAGCGGGGCAGACGCGGCTCAGCGCTGGGTTGACGCGACTTCGCGGGCGGCGCCATCGCGCACGAACACGGTCTCCGGAATCTTGTCGCCCTGGAAGCGCAGGCCCAGGTCCGAGCCGACCGCGACGAAGCGCTTGGCGCCGACGTGGACGATCTCGGTCGGGCCGTTGCCCAGGTCGGCGTACAGCGTGCGCGAGGAGCCGTCGGAGGTGCCGGTCACGTTCAGCACGCGCCCGTCTTCCATGGCGTATTCGCCCTGCACCCGGTCGAACAGGAAGGCCGGCATGCGCACTTGCTTGGCAGTGCTGCCGTGAACGGTCACGACTTCCTTGCCGGCCCCTTGCGGCCCCGCGACGCTCGACAGCGAGACGATGGCGACGGCGGCGAACATGGCGATGTGTTTGATGCGCATGATGGTGTTTCCTTTCAGGTCGAATTCGAAAAAGGACCTGTGCGGCAAGCGTTGATTCGCCTGTGAGGAGCCGCCCGGTCCACGGGGTTCGGGTTCGCCAGGGCTGCTTGTTTGTCTGGCGATGAACCCAGTCTAGCGAGCCGCCGCCAGGACTCAAGTGGCGAAGGGATGAAGCGCCAAAACACGCGATGAAATGCGAAATACGTGAGGTGAACGGGAGGTGCATATGCCCCGTTTTTCGACACGTCTGCACGCCGTCTGCATGCACAGTTCCATGCCCTGTCCGACCTTTCGACGAGCCTAAAGTTCAACCAGGACAAATCCAGGGAACCCTTATTTCAACTGTGTGTCTGCATTGCATGTACATGTGTACAGTAGCGCCAACGATCACTCACAGCGAACTCCACCATGCATGCCATCCCCCTTGTTGCGACCACGCGCGGCTATCCCGATATCGGCAACACGATCGAGAACCTGCACCTCGGCTCGGTCGCCGTGGTCGACGTCCAGGGCCGGCTGTTGTGGGCGGCGGGCGACCCCGACTATCCGACCTTCACCCGCTCGGCACTGAAGCCCTTCCAGGCCCTGCCCTTCATCCTGGCCGACGGTCCGGCGCGCGTCGGCCTGACGCAGGACGAGGTCGCGCTGCTGTGCGCCAGCCATTCGGGCGAGACCAAGCATCTGGCCGCAGCGGGCTCGATCCTCAACAAGATCGGGCTCGATCCGGGCCACCTCGAATGCGGCTGCGCGGTGCCGCTGCACTACGAATTCACCGGCACCAAACCACCGCCGGACGCGCAGTTCACGCCGCTGCACCACAACTGCTCCGGCAAGCACAGCGGCTTCCTGGCGTGGTGCCGGCTGCATGGTGTCCCGACTGCCAATTACGTGGACCGCGCGCACCCGCTGCAGCAGGCGATCCGCGCCGCGCTGGCCGATACCGTGGGCCTGCCGGCCGAGCGCATGCCGGCCGGCCTCGACGGCTGCTCGGCGCCGAACTATGCGATGCCGCTCAGCCGCCTGGCGCATCTGTATGCGCGCCTGGGTCAGGGCGCGCGCGATCCGCAGCTGGGCGGCGCAATGGGGATCCTGTCGGATGCGATGATGACGCGGCCCGATATGGTCTCGGGCGAGGAACGCACCGACCTGCACTGGATGACGGCCGGCGGTGGCGATTGGGTGGCCAAGATCGGCGCCGACGCGGTGCAGGCGATCGGCATCCGCTCGGCCGGGATCGGCATCGCGATCAAGATTGCGGATGGCAATAGCCGCGCGCTGCATCCGGCCGTGTATGCGGTGCTCGAGCAACTTGGCCTGCTCGATGAGGGCCGACGCAGCATACTGGAGCGCTACCGTCAGCCTCCGATCGAGAATGCGCGCGGCATGGTGGCGGGTGATATCAGACCGATATTCAAGCTCGAAGAGGCGCGTTGAGGCAGAGATGCGTCATTACAACACCTGACAATCTGGCGATATCCTTTTAGGTTTAAAGGGGTGATACTTTCCTGGTGGAATTTTCGTAACCCAGGAGTGTTGACATCGTGTTAAAAAACCTACGCATCGGCTCGCGGTTGACTATCGCGTTCGCCACCATCCTTATCCTGTCCCTGGCCGGTACTGCATTTGCGCTCCATACCACGCGCAGCAGTGCCGAAGCCACCCAGCAAATGATGCAAAAGCCGCTGACCAAGGAACGCCTGGTCTCGGACTGGTATGTCATGACCTATTCCGCCATCGCGCGCACCTCGCTGATCGCCCGCAGCACCGACGGCACCCTGTCGACCGTGTTCGCCAAGCCGATCAAGGACAGCGTCACCGACACCACTGCGATCCTGAAAAAGGTCGAGGCGCTGCTCGATTCGCCCGAAGAAAAAGCGACGCTCGAAGAAATCCTGGGCCTGCGCAAGAAATACCAGCAGGCCAAGGAAGTCGTGATGAATGCGCGCACCGCGGGCGACGGCGCCGGCGCCGAGCGCGCCTACGACGAGGTGTTCTCGCCGGCCGCAACGGCCTATGGCGCCCGTGTGCTGAGCCTGCTGCAAATCCAGCGCAAGGCCATCGACGGCATCGCGCTCGACATCGAAGCGGCCAACGCGCGCAGCACACGCCTGGTCATCCTGCTGACCCTGCTGGCCACGGCCCTCGGCTCGGTCGCTGCAGTGTTGATCACGCGCAGCATCACCAAGCCGCTCGATGCCGCACTGAGCGTGGCCAAGACCGTCGCGGCGGGCGACCTGGGCAATACCTTCGCCACCTATCCGAACGACCAGGTCGGCGACCTGATGCGGGCCCTGGAAACCATGAACGGCGCGCTGGCGCGGGTCGTGGCCCAAGTCCAGCAAGGCACCAGCGCCATCTCTACCGCCTCGAGCGAGATCGCGGCCGGCAACCTGGACCTGTCGAGCCGCACCGAGCAGCAAGCCAGCTCGCTCGAAGAAACGGCGGCCTCGATGGAAGAACTGACCGCCACCGTACGCCAGAATGCCGACAACGCGGTGCAGGCCAATGGCCTGGCCCAGGCGGCGTCGGAAGTCGCGGTGCGCGGCGGCGCCATCGTCGGGCAAGTTGTCGACACCATGGGTTCGATCGACGCCTCGGCGCGCAAGATCGTCGACATCATCGGCGTGATCGACGGCATCGCCTTCCAGACCAATATCCTGGCCCTGAACGCGGCAGTCGAGGCGGCGCGCGCCGGCGAGCAAGGCCGCGGCTTTGCCGTAGTGGCGTCCGAAGTGCGCAACCTGGCCCAGCGTTCGGCCAGTGCGGCCAAGGAAATCAAGGGCCTGATCGGCGACTCGATGACCCAGGTAAACGCCGGTACGACGCTGGTGCAGCAGGCCGGCTCGACCATGAACGATGTGGTGACCAGCGTGGCGCGTGTGACCGACATGATGTCCGAAATCACCTCGGCCACCCAGGAGCAGCGCACCGGCATTCACCAGGTCAATGAAGCGATCACGCAGATGGACCACGTGACGCAGCAGAATGCGGCACTGGTCGAGCAGGCGGCCGCTGCGGCGGCCAGCATGCAGGAACAGGCGGCGCGCCTGGCCGAAGTAGCGGCCGCGTTCAGGTTGGGCAACGCCGGCGACGCGCCAGCGCAACGACCGCGCCTGTCTGCGCGCAAGACCCCGGCGCTGGCGATGTAGGCTTACGCCGTCAGCCGCCGCAGCATGGCCGCGATCGCGTCGAGCACCGCGGCGTCTTCCCAGTAGTTATTGTGCGAGAGCGGGTTCCAGCTGCGCGCGAGCAAGCCGGCGATACCGCCGCCGGCATTGATCGCGCGGTCTTCGACCAGGGCGCGGTAGCCCTGCGAGAGCGGCTGCAGCGGCCAGCCCAGCACGTCGTCCGGATCGTAGAAATTAATCCATTTAAAGAGCGAGGTCGGCGGCGCGATCGGGATAATATGCATTTCCTTGTGCGCAGCGACAAAGATCGGGATATTGCAGCCGGTCGTGACCAGGCCGGCGCAGGTGCCTCCGGCCACAAAGG
>Ga0265797_10005812_pt1 | contig 17820 bp, 22 predicted proteins | sample P2T30metagenome_FD_192433 | JGI IMG/M metagenome (GOLD analysis project Ga0265797, IMG submission 192433) | Plant litter microbial communities from East Loma Ridge, Irvine, California - P2 T30 | ecosystem: Environmental > Terrestrial > Plant litter > Unclassified | place: USA: California...
CAAGCCAGCCGCTCTCAAGCTCGAGACCAACAAGTCCGTTGAGCCCGCGCAGCCAACTGCTGGTATGCAGGCGCTCAAGACCGCACGTTTCCTCGAGGTTCGTGCTGAGGTTCAGTACCCTCAGGGTGTTGCTAGCCCCAACCCCGCTCTTAACAACAGCAACAGGAGCAAGGGACGCCAGTACGACAAGGACTTCCTCTTGCAGTTCCAAGATGTCTTCAAGGAGAAGCCTTCGGTTGACTGGGACATGAAACTCAAGGAGACTGTCGGTGACGAGCCTCAATCAGCTCGCGGCCCCCCGTCTGCTCGAGTCGGTTCTATGGGTCCCCGTCAAGGATCTCGTGGAGGTGCTGCCGGTGGCGGCATGGGCAATTTTGGAGCACCTGGTTCGTTCCCGCCAGGAGGGCGCACACTCCCGCCAGGTACGACATCCGAAGAGCGCTTCAAGCAAGCTCAAGCTGGACGTAGCTCCTCTATGACGAACCCCCTTGCTCATGTCGTTCTAGGTGGAGGTCGTGGCGGTTTCCCTATGGGTGGCGCTCCTGCTATGGGAGGACGCAACAACTCCTACCAGAGCGCCCACCGCGTACCCGATTCTCCTCGCGTTGGCAGCTCTCGTGGTAAGGGCGCCGGCGGCAGCCATCGCGGTCGCGGCGGCCAGGGCGGCGGCCAGGACGCCAAGGCAATGCCACTGACCGCTGGTAAGGAAATCGAGGGACTCAAGCGTTCGCAGACTGGTTGGGTACCTACCTCGCTCACTCAGCCTCAGGCTGTCCAGGCTCAAATGAGTGCAGGCCACTTGGCTCCCGATATGGTACAGCGTAAGGTCAAGGCTGCTCTCAACAAGATGACACCCGACAAGTTTGACAAGATTTCCGACCAAATCCTCGAGATTGCTGGACAGTCCAAGGACGAGACTGATGGACGCACCCTTCGCCAGGTCATTCAGCTCACTTTCGAGAAGGCTTGCGACGAGTCTCATTGGTCTTCTATGTACGCCAAGTTCTGTAGCCGCATGTTGCAGACTATGAGCACCGAGATCAAAGACGAGAACGTCCGCGACAAGCATGGCAACCCCGTCGTTGGTGGCGCTCTCTTCCGCAAGTACCTCCTGAACCGTTGTCAGGAAGAGTTTGAGCGTGGTTGGGAAGTCAACCTGCCTGAGGCGCCAGAAGGCGAGAAGGAAGCCAAGCTTCTGTCAGACGAGTACTACATCGCCGCTGCTGCCAAGCGTAAGGGTCTCGGTCTTATTCAGTTCATCGGAGAGCTGTACAAGCTGGGCATGTTGACCCTCCGTATCATGCACGAGTGTGTGCTCAAGCTTCTCGACTTTGAGGGCCTTCCCGATGAGGCTGCTATTGAGTCTTTGGTTAAGCTGCTCCGCACTGTTGGAGCTACGATGGAGTCGGCTGAGGCTGGTCCCAAGATGATCAACATGTACTTCGAGCGCATCGAGAAGGTCATGAACATGGAGGGTCTTCCGTCGCGTATGCACTTCATGTTGCTCGACACCGTCGACATGCGCAAGGCTGGCTGGAAGTCCAAGGACATTCTCAAGGGTCCCAAGACCATTGCAGAGATCCATCAAGAAGCCATGGCGGCTCAGCAGGCCGCCGAGATGGAGCGTACACGATCAAACCAGCGCGGTGGTGGTGGTCGTCTTCCCATGGGTCGCGGCGACGCTCGCTCGTTCTCAGGTGGTGGCATGCAGCCTCCTCCAGACACTGGCAGCCGTGTACAGATGGACGACCTCCGCAAGCTCTCCAAGGGTGCTTCTGGACGCAACCTCAACAACCAGTCCCTTGGCCCGTCCATGCTCGGTAGCCGCAGTGGTAGCGGCCGTCGCGGTCTTGGCCCCGGCATGATGGGCGGTCGTGAAGACTCCAACGCCTCCTCGCGCACTGGCACACCACCAGTCAAGAAGCAGGAAACTGCCCACGCGAACGCTTTCGAGTAAGCTTCCATTCCTCATGACATTCAAAGTTTTTACTAACAACTATTGCAGTGCGCTTGCAGCTCTTAGCAACGAAGACGCCGGTGAGGCTGGCTCTGCATCCAACGCGGCAGACGAATCTGCAGCCGACACGGAGGCCAAGCCTTCCGAGTGATTACCTCTTTTTCCAACCATTCGAGCGCGTGACGGTTCTTATACCCATAGACCACACCGCACGCGGTAATCTAATCGATCGCCTGTTTCTTCGTTGCTATAGAAAGGGGGGTTGCATCACAGCGCGCAGTCATTGTTTGCATGCATTTCGGACGCCCGGGGTTTTCATCAAAAGTTTCCTTGTTGTCGATGTGCATGCGCATGTTTTCATGTTTTTTACGGACCATGATGGCGGCGTTCTGGGACCTGCTTTGCAAGATGGATGGATGAGGGACGGCCCTACACCGCTGACGCTTCTTACGAGCGCTATGGGTGGTTCTTTGGGCACGATTGAGTTATTTCTCTTGACCTCGGTTCGTTCATCACCTTTTTCCTGCGCTGCTAGGGTAGGGATGGTCAAAAGACGGGTAGCAGGGAGTCTACCTTTTGTCCACCTGTGGAGGTTCTTTGCCTCTAATCCTGCACTTTTTCTCATGTTATCCTTTTCTTCTTCTCTTTCTTCTTTGCTTGCAACTCTTCAGAGAATGCGGTGGTTTGGCGATCGCATATGGTGTCCGCCCATGACAGCAGAACGTCCTTGCTTAGGCATGTCGTTGCTCAGGCATGCACACGTGCGACGATGCAAGAAGAGTACACAAAAAGATCTTGCAAATGCGCGAAAACGATGATGTACGGATGATGAGAATCATTACGGACTTCTTGTTTGCGATATCGATCCAGATAGAATGAAATGTGCTAAAAATGTATTCTGCCCTGATGGCGATGTTGTGATGCTGTGATACTGTTGCCTGGTCGGACCATCTTTGCGAACCTTGGCAGGTCTAGATTTGGTGGGAGACAGGTGCCCTGCCAATGATGTGACATGATGCAAACATGTCGATCCTTTCTGCGAGATATTCGCTGACGGCACGAGCGTTGCGCGTCTCTCAGCCCGTTGTTCACAAATGAGGGGCAGAACGGGTGGGCAGAGGGGTTGCTGCAGGGATAAGGAGGACAAGAGCGGGTTACGTCATAAGGACAGAGTAGCAAAGGGAAAACACATATGTAAAGCCCAGGAAAGTTGGCAGGCTGAGCACTTTTACACTACACTCACAGCGGGCCGAACTCTCAACCATTTTAATCAGTTCAAGTACAAATCTGCCATTTCCTAATCAGATTCAGAATCACCTCGTGATATATAACACACACATACACACACATCAACCATGTCGGACCAGAACAACCAGCAAAAAGGCTTCTTTGGCACCGCTGCAAGCGGTCTCGGTATGTTCCATTTACAAATTCTTTTCATCTATCCTCTGGCCCTTTTTTCCTTCCCACCAGCACCGCCGTACTTGGTAACGTCAGAAAACAAGCTAACAGTACAGGAAACACGCTAGGCGCAGCAACGAACACGGTCGGAAAGGGCGTCCAAGGCGTTACTGATGCTACTGGCAACGTTGTTGCTGCCGGTGGTAAAGGACTTGGCGATGCTGTGACAGGAGTTACGCAGGGTGTTGGGGATACTACTAAAGGTACGTTTACTTCCCGCGTGTGGGTGGTTGGGGGGTGTTTAAGAGAGAGAGGGAGTGGGGGTTGGGAAAGGAATGTGGGAAGAAGGCGGGAGAGAACGTTGGCTGACATGAGATAGCGGCTGGTAACTTTGTTGGCGATACGACGAAGGCTGGGGGTAAGAGCGTGGGTGCTGAGCAGAAGGGTCAGAATCAGACTGGTGGACAGTAGAGAGCGGCATGTTTTTTGAACGTGCGGGATGAAGTATACATGACAGTGGGAGGAACCAACAAGAGACCTTTAAGTCGGCTTAATGCTATTTGATGATGACGAAGATTGATCAAGACGAGATTTTCGGTATTTGAAAGGCACGCAGGAGCTTACGCAGACCACTTCAATGTACCAAGTGTTGCGCATCACGAGAATGTCGCTTGCACTAGCTTGGGCGCCTCGTCCATGGTATAAAAGCTGGCCTCTTTCTTTCCCAACTTGTCTTTTTATCATCCGCCTTCTCAAAAATATTACCCAAAATGATCTTACCCTGTCGTCATGACTGGGCTTTCGGAACTGAATCAAAAAAATTGGTACTGCCATAGCTCATGGGTTTTGCACCTGAACAAAAGGTCACGATCTCCTTGTCTACGGAGTATCTGTTTGGAGCCATTTTAAAACAACGATATTTCCAAACTGCAGTTGCGACTTGGTCATGTGGTCAAAAGGCGCAGGGGTTCTGATGATGAGAACGACAGGCGACTGAAATTGCGAAAACATCAGCGAAAAACCGCCAGCAACGATGACATAGATCTCTCCACGCTTTTTCTTATCATGTATGATGCAGCATATCCCAAAACAAGCCACTGGCCACGCATGGTGCAAGAAGAACATCGCTCATTATGCATCGAGGGCGATGATGCTCGAACGGCATGGCACCTTCTCTCAATATCTCGCTCTAGTATAAATATCTTTCCCTCTTCGCCCAACTCTCACCTTCAGCACCCACTTACTTTTAAAACGTTTTCTCAAAGATCCAAGATGTATGGCCCATGGAGTCTTCTGTCCTCCGCCTTCTCAGTCGCAAACATCAACTGAACATGTTCCCGCCTTCCGCGAAGTCTTCCAAAGTTGAGCACATCTACATCATGAGGGCTTCTGGTCTGTCCAAAAACTATACGATACGATTGAATGTTTGTTTCGTCTTCCGCACAAAACGACATTCGTAGGCTCACATGCCCTACGTTTTCGACCTCTTCTCATCCAATGTTTTGTTTTTGAACTCGAAGAAATCGTTTCACACACAAATATGAACAGTAGAAGACTCTTCTCATCTGCTATACGGTTAGAATCGATATCATAGGTAGCACATGCTGTCCTTCCCTGGTCAACAAAATCGAATGGCTATCTCGACATGTCGCTTTTATGTGTCAGAAAATGACCATCGAAGTTCACATGAGGACCGAGCGTCGAGCTGCTCGTATAAAAGGCCATCCTCCTTGGGCTTTCTTCTCTACCATCATCTAAAAATCTTAATTGCATTTCACCAAAAAGGTCATGCTTCTTTATTATGGTTCCGGGCTTTCGCGTCTTCTCAGAAATCTACATTCATCCACTCCATGGCACGCTGAGTGCGTCTCAACGACGAAGTCAAACGCAGCCACCGACATAGGTCTTGAAATCGAAGATGGAATCGATATGTGTTGCTACTGAGTACATTTACCCCAAAGGTGCGGCGAATACAATGATGTGTCGAAAACCCCACATTCGAAAAACAACACCAGACTGAAGTCATGACGACATATAGCGTTTCGAAATGAACATGGAGAAGAGTTATGAGAAGCTGGTTGGAACTATCTCTACAACCTCCAGCCTAGTTCTGTCAAGAAGATCCACAAAACTACTAGACGACGCTTCTTGGATCTACTGGGAAGAGCGCTAGTGTCGGTGTACTTCTTGCATGCAAAGCAACGCTTCTATGTTGTGACTTGCTTGGATAGCACAGCTATCAAAACCACAACACCAAAAAAGTATCGGACCAATTAACATATGATTTTTCTCTTGCTGTTTTCCATCATAACCGAAAAGCGCCTGTCTGCCGATATGTTTCGTGAGATCTGTCGGTCTACAAACCAATTTATAACCTGTCCATGACACTTTTGAACCGAAATATCTGAAACATGCGGTAGATAGCTGTACATAGCCTACAAGACACGCGATGAACCCCAAAACCGACTGAAAAAGCATTTGAAGACTTTCATGGACCTGTGGTTTGTTAGCAAATCAACAACAGCAGACTTGACATCTGGTTTGTCTATCCAAATCGCTTTATTTCCTACCATGAGAGCTACTTCACTTCATTCCAGTATCGAAATATCGCTTCGAAGTATACAGAGTCTTTTCTATGGTTGACATGTCAATTTGGCATATGGCAGATATCTATGTAGTGTATTCGCCTATGGTCGTGGTGGCGGTAGGCATGACCTGGATCGAGCACAACAAGATTGGTAGTGATATAGAATGGTAGAATGTAATGTAATTAAGGATAGTATGAAGTAACCCCTGAACCCCACCAAGCCGATGATCCTTCCTCCGCCTGCTACGTTATCCCCTTGTCCGCCTGTAAATTTAGATAAATTCTTTGGGTTTCCTTGCAGTTGTTTTCGTTGTAGGAGTTCAAGCGCATGCAGTTCTATAGAAGAAATGATCAGTCTCGTACTTCAGTAGCGAAACGCCATACCATGTACTTACGCATCTCATTTGCTCAGCACTTGTGGCGACCTGCATATTTGCCAAGAGTGATGCACTCGTCAGGGTACCATCCCCTGCTGCACTGGCAATGGCCCAGAGCAACACCTCCAGCAAAATTTTCGCATGCCAGAGCGCATCGGTTGCCCGGGTCACCATTAGTTCCTGCTTTGCCGCAAGAAGCGAAGCCTGAAGCGCAGAACCTGTCTTTGAACCAGGTGTTGACGTCACCAGCTCCTTCCTGGGGTGATCTTGCGTCGATGGGCAGATCTGAAGGTGCTCGTACGTGGAGAGGTTCAGCTGGACCGGCGGCAGCGAAGCCAGCGAGAGTGCCGACGGCGGCGATGAGGGTGAAGAACTTCATTGTTGATAAAGAGTGTTTGTAAGACCAAAGGAGTGTGAAGGCGTAATGAGTGAGTGGTGTCTACTCTGGAGAGGATGCAATAGGTCTTTTATACCAGTTCATGCTCATCTTCCGTCTTACCCTGAACAGTGTACGGAACCGGAATCCAAGCACGTAGGAAGTAATCTGATATCTTCGAAGCCATGGCAGTCTGACATTCGAGTCATTGACTACCAAAGGGCATACCCGACTAGTACAGTCGGATGAACATCTTTGAGCAGGGGTTATGGTAACAATGATTTCTTGTCTTACCAGGCTTCGCGAATTTGGTTATATATATCCTCCTAGCGATGTTGAGCTGTCTATCTCGGCAGGTGACAGTACTATTCGCTGTGGTAACGGAACTTGGGTTTGTCGATTATGCTATGTTCAGATATCTGTAGGTGGTCTTGGAATATCTTCTATTGACGAAGAAGATCTAAGCCACGGTCGCCAGCTTCTCTAAGCATCTCGGCAAGGGCGTTTAAGTGAAATTATTGGATCTAGATGCATTCTTTCCGACTGCGATAGGTAGCAAGGTCGGACTTTCAGTAATCACAAGCGTTACCATCGTCGTTAGCACTTCATCTTCGGGGTCGGCCCGCATGCTCTCACTAGCTGTAAGAACCGTGCATTTGCTCTAAAAACTTCTCAGCGAGACTTTCAAGAAGTACAAGTATCTTGGCCACAGCTAGTAGATGGCGATCGTGACTACACACCTCGCACGCAACGACGTTGTTACTATCTGTTTAGGGATGAAAGGAGAACATGCCGAGTTGCGAAGACGTGATTCTGTATCCAAGTTAACAAACCCATGATTTTTTATTCCTATCCAAAGCGCTCAACTATTCGGTGTTTTGGTGGATATTTTAGAAGTTCAATGTCAAAGTCGCCCAGGTAAGCTAACCCCCCCGGAACTAGGCATGTCATAACTCCGCACCGAGGTCCGATTCTAGCCCTTAGTTTGTCGCCCTAACTTCCTCTTCTACCACACTGATCATCGCAAGAGTTATCAGCATACAGTCATCTTTTAGTATAAAGAACAACTCTAGCTCATTCGGGAGATAGCGTGGTCTTCGGAACGCTGCCCATTTGTTATCGTCTTCTTCCTGCAGCCCCTTTCGAGTGCGCGGCCTCGAAGAAGAGTCTTGAAACGAGATCTAGCACAAAACTGATCGCGCCAAGTTCGAATTTCCGGATACGGCATTACTGACAGTACCGTCAGCCTCAGGGAAGGGCTTGGGCCGACCACCCGACTATAGCTTATCTACCAAGTATTTGCACTGCCCTCCTAACGTATCACGATGAACGGTGTAGAGAATCCGAGCAAAAGCCGCCGAAGATAGGAGTATACAAGAAGTCCCACGTATAGCACTGGACAAAGAGAAAGTACTGAGGTATTGAGCAGATCTCCTAGTTATAGGGGAGCGACATGATCAAAGAATGCCCGAAGAAGATAGTGTGGAGAGAGGTGCACACTACGAGCCGAATCCGGGAGCAGAAACGACATCGAGCCAGCATTGACAATCCCGCTACAGCCGACGTTCGCCAGGTATTTGGTACGAGCGTTACGTCGAGGTGACAACTACTCCTCGACCGAGAGAGGAATGACCAAAGATTGATAACAGGGCGTATTCGATACACCACCGCGAAAGTTCTTTCGTGTTTCCTGTATCGAGGAGACGAAGGATCTGCCTTCGCTTGCTTTGGCATGTCTCGAGCTCAACAAGAAGCAGCAGTATCACAAACTAATCAACCTTCCATAAGAGTAGAACTTCGGCTTTAATCAGGTTCCTATAGGTGTAGAATGGCGTGCTCGATTGAGGCCATAACGCGTGCGCATGCTTCCTCTTACATGTCGCGATCGCCCGAGATCTGGCGAAATGGATCCTGGTGGACGTCCTTGAAGCATTAGACTCGTCTGAGATGATCTCACAGGCACAACATTATCGCGAAAGTTTAGCAAATCGTCTTGCTGCCGCATCATAGATCCGTAACTGATAAGTAAGATCTTGAGCCGAGATATCCACTTTCCGGAAGCGTGTCGTTGGAACATAGCAGCCAGCTGGGAAAGCCAGGAGATATCGTCAAAATACGAACCTCCCACAGCTTCCATATCAACAATGATGTAGAGCTGCGGGAAGCTCGCGATGGTACGTGCTAGGAGGTCAAACCATTGCTCAACAGAATCAGCTGCGCGAAATTGCGCACAACTCAGCGCAAGTGAGCGTTCCGTATGCTGTGAAACATTGAGCTGTATGGCTTGACATATCAACCCCTTGATGATATCTATGGCTGATGCAGCGGTTGCGCCATGCGCCGGTATTGACTTTAGGGCCCAGAGTGTGGGGACGGTCCGACTGCGAAGGTTGTTGATGACGTCAACGGCAAAGCTCTGGACTTGCAACCGCGTAGTGTACTCGCCTTTCACCATGATCATAGTTGGCGACGCTGCAGACTCCCAGGCAGCAAACTTCGGATTTGACCAGAATTGCGCGCCTGCATCTGCCCTTGTTTGCCGACGTCTGATTCGGGCACTCATAAAGGCGCGGTATTGCAGGGCTTTTAGTGGATCCAGCGCGTTGGCACCAGAGAGGAATTCCATAATCTGGTTCATTTGGAGATCAGTCAGGCGTTGATTGGTGTCGAGATTCGCGCTTGTTTGGATGGACTGGTATGCTGCGCATCGTTAGAAGCAGCACTAGTGACCGCAAAAGTAACCCACAGATGAGTAACCCTCTCATCTCCTGCACCTGCTTGCCCAGTTGCTGGATCTCGAGATGCATATCGCGTTGCTCTGCTTGCGCGCCTGTCGTCGCCAACACCTCAATCGCTTTCGTGCACTCGCTCACATCCTGAATCAAGTCGCTATAGTAGAGTTCCGTGGGCCGACTCAGAGCTTCCCACGCATGGCGCATTTTGCCTTGTTGGAACCAGCGCTCCGCCCGGAGGAAGAACCGGATGATTTTACTATATATTTCGGACACCGCCTGTTGCATGCGGGAGGTGGGGTAGAGAGCATGTGCGAATTCTACACGCGGCAGCACATCTGCGATCTGGCTCAGCCCTTTTGCAAGGACTCGCAGTTGCTTTCCATGGTTCTCTATCAACTGGAAGGAAGCATCAATCTGTGATCACCCCATGCTCAGAAGCAATACGTACGACAAAGAGAAACTTCATTGCTCCCCATGCCAGGCTAATGTACTCGGGATGGTGCTGAACAAGGACATCGAAGATTTGACCGTAATGGCAGATGCGCGACGAAAACTGCGACAACGACTTAGCGACCTTTTTCCCTTCGTGTTGTTGCTCATATTTGGATTGCGCTTTGTTGAGAATGATTTCCAGGTCATTGAGGCTTTGGAGTTGTTGTACTCTGTCGAATCTGGCGCAAGTGCGGGGGTCCAGCTGGAATACGGCAAGCGCCTCTTTGAAGGCGTCTTCGGCAGGATTGGCTGAGGAACTGGCCTGCGCATTGAGATACCACTGACTTTGCGACTGCATTGACGATGGTATCTCCGTTATATTAACAGGAGAAAATGTAGCATGGTTTTACTAACAGGAATACAGGCTTACAAGAAGAAGGACAAGAAAGAGGGGGAGAGGATGAGAAGGGGCGATGATCGATGGCTGAGGCGCAGTTTTTGGACCCATGCAGGATGTCAGCTTCATGCAACGAGGCTGAGCACCAAGGCTTCGGCACATAAGCGCGCCCCTAGGTGCGGAAACCTTTCCTCGACCACAGCGTGTCGCGCAGCCCATCCAGACGAAGACAATAAGTCGATAGAGAAGAGTGGAGCCAGAACAAGCCCTCTCTCACTGTATCGTCGTGGAGATCCACAAGTATGGAACGGACCCGCCGTCCTCGACGGCCACGGCCACAATCTCATCAAATGGACGAAGTGCTTCCACGTCCTCGACCTTCACGACGACCTTATCAAATGAGGGAACACCCTGTTGTCAAACCGCCAGAGCTAGAGCTTTCACGCAAAGAGCAAATGGAAGAAGGGTGGGATGCGGATGCTGTCGACGCGCTGAGAAGCTACGCTCCTCTCTCGCATGATGCGACGACCGCAGAAGAGTTAGAGTGGAAACATCTGAAGCACGAAAGCAATCAAGGACTTCTGGATCGTTCCGACGGCGATGAAGAAGAGGAAGATTCATGGGATCTAATAGATGAGCGAACACTCCGTCCTCCCCAGGACATCAAGCCCTTTATTCCGCAGCCAGGTGACTCCCAAATTGATCAGTCATATGCCCCACGGGCAGCATCCATCGACTCACTGGATTTTCGCGACCCTGATGCTTCCAGGCCAGAAGTTGTGGTCCAACAGGGTCGTAAGCGACGAGCAAACGGATCATACGTCCCTATCTATGACCCTCCTCCGCTATCCGGAAGATTGGATCGTCAGTGGGATAAACGTCCTGGATATGTGAATCCTGGCTATGCAGTATCGGACTACCAATCGAGTGCCTCGGAGTCGCGGCCAAAGAAACGGCTAGCAAAGCAGCGACGTCAAACTTTACCGCATGCTACACCATCAGGCATGGATCTGGTGCATGCTAAGAAGGATGCAGATATCCTGCAAGACGCACTGGGCGAATTAAAGGCTCTTAAGATGGAAAATGAACGCTTACGACAGGATGCGTGCCAAGCACCGGTTTCCAGTCAGCCGGCATCTAGCTATAAAGTCTTCTACCAAATACGGAATGTCTTGTACCTGGACGAGCCATGCTGGGAGCCTTCTGAAGGATCTAGTGTCATATTGCTGGCCAACAACCCGATTCGGAGGCTGGAGCATTATCTAGATCAACATCCTGAGATAGCCTTCGCTATATACAAAGACTACAAGCAAGACCTCCTTGTGGAAAGCAGGGAGATCGAAACTGTAGACGGTATCTACCGGTCTCCGACACCTACGCACGAGGCCCTCTCGTTCGTATCCCCTGATATGCGAAGCGCGGTCAAGGAGCTTATCCAGCAGATACCCAGGTTCGACTATTACTTCCCCCGCTTTAATCTCGACCAGGAGATTCCTGCACCGTACCTTTTCATGTACTACAGTACACCTTTCATAGCTGGAGTCCTACCAAAACTCAGTACGCGCAGTCGGAACCTCATCAAGCAGTTGCAAGCAGTCGTTGCAGAAAGCTACGGTCACGAGTACACTTCTGTGAAGCTACAGGTAGAGAAAGGTATGATAGCACGTAAATACCTCAAGTACTTAGTTCGTCCAGGAGATGTTCTTGTGAGCACTGCGACAGAAGGAAACATACCCCAGGCATGCATTGCTAGAGGTTGGATTGAAGCCCCAGAGACCACACTCGAGGATCCCGAGTTTAAAGAGTGGGTGCACGTTGGAAAGAGGCTTAGCGAAGGACATGATTCTCTCGTCAACTCTATATCTAGTCACAAAATGACTAAATATGTTTGGAAAGTTCCAGTGTGGTATTGGTCATTTGACGGCAACTTTGGGAGACACGAAACTAGTATAGACATCATGATGTCTCTTGCCAACGAAGGAGATTCAGTCGATATCAGAAGTCTCAATCATTACCCTCTACAGTATGCGGCAGCAGAAATCAGGTCACTGCTTGAGAAGAGGGGTAAAACATTTTGGTCTCTTCGAAACAGACGATTTGTTTCGTACATGCGTTCTGAGGAGGACGAGCTCTACAACGTATGTCCACATCAGGAAATTTCTGTCAAGCTTTTGCAATAACTGACGCGGAGGCTTTAGATCGAGGATAGGTACATCGTCGACACAAAGTCCTTCAAGATGCTATTTCCAGACTCGAATATTGCGCAGATGCGCCTCAAACAAGCGTTTAGTGCCACGGTCATGGCAAACGACCAACCGCCTGAAGAGGGCGACGCACTTTTGGCGGTCCCATCGACTATCATGGCCCATAATCTACAGGAAAAGGTGTGGAGGGAACTTCTTGTCGACCAAATTACGGATATAAACTGGAACAAGCAAGCCTTCAAGGACCTCGTTGCTGAACCAGAGACCAAGGAACTAGTACAAGCACTCGTCATGAAGCAAATCAATGCCAGAAGATCGACAGATTTTGTGGCTGGCAAAGGAAATGGACTAATCATGCTTCTACATGGCGCACCTGGAACCGGCAAAACCTTCACAGCTGAAGGTGTCGCTGAGTTCGCAGAAAAGCCATTGCTTCGTATAACCTGTGGAGACATAGGTACTGAACCTGAAGTGGTTGATCAGCGCCTTCGTGCCACCTTGCGGCTTGGAAAACTGTGGGATTGCGGTACGTGGTCCGGGAAATCTTCTAGTACCAGAAGATGCTAACCAACGTAGTTGTGCTTCTAGATGAAGCGGATGTGTTCCTTGAGGAACGCGACATGAAAGACCTCAAGAGAAATGCTCTGGTATCTGTGTTTCTTCGCGCCCTCGAGTATTACGACGGCATCTTGATCCTGACCTCAAACCGCGTCGGTACCTGTATGTTACCTCTACACAACTCTTAGCGGCGCTGACCATCAGGGCAATAGTCGACGAAGCCTTCAAATCTCGTATTCAACTCGCCTTGCACTACGACAATCTCGGAATCGTCCAACGTAAGAAGATCTGGCGCAACTTTATCACACGCATGAAGAAACTCGAAGAATCCTCGTCCGCGGACTTGGAAGACATTCTCGATCATATCGACGAACTCAGTAAGGAACCTATGAATGGGCGAGAGATTCGCAATGCGATCACTATCGCGAGGCAGTTGGCGCAGTTTAGAGAGCAACGCTTCGAGTACTCACATCTCAAGCATGCTATGAACGTCGGCAGCCGGTTCAGCAAGTATTTGAATGATCTGAGAATGAACTATACGGACGACATGATCAAGCAGGATAGTGGTATCAGGTTTTCTTACACTGCTGTGGCACCGGCTGGGCTTCAATGAGGCATGGGCATTGTATGACCGTTGTTGAACAACCACTCTTCTTCTTCTTGTTTGCCAGTGTGATTGTCAAGCCTCTAATCAGCCCCTACTCACTCTCGACTAACCTCAACATGCCGGCTAACAACAATACTATCCTTGTTGTTATTCACAAACCGATCGTTCTTCTCCAGAATCTCCTTCTGGCTCTCGCTATCGCTCGACACACTACTACGACCGCCGCGAACCTGAATCGAAGGAATATGCCCATCCTTGTTGTCCACGATGGTGCCGAGCTCCACTTCGTGGTCAAATGGCTTGTAGCGATGCGAACGGCCACCATCGCCGCTAATGCCGTGCGGTGTACCTCCGGAGTGAGGCTGCTGAGAGCCGCTTGAGCCGAGATGCAGGAGGCGTTGAAAGAGTGGGCGAAGGGTCGCGATGTTGCCGACAAGCATGCCAAGGGCGGGTTCGGCATAGCCCCAGATGAGGATGTTCGCGAGGCCATAGAGGTAGTCATGGCTGCTTGTCAGGCCGACGGTGTACTTCAGGCGAACTAGGCCAGAGACCGATGTGCTAAGGGGTTGTTAGCGTTGAACGATAGCTAGCATCATGATTGTCATACAAGATACCCAAGCCCAGAATGCCGGCAACTGAGATCTTGGTGTTTCTGTTCATTTGCACGTTCCACAGAAGAGCGATCGGCATGAGTGCGGTGGCCCAATCGGTGAAAATGTTGACCGATGTGCAGAAGAAGTAAACGTTCTGCAAGTAGACTGATGGTTCGCAGTGTGTCCCTTCTGCCATTAGATCAGCTCGCCAAGCAGCCCTAGAGGTTGAACGATTAGCAGTGCTCGAGCCGCCGACGATCGCTTTGTACTTACTCAACGGGATGGCATTGGAAGATGATGTAAAGAATGGCTGCTAGGTTTGTAGCTGCGCAGAGACCCATGATACCGTAGTTGGTGTAGATGAAGATCATCCTTCTTCCAGCTATCCGGTTCAACATGAAGGCGATGCTCAGCTTGATGAAGATGATGGAGGTGCAGTAAAAGATTTGATAGAAGAAGAACCAAAAGTACGCCGTCTCGACATATTTCTGATTGCCAGGCCGAGCAAAAGTACTGTCTTTGGCACCGATGCCGTAGTAAGAACCGATAGTCGTGACAATGGTAAGAGTCATAAGAGGCAACTGGGACGAGTGAGCTGTAAGATTCCTCGATATTTGGGAAAGATGAATACGTACGCATCCGGCTGCCATTATCCAATCTTCAAGAGCCCAGCTCCGATTGGTTATTCTAACATATGTGCGCATACCCATCGTTATGAAGGCCAGCAGTCCTGTCGTGAGGACTGTCGCCGTGAGGTTTGGGCCCAGATCCTTCTCCACAGTCAGCTCTACGTAAATACGTCTGATGTAAGTTCAACTCACCTCGTGTAGCACCATACTGATGATTTTCTATAGATCAGAATGAGTGTTGAATCGTAATGCGTTGGAGTTGGTTCTCTCAAACAACCCGCAACGCTGGACGGGCATGAAGCAGTGGGGGAGCTTTTAGCATTATTGGTGCCTTCAAGTACGGAATGCAAACGGTCTGGTCCAAGGCTCCAAGGGAGTGGAACGCTTTACCTTCACTGCCTCGTATAAGATCGTCCCAGAATTTCCCGGAGCCCCATTCACCCGCATGGATGCGCATCCTGATGATCGGCGTGCTGAGAAAAGAACATGCAGTGCGTCTCCACCATCACGACTTGTCTTGCTGCCCCTGATACTCGATATCACTTTGTCTCGTTTTCGGCTACGTGCATCGCCATGGATGCTGTCACACCTCAGGATTTCGCCCGAGATGACAGATCGCGCGTTGGAATGAAGTTTGTGTACGACTGTACGCATCTCTGGTCAAGCTTTCGAACGCGAACACGATTTGTTGGACGAGCAGAGTGATGCTAATGGAGGATCCAGTGGATTTCGGACCGTTGTGGAAATTTGGCGTTCTGCATCGATCTCAGGTGAGTGAGAAGAGCAAGGTCGGCGATCCTACGCTAATTCGAATAAAGATATGATCATCCCGTTCCTCCTCGCAATCATTCACGGCTGGCTTCGCTTGGGACGTTCCGCAACTTTAACGACCACTGCCGGGCTCCCCGCTACTGACGTGCCAACGCTTGTGAAACATGGATGTACTGGGAATACTTCCCGGTGCGATACGACGACGCGCAGAGGCGAGTATCGCGGCCTAAATGCGGGGCCTCATACTCCTGAAGCCTCGCATAAGTTATCGCTATCGTCTGGGTTCCGTAGCATCTCTGATTAGTATCCTTCTTGTACAGCATTCCACCATATCGGTCGTATCCTCCCGATCCTCCAAAGCCCAATTGCAACCACACCCACCATGGCAGACCTAAGCAAACTTCCGAAAGATTTCTATGTCACGTCCATGCAGTTCACCAAAAATGCACACCAAGACGTATACCCTGCAATCGATCCCAGTAGCCCAGAGCATAGCCTGGCAGGAAAAGTTGCAGTTATCACTGGAGCTTCGCGTGGTATTGGAGCCATGGTATGTTGAAACATTATTCACCGAGCACATCGCCTTTCACAACAACCTGGTGTCATGATTGCGTGTGCTAAGACTTAGTCCCGCAGGCCATGGTACCAGCCTTTGTAAAGGCAGGCGTAAAGGGTGTAGTACTGCTAGCTTCGAATGCCGAAAAGCTCGCAGCTACCGAAAAGTCCGTCAAGGCGTCCAACCCCACCATCGAAACATTGACATATGCTCTCGACATCTCTGACACCAAAGCCGTTGAGGCTGCCTTCGAAGCGATCCGGCACAAGTTCGGCCATGCGGATGTCCTCATCAACGCCGCCGGTGCCATGACAGGAGACGGACCGAAACTGCACGACACAGACCCCGATCAATGGTGGAGGAACTTTGTAAGATCCGATCCCGTTCCTTAACCCGCAGTAAACTGAGTCGTTTTTCGGATGGAGCTGACACCTCGGTTGTAGGAGATCAACGGAAAAGGCAACTATCTGCTCATCCGCTCGTTCCTGCGTTTGTTGCCGAGCCCCGATACACCTGCCAGTATTGTCAATGTGAGCTCGTGGCAAGCGTTCTTCACGGTTCCACCGCTCGGCGCATACTTCATGTCAAAGTATATTCTAGATGCCCTGGCTACGTACGTCGCTGCTGAGTACCCAAATGTTACCGCGGTGTCGATGCACCCAGGCCTAGTCGCTACTGATATGCTCCGCGAGCCCTTCCGATCGCTCTTCAACCAGGATAGCCCCGAGCTTGTTGGCGGTACTGCCGTTTGGCTGTGTCAAGAGAAGGCCAAGTTCCTGAGCGGACGCTTCATCGCGGCAAACTGGGACGTGGAGGATCTGCTTAGCCGCAAAGAAGAGATTGTGAAGGACGACCTGCTCAAGCTGACGCTCAAAGGCCAGTTTGGAGTATGAGCAATGTGATCAAGTGTATTGTAATGATCGAATTTTCAAGCGAAGGCTATCGCCGGACTACGGACACATCAACAAGTATTGTCCACCGATAGTTATTGGTAGTCCAATTGTAGATGCACGCTACTGAGATCCCTCTTACATACTATCCCGGAATTGTTAGATGATTTCGAGTCTGTCTTTGTTATTCGATCGGATGGTGAAACGCTCTGCAATACTTGTACAATGTGTAAGTGCTGCGAGGGATGAGCAGATTGGAAATGTGGATGAACAAGTTCGCAGTACAGTGATTGTCCACGAAGCAAGACAGCGCTCTATGTAAAAAGGACATTGAGATGAGACTGTTCTGAAACGCCAGAATTTTTGTCATTATATTTTTGATCCACAGAACGAGCTCTGGTCTTGTACGTGGAAGTCTGCATTTGCAGCGTGGTAAGGCGATACCTCGGTGGCACAGCTCATCAAAGCACAAGAAAAAGCACACGCAGGTCGCGCGGCACAGCATACACACACACACACACACACACACACACACACACACACACACACAACAAAAGCCATCATCATCGACCAAACAAGGATTCAGAACATCGGCTCACTGGCCGCTATATCTACAAACCTGTCATACTCGCACCCAGTCAGCCGAGCCCGCAAAAAGGGGAAACTCTAGCCTGAAAGTGCTCAAATACCAAGTGTAAACTCAACACCGACATCAATGTCTCTCGCCATCTTGACAACCTTGGAGAACTG
>Ga0265797_10005813_pt1 | contig 17818 bp, 18 predicted proteins | sample P2T30metagenome_FD_192433 | JGI IMG/M metagenome (GOLD analysis project Ga0265797, IMG submission 192433) | Plant litter microbial communities from East Loma Ridge, Irvine, California - P2 T30 | ecosystem: Environmental > Terrestrial > Plant litter > Unclassified | place: USA: California...
GCCTCGCTCCAAAGCGTAGATCTCAAAAATGCACTGCTCTCTTCACTTTCCTTCTCTCCTTGTTTCTGATACTCACACGTGCAGGAAAAAAAGAATCTTTGTGTTACCGTGTGGCGGAGCACGACCACTCCTTCCCTTTCACCGTTTGTTGACAGCGCCGCTTCCAAAACAAACACTCACCCGCATCAAACACGCGGCAACCCGCCAGCTCGCACCGCGCGCTTCATCCGATGTTGCAATTCCTCAACTTCAGCCCATTGCGGAAGAAAAGCAAACCACATCCTCAATTGTCCCGTATCGCGAACAAGGGAAAACCGCAAACCGCAACAGCAGCGGCGCAGCAACAAAGCCGAAGCGTGGGCCATCAGGCATATTTCTTCAAATCGAGCGCAGCTTTCGACATGGTCAGACACGGCAAAAGCAACAAGTTCGACTGCACCAACCGGCGCAATGAGGGCGTCGACCTAGGCAAGTCCATCGGTGACGCTGCAGTCAAGGAGCTCGAGAAGACCAGGAAAGACGCCGCACGTCTCGTCGGCAAAGCGAGAAAAGTCAGCACTGGCAGTCTCACCGGAGGCGAAAATGAGGTCACTGGTGTGCACTCCATTGACCTCGTGGCACCGAGTAAGGCACTTACCGACGAAGGCGTGGCCGCCATGGTCCAAGGCCTGTATGCCGCGATGAAATCTGGCGACAGCACTGCTTCAGTGGCTCTGGAGGGCCTCAATCTTCGCGACAACAACCTCACCACCCGAGCTCTGGCCACCCTTGCGCCTGTGATCGATCTGGCACAAAACGAGCTGAAGACGGTCGTGCTCTCCGACAACAACATCACTGTCGCTTCAGATGAGGAGGCGCAACAGTGGGAGACGTTCCTGACCGCTTTCAAATCCTGCAAAACATTGCGCCGTCTCGATTTGAGCGGCAACCCCGAACTCGGCGCCAGAGCACTCGAGATCTTCTGCAAAGTTCATTGCAACGAGCCCGCCATTGATCCCATTGCTCTCGGTGGCGACCGCTCCGTTTACACTCTGGACGAAACGGAAGAGAGCGACGACAACAAATCTGGTACTACTGATGAGGCCGAGGGAAGCCTTGACTGGATGACATCAGGAGTCATGCTCCGACGACGCTGCGGTCTACGCTCTATCCCTTACATCTCGTTCCAAAACATCGGAATTAATGACACTGGCGCACTGTGGCTCTCGTATATACTTGAAGATCACTACTACCCAAATCAACTCATCAATGAGATCAACGCTGCTCCAGCGACAAGCTCTGTCGATGCGTATCGCCAAGGCTCAGTCGAAGGCGGCATCGACTGGAGCGGAAACAGAGAGACTCTGGGAAAGAACGGCTTGTCGCTGCTTAACAAGACAGAGAACGCTCGCAAACAGACTACCCTCAGTGACACAGACTCCTTACTCGCGACAAGTCCTATGGCTACGAGCACTAAGAGCCTCCAGCCTCGAAGACACTCCCGAGCGCCTGTTGGCGACCGCCGCTCGAGCATGCGCTCGATTCACACCGATGACGGCGGAGAGCATGAAATGTCGGAAGTGGAGAGCATGCGCAAGCGTATCCAGCGCCACATCATCGAGGATCGCGGCGTTACCAGTGTGGACTTATGGAAAGCTGCGCTACAGATCGTCGCTACTTCTCGCAAGCTCGCATACATTGCAGCACCGGCCGCACGCCGCAGAGAGTACGCAGGCCCATGCCTCTTCAGGAGTGGATCTGTCGACGAAGTATTTCAGGCAGGCAGAGATCAGCGTCTCGACTCAGTCGCTGAGATCGACCCAAGCGGCTCTGTCGGCCCTAAGGATACGACTGGAAGCACTCTCTCTCCAACAGCGACCATCACTCGCAACACCGGCAAGTCATACGCCGCTACACTCGCCGACATACGTACTCGCGAGGCAAACGACACCGCCATCACTGAAGTCACCAATACACCGGCTACTCCCAAGCGCACATTCAAAGCGCACCGCAAGGGAGCCTTTAGCGAAGGTTCCGACTTGCAGAGTCTAAGCGAGAGGCTTTCCAACGTCAAGATGCAGAGCGAGGAGCATATTTCTGAGAGATACCTCGAGTGGCAGCAGGAGAAGGAGCAGCGTGAAGACTTCAAGTACCGCGACACTGCCACTGCATGCCACTTGCCTCTGGCTGCTTTCGATCGCATTCTCGCTTTCACGCTCGCTACGCCTGGTACGGTAGCCAGGTGGTCTCTCGATGCCGAAGGCGGAATGGTCGCCGCTCAGGACGGTACCCAAATCAAATGGCCTGGCACTGATCTGCTGAGCCGCAACCAACAGCGCGAGGCTTTCGAATGGGGCCAGAATAGTGAGAGTCTGGCCAAGGAGCGCAAATGGGCCGGCATGGCCGACAGTGGGCAGCAGCTCTTGTTGCTGGATGCTATCGGCTGCCTGGCATACGAGGCTTGAAAAACGGTGGCGAGATGAGCATGAATTGAACGAGAAAAATGATTCGCGTGGGATTGCTTGCGTATTCGGGGTCAAAGCATGCTAGCAGGTGTTATGGTTTTGTGAGATGGGCATGAAGTAACGGAGGATCATGGTTCATCCGAGATTGCATGCACGTTCAAGGTCGGGCCTGACACTGGTCTACTGCGTTTTGATGAATCATGAACACAGAAAATGCCTCGGTGCAACATCGAAAAGTGACATTAGCGAAAACACATGGCGTTTGGGAATGGTGGTTGTTTCAAAGCACGCAGGGCAGTTACCCACGCATCAAGAATTGAAAGACAAAGTCTGCATACAATGTTCGCATCATCGCATATCTCCCTTTCTCGTAATTTGATCGACCTCGTGTTCCCTGTTAAGATGCTGCAAGGCCCTCTCCTGTAAGAGCGAAGGTGATATACCACCCAGCCATACAATAGAACAACTTCATGTCGGCAGCAAGGATGCAAGGGCTACTGGTCACATTGACACGAAGAGGGGTCGGAAAACGAAGGCAAGATATCAATATAAAAGAATCGAGAATAAAAAAGTCTGTTGCTATGTCATGGTATCATCATGCCTCCATTTCCGGTTTCTGTCCGCTTTGCCTCAACCAGAGAAAAAAAATTGCTCCTTTGCTCAAATGCTCCAGTAATCGGATGCCAAAGCCCTTGCTTGCCACATAGAAAAGTAAAAGAAGAAGGAAAACCAAAAAGGAAAAGAAACGAAACTCCACTCGAAGCAAGAATCAAGAAAGGGAAACGCTCCGCTCTTCAGAGCGGATTCGCTCCCGACAAGGAGTCAAAACGTGCTGCTCGAACGCTCATTACCAGAAAAGAAAAAAAGCCTTTGCCCTGATCGTGTCTTCCTTTGTGCCCGCCCCGCCTTGCTGGTGTTGGCGTTGTTTTCGTACCCATGCTCGTTTGTGATGATTTATTATGCTCATGCTCATGCTGTTGATGATTGGCTGTACCGAGTCGCTGCGATCAAGTTTGAAACAATGTAATGCCGTTCGATCGATTTTTCCTGCTGCAAGAAGTGATCATTTGCCGCTCTGCAGGAGTCCTGCAGAAAGTGGCAATGCTCTGATGTCTGTGCTGGTCTCAGTCCGTGGCGCCGTTATCTGCCTCGTTGGCACCAGCCGCTGCAATGGCGTCGACGTCTTCGGTCTCGGCACCGCGGTGGTCGACAACGATACGACGGCCACGGCCGGAATCGGGTACGCCGTCGCGAGATGCGCCGAAGTCAAGGACCTGCAAAATATTAGTTAGCATGATGACTTCTCTTTGTGATTATTTCACAACAAACGATACTGCTTACCTCAATGTACGTAAGATTGTTGCGCTGCACGGCGGCAACGCAACGACGCTCGTCGAAACGAACTTGCCACACGCCGGACAAGTCAGTCAAAAGATCGCGAACGCATTCGCCATTGCGGACGTTCCACATTTTCAAAGTGCGGTCAGAGCCAGAGATGACCTTCTGTCCATCGTGCTGGAAGCAGGTGATTGCACCAGTGTGCGCACTAAGCGTCGCCTTGCAAGCACCACTTTCCGGGTCCCAAATGCGCAAAGTGCTGTCTGCGGCGGCGGAAACTAGACGATCATGGCTGAGGTCGAGGAGGCCAACAAGTGAGGTATGACCTTCGAGGTTGAAAAGACAGGCACCTGTGTCGAGATCCCATACTTTGACAAGATTGTCCATGCTACCGGAGATGCAGCGGTTGCGAGCATGATCCAGTACGACAGAGTAGACCTTTTGTGCATGCCCTTGGAGACGATGAAGAAGGTCACCTGTAGAAATCTTCCAGACACGCACCGTGCAGTCGTAGGATCCCGAGACCAGAGTATCACCATAAGCGGCAATGGCACGCACGCTGTTATGGTGCCCGCTGAGCGTGCGGATGAAGTATGGGTTGTCGCGATCGTTGGCAGGAGGCCCAGCTTGCATGATGCTTCTGTCGCCTGGCTGAGGCAATTTCCAGACGCGTAAAGTAGAGTCACGCGATCCCGTAATTATCAGAGGCTCCTTCGGCATCATAATGGGAGTGCCATCGGCAGCAGTATCAACCTGCACGGGCTTAAGAATCTCGAGGCAGCGCACGGTCGATGTGTGGCCTTGGAACACCTGAAGACATTTGCCGGACTTGATGTCCCATACTCTCACGCTGCGGTCAGTTGATCCAGAGACAAGTGTATCGCCTTCATACTGCAGTGCCCACACGCCACCTTCGTGGCCCTCAAGTCTACGCCTGAGTGCGCCCGTCTTGGTGTCGTACACATTGATTTTGGTATCGTCACTGCCAGTCAGGATTTTGTCACTGTCGAAGAGGAGGCACGTAACCACATGGCGATGGTGAGCTCTGAAAGCAAGATGTTGAGGCTGACTGTCTTCCATCATCCAAGCCTTGCGGATCAGGTAGTGGCGCTGATACAGCGACTTGAACAAATGCATTCCTCGAAGGGATTCCAGTCCGATGGTGGGGTACGGAATAGCTTGCGTGGCGGCGTTGGCTAGTGCTGTGGGTCCTTTTGCCGATGCCACCATCTTCTTCCACACCGGCGCTTCGCGATGCGATTTACTTGCAGATCCGGATGATCTTGAGGTTCGCTTCGCAGCCTTCCTTTGGCTCGTGTGTTTGTGGCCATGCTTGCGTCTCGTTCTCGCAACGGCTGATGAAGTCGTTTCGTCGTCATCACTATCGTGATCTCCAGGTACGTGGCTAAGATCTTCTTCGTAGCCCTCCTCGCCCGGGTGTTGCCAACCCCAACCTTCCTTGACAGCTCTTGCAATCTCGCCGTCGGGTAGCACAAATTCATCACGTTCGAGAAGGTTTTTCCAGGCACGTTCGTCGGAATTAATGAGTCGACGCCAGCGCTTGGAAACCTGAGCGGCACGACACATACTGCGTGAGTCAAGATAACGCGTGATGTTGAGACCAAGCTCGGGTGGCAACACGTTGAATGGGTCGCATTTGAGCGCAGGATTAACAGCATTTGCAACCATTTGCAGTGTTGGTTTCGGGCATCTGCGCAGGAATTGGTACATCACGTACGACTGTAGTTCTTCCGGCATGCTGTCGAAAGCGTCGACCATGGTGGGAATGTCCATGACAGTTGGGCCAGAAGATTTGGGTGGTTCCTGTCTCAGATTGGATTTCGTGATTGCTCCTTGGAGAAAGGCGTCGAATGATTGAGCACTCTGAGTCTTGCTGTCATCGTCAAGGTTCAAGCTGGATTCCACGCTAGAAACATCCTCATTGTGTCTGGCGAAAGACGCCTCGAAAGCATTTTGCCGAGATGCAAGGTTAGCAGCAGCTGTTATCGGTGATAAGCTCGGGCTCGGCAGGCTGGCGTCTTGTTGTGAGCTTGTCAGAATGTTAGGCAGATTCGGCCTACGAATGCTAGTATCCTCAGAAGGTCCAGCTACAAGTTCCAGTTCCGTCTCCGCAATTGGTGGTGTGGCTGTCGCACCGGCCGTGGCACTAGACTCTGAGAAATTCCGTGCTGCAGCTAAGAGCGTCTTTCTGCGTGAGAAAGGCGGTCCCAGTTGCGAGTCGTCTTCTTGTATTTCCTCATCCATGACCTCATCTTCTTCGTTGTCCTGCAACTCCCGCAATCTCGATTGTGGGATTCTTCCTGGACTTCTCCTCCTCTTTCCCTCGTGTCTGCTCGATACTGCTCGTGGAGGTAGCATCTCTACGAAGCCCACGTCAGTGTCTGGGGTCACTGGAGAAGGATTGCTCGGTTCTGGGAAAGCCCCAGATGCTGCACGCTGATTTAGCGATGGGACCTCCTGTGTCTCAGACTCGGTTCTGTGAAGCTGTGAACGGGGTTTCTTGATCTTCCTTTGCAAGCTCGCGAGCTCGGCCGCCTCTGCTATAGACGGTGGAGTAGCAGTACGCTTGGGAGCGTCAGATGCTCGGATGTTATGCACAGTTTTGTGGAGACGCGAACTCTCAGCGCTCCGAGTCGGTGTCTCATACGTCTTTTCACGAGCCTCTTCGTGTGTCATGGATCCGTTGTGCCGTTGCATCTTCGCCTGCAGCTTCCTGTGTTGCCTCATGGTCTCCTCGGCATCTTCCGACTCGTGGAAAGTCGTGGGCCGGCCGTGTACGTCGAAGCAGAAGCGCTTGATTGAATGTGGCGTTGGTGAGAAGACCAAAGGATATTGCTTGGGATCACGTTCCATGAGGTCCTTGGGCGGGTTTATGATGAGTGGAGGGAGAGAGACGGTTGTGGTGGTAGTGGTAGTTACCACGGTCTGTTGTGTGGTCGGAACGAAGGACATGGATGCAATTGTCGGTGGCATCATGTTGGCGGTGGTGGCTGATAGATCCTGGGGATGTGATGTGGTGTGCTTGTGATGTGGCATCTCCTCTGTGGGCGATGCTGGAGCAGTCGATAGTATGGCGTCGGGAGCGAGAGTGGTTCGAGACTTCGCGTGAAGTCCTAGTCCGAGTGTTCTGGGTGCATCCATAGATGCCAGTGAAGGTGGTCAGTCCTGTGAGAAAGGCAGACGCGGAAGCGGGGAACGCTGTGTCGTTCTGAAGCGGAAGGAGCGTGCCTCGACTGGGACTGTGGCGGTTCGTGATTCGTGTTCGTGGGTGTTGTGGTAAGGAATTGTCGGTCGTTGAAGGAAGGCGTCTCGAGTGTCAAGTCAGCGCCGTGGGAGGGAGTTGGTCCACGCGGGCAGCAAGAACCCGGCACTTCCAGGCGGACGAATAAGAGAGGCCCGGCTGCTGTCGTTGTCCTCGGCGGGCGGGGCGGAGCGGAGAGGGAGAGTGGGTGAGGGTGGAATGGTCGGCGGTGGGTTGGGTGCCGGCGGCGGAGGAGTGTAGTGGTATTAGCAAGCCGTAGTGCAGTGCAAGTGCCAGTGCCAGTGCCAGTCCCCAGGTGCAAGTTGCGGAGAGAGAGAGAGAGACAGCGCGCGGGCCAAGCCAGGCAAGCGCGGCCCTTGGCCCACCCGGACTTTGGTGCTTTGATGGCTGATTTGCTAGGCTGGTGGCGTCAAAACCTTGAGGCGAATCAAAATAGTCAGGCGTGTTGCTATGCTGCCGCTAAACTTAACTTCTGCCCTGTCATGCGTGATTGTGTACAGCTCATGATCGTCAACAAATAATCGGGATCCACATATTCGGTTGCTAAACACAAGACGACAAATGACCTCAATGTCACAATCCTGCTCCACGAGCTTACGTACGACCGCCTCAGCACCTTTCTTGCGGTAAGTATCTTTTGCGGTTTAGGATCAGCTAAAGCTGGTCGTGACTAGCCTAATATCATGATATATCGGACTCTACAAGGGTATCGAATAGAGCACGCTACCTGGTGAGACACGTTGAAAGGATATACCAATTTTACAAGAAGTCGCGCCCTGGTACCAACCGAACTAATTGCTAGAAGAGACTTAGGCTCTGCTGTCAGCAATCAGCTTGTAGAAACCGAAGTGCTCTCATCCTTCAGAAAGAGAAGGCTGAGGAAATCCATTAGATCGTCCCCAGCTACTGGCTGCCTCAAAGACTATAGAGTACAGCGAAATCTCGGATTGCTTTCTGGAATCTCATGACAGCCTCACGCACCTCCCAGCTCTACCTCCTCTGAACACTTTTGCCAGAATCTTGTTTTTCATACTGACCGGCGCGGCCTCCCTCTCACGGCGATAGTGATCCGCCAAAGCATCGAACAGCTCAAGACCACTAGTCAAATCAACCTCACCAGATCGCCGGAATGGGGTTCGCTTGACGACTTTCCAACCGATACCAATTACGAGCGCTAGCCCGATGATGCCGTAGTTGAAAATGAACGTCGCGACGGACCAGTTACCTTTGAGGAAGACTGCGTAGCCTTGTACCCTACCCGAAATCGACAGGTGAGTTGGCGAAGTATCTGGCGGTCGGGGTGCTGATGACTTACCAAAGGAAGATGAACGCCCAGAAGAAGGCCCAGTAGCCTGCGTAAGGCTGCCATCGCGAGACCGCTGGTAGGAAGATCTTGCGATCTATGCCTTGTGCTTTGGAGCAGCGTGGAAGCGAATGTAGGTGAAGCTCATGACACACCAGTTACTATCAGAAGTTGTGTCAGCGAACATCGCGGCTCGCCGGAAATGGCCAGGAAAATCAAGTTCGAGACTCACAACATTGTCGCGGCAGTGCAGAAGCTGTTACAAGGAGATCCGGTCAGCTTGTTACTACCATACGAACGAGGACAGAGGATCGATGACTTACTTCAAGATCCATCCGAGCACTTTCGCGCTACCTGAGCCCAACGCGAGGTAGGCTAAACAGCCAAGTGACATGACGGCGATGACAGTCAGGTATGGAACTCCTCTGCGTTGCACGAGCAATTAGTGGCCATCGGTAATCATCACACAGAAGATATGTGATATGTTGACGTACTTGCTGTTCGTTCGCCTAAGGAAGGCCGGCGCTTGGCCTTCGAGCGCAAGAGCATGCAGTGACCGGGAGGCGTTGAAGGCAAAAGCATTGCCACCGGACACAACGGTTGTGATCAGAGCCGCATTGACGATCGATGGCAACACTGAAATTTTCATGCGCTGCATGGCGATAACACTGGCCATGTTAGCCTCTGCATGGAAATTACCAGCAGTGTACATACTAAGGCGATGATCCAGTGTAAGTGTCGGAGCCAGTAGAAAGACTGTCGCAAGATATCAGTATCTGTCGCTTCTGTATGGACGGACTCAATGCTCAATACGCGTACGTTTCATCATTCGACGGAACCAAGATCTGTCGTAACAAGTCAGCGTGAAGGTCGCAGCTCTCTCCTGATGCAACTGTGACTTACACCAACGCACAACCCACCGCCCACAAAGAAGATAAGCAAGCGAGCCATGATAGTCCGAAAAGCACGAGGAATAGTGCGCCGAGGATCTTTCGCTTCTCCTGCAATCACTAAAAGCACCATTAGCCCGCCATATTGCGCATGTACTGTCTGCGACAAGGAGCATACTTGAGATATACTCCGGGCCTCCCATGCAGAATCCAGCAACTGCCACGGCATTGACAAAAGATTACAGCTGGCTCGAAGCATCGCTGCCGGCCCAGGGACCTGGATCTCGCCAGTAACGGAAGCCGAAGCGGCTAGATTTGTTGTCAGCGACACTTCTCTGCTGCAACATGGCATGAGAAGTCTTACTCGTTCTGTGGATTGCCTCCGAGCATTGCAACGAATGTGAATGCAATCAGGCCCGCTGCTAGAAGGACTTTACCGAGAGCCAGCCAGACTGCAAACAACCAGCCATGTTAGCCTCCAGTAGTCTTATGAGTTTATACTGGGTGTCACTTACATTCGACTTCGCCGAATAGATCTGCTCGCCAGACGTTGATACCAAGGTGGAACAGCAATGAGACTGGAGCCGACTGTCAGTGTTTGAAGACGCTGCACATTCGACGGAGAATCGACCTGTGATAAGGATCGCCGGCGACTCATCATATCCCCAGTACGCGACCAGTGTATTGATGATAGTAGCCTCGAAGATGACATAGCTAGTCTGAGCAAACTGTTCGCGAGTTTCTTGTCAGTGATGTGAGACTGGAACTGAAAGAAGAGTAAGGTATTGCCCTTTCTGGGACTCACAAAATGGTTCCATCCGACAGCGACACCCAACGCCGGATCGACTCTGGCATGCAGCGTAAGCATCGCTCGAGATCTCAAGTGCAGTAGCATCGACTTACATACGAGTCGCCAGTCGGATGAAGGCACCATCTAAAGGGAACAGTGTCACCATCTCCAACTCTTGGATTTGGTCAGCGGGTATATTCCGAGCGAGGTCTACGACACCTGACTTACGACATTGTGCAATGCAAAAAATCACAGTGGCCCAGAAAAGGAAGGCGAGCAACAAGCAGAGAGGTCCGGACGGGATGCCTGCGCAAATAGCAACGAACAATGCGCTGTATACTTTTAGTGAAAGCGTCAGTGAGGTTTGACCCAGGTGACGTACGCTCCAATCGCTCCAGCAATTGAACTGAGTTGGATTTGACGAGGATTTAGGCGTCGGTGATTGAGTTGATACTGGAGAGCTGCATCGGTTTGGGACTCGTCTGGCCGCGACGAGGTTGGTGCGGAGATCTGGTTTCACTTGTGATCAGTGCTTGGAACAATTATTCGGGTATCGATCATTTACTGACCTCGCCCACCTCTCCAACGTCGATGGATGTAACCTTGCTCATGCCAACGCCCGCCTTCTTATCTGTGTGATCGGTATCGTTTCGCGGAAATGTGGGACGTTCCATTTTTGACGCAGTACGTTGCACTCGTGTATAGTATCGCTGTTGACAAGCAACGGGGTCGCAATACGTTCACATATATGTATGAAGACTTGACTATATATATGTACAGCTGCATGTCGCTTGATCGATGCCAGAAGGTCCAAGCGAAGACGCGGCACAGTATCACTGACAAGGGTATCAAAAGAGGCGTTGATATGAGTTTATCAGCCGTGCCACCTGGTAAGCAAATTTGCCTAAAGCAGTACATTGGAGACAGCTCTTTCAAATACGTTCAGATTGGAAGTTGTGAGCTGCGAACGGGTTGATGCGCGTGCGAAAGAGTGAGAAGGTCCAAGCGAAATAGGCGACCTTATCAGTCTTGGCGACCGGGAAGCATACATGATATGTTGATAGACGCGCAGCTGTATGATCATGATTACAATGTTACCGATGATATGCGCGAGAGGGGTTGATTCTTTGCCCTCAGACATCCCAAAGCGGTCAGTCGTCTTCGTTAATCGAGATAACAGCCAGGCCAATACAGTCGATATGCGAGCAGGCATATTGTTGCAAGCGAACATGGGTTGCGGACTGTTCGAAAGTGGCTTGACTATTAGTACTGACCAACGATTCTGTCAACTGACAGCGCCATCTGGACCCTGAGTACCTCATCGATCATTCTACTTTCTCAAAGCTGGACACCAAGCTTCACAATGGCCACTCCACTTACGACGATCGACGCTTCAGAGCCTCTGGACAAGATCCTCGACATCATTGCCCGCGATGGTGGCATCATCGTCTCCAATCTGCTGTCGCCCGAACTGTTGAATGAGTGTATGACAGCTATCGAACCGCACATGAGCGGTCGCAAGCTATACGACTCGAAAGCGACCCATGAGGAACTTGGTGACGCTTTCTTCCCCGAAGGCTCCCAGCGTGTATACGTAAGTCTTTGCAAACGTAAGACCAATTCTGTTCTGTTTCCGCTGATGGTGGTATGCGCAGGCTCTCTTGGCTCGCATGTCGGAGCAACTTGTCAAGATCAAGCGATCTCCGGTGTGGCAAGGTATCATGGCTCGCTTTCTGAAGTAAGTCGATGCCATGTGCACTCAGAAACGATGGGCTGACGGTGGTCTAGTGATGAGTTCACATCATACACTGGAGAGACTCTGGTTCCGCAGAAGAGCGGATACATGCTGGGATCGACAGCAGCTTTGCGACTTGTTCCTGGTGCCAAATCACAGCCTTTGCACAGAGTATCGTCGTCTACACACAATCCTTGGGGTTGATACTTACATATTAATAGGATCAGATTGCATACCAAGTCCGTCCGGATCCCAGCAACCCTCTGTTCACACCTATGGTCGGGTGTCTCATAGCCGGATCCAGGTGCACCTACAAGAATGGGGTAAGTCATCCTGGGCAAGTCTCACTGCTTACTGGTCGTTGCAAATAACACTATCCAGGCCACAGCTGTGATCCCAGGCAGCCATATCTGGCCCTCCGACCGCGCGCCGAAAGTGGAAGAATGCACGTACGCAGATATGGAGCCCGGCTCCGCTCTGTTCACGCTTGGCTGTGCGTATCCCTAGAGCTTGATCTGGTGAGTTGCTGACATATATTAAAGCAACATATCACGGCGCTGGCTCGAATAAATGTGAAAGAGGAGACGCAGACGCTCTCCGGACGCTCTTTGCGGTCTTCGCGTAAGTCAAAACAAGAATTCATATCAGGGACAAGACACTAATTGTTGGATAGTCAGCGCGACTACTACCGACAAGATCAACAGGAAGTCTTGTCCACGCCAATTGAGATCGCACGCACTTTACCGGAAGATATTCTGAAGCTGGCAGGTTGTTGTAGGTCTCACCTCGCCATACATCTCGCCGTAAGCTGACCAATCTTCTGTAGCCAAAGCTCTTAGCGGCGTAGGCTTCGTAGAGAACCATCAAAGTCCTCTCGAATATTTGCACAATGACAACACAGGCATTGGAGCATTTAGTGTGGAGGTTGAGTAGATGTGTGAGGACTCAAATGAGTGTTATCTTTAAGCTATTGGTCAGGCGAAAACTTGGAGGCATGTTGAATGCTCTGGCATGACTGTACTGTTACCGTACAGGATGCAATGAAGAAAAGGATTTGTTGACAAAAGTCGGTCCGGTTGGCTTTAGCGAGCCTTTCAATAATCATCTCCTCTGGAAATGACCTCTTTGGCACTTGGCTTGAGCAAGACAGTCTGTGAACAGGTACTGTTAGTACATGACAATACTTTCGAACGGCCACAATTAACTCACATGCTCAAATTGTGCCACCTTGGAGCCAGGAATGTCCACAAGTGGTTCGTAGTACTCGACAATGCCTTGGTCGATGAGTGACTTCATGCCAAGATGGTAGTTCTTCACACCGAGATGTTCAAGGTATCTCCTGGAGAAGACCAGCGTGCCGAAGTTGTCATCGATTGTCTTGAGCAAGGATCTTGCAGAAGCCAGGCGGACACCAGAAGTGTCGACACCCTCGTTGCGACCGTAGCCGTAGACACCGTTGTCGTCTTTGATGCGACCTCTTCCAGTGCTTCCGAACGTCTCAATGGCGAAAACGTCACCCTCCTCCATGCGCTGGTCAGTCTTGCATTTGACGAACGGCACTTGTTTGTCGCCGTGAATCTTGTACCGTAGGATGTTGTGGCCTGTGAGGCCTCGGATAGCCTTCACTGGGATGGTTTTGCCATCGAGCTCAACTTCGTAGCTCTCCATGGTCTCTTGGATGATGCCGCTGATTTCATCCATACGAGCATCAATACCGGCTTCCTGTAAGTCTGTCAGCATCCTGAAGACAACTAATCATGATCAGTCATACCCTTATGCCAGAGTTGGTCGCGGCCTTTACAGCGGCGAGCAGGTTGTCGTACACGGGATTCGCCGCTACAGTGAACGCGCTATCAACAATCCTGCCATTGACATGAACTCCGAAGTCGATCTTGAGGACATCATCGTACTGGAGGATCACTTCTTTGGCCCCAGGATTCGGCGTCCAATGAGCAGCCACGTGGTTGAGGGCTAGACCGGTCGGGAATCCTTGGCCAGCCTTGAGAGCATCACCAGTTTCAATACCTGGATGACCGACCAAGGCTCGAACACCTTCTTCAATCTCTTCGGCCAATTTGCTCATGGACGCGCCAGGTTTCGCAATTGTCTGCACGTACTGGCGGACTTGGCGGTGGGTCTCGGCAGCCTTGCGATAGTCGCGTATGAAGTCATCGTCCATCTCCTTCATGGCGGCTCGGTGGCGAATTTCTTCAGCCGTGGTGCGTTGCAGATTGTCGTTGATATTGGCATACTCGATGATCTCGCCCGAAGGATACGACTGGCCATGGAAGAGGTCTGCAAGTGCCCTTCTCGGAGGAGCAGTCTGCTGGCTTCCGGATGCCTTGGACTTCTTCTTTTTGTTATTCTTGCGCTTTCTTTTCTTGCCTAGAAAGGGTTAGTCAATTGCACACACCAGCACATTGAGGGCATTTACCATCAATAGGCTTGCCGTCATGCTTTACGGCGGCCTCGGCAGCGTCATCCTCGTCTTCGCCGTCCTCGCCTTCGCCATCGAGGGTTCCTGGCAGCAGTCCGCTCGCTGAGGCAGACTTGGGAGGGTTGAGGTCAGTGATGGCATTGCAGGCCGACGACCCTGCTGAGATGTTAGCCGTAGATCATGGTGTGGGTTAGCTTGAACTCTACCCTTGGGATCGTCGTATTCGCCCTCTGGTGTTTTAGATCCCATCTTGCTGGCAGATCAGTCATGCCACGGTGAGGTATGTTGATAGGCCCTCTGTACGGAGACCAAGGTATGTCTGCCCTTATATGTCGCAGGTTTGTCTTCCACAGGGCGCGACATGAAACTTGTCGGCCAGGAATGGGAAGGCGCGCCCCTCTTTTTATGCGAGCTGAATCAGGTGTGCTTTATCCGGGCCGCCTGCAGAACTCCAGGGTCTATAACAACGCGATTTAGCCCATTTTGCTCGCCCGACCAAGAGCAACAACACAATGATACTGTCCCAACCACACAGTCTCGGCCCACGTAACGCCGGTCTTTTTGGTTCCATTCAAAGTGATATTTTTAAGGTGCGAAGGAAGAGACCTGCCAAGGGCCAAGACTTCACCCCTGCGTCGAGGGTACCTTCACCCGGCCTGAAACAAGACTCCAGAACTTCTTCTCACACGACCTTGAATCGCGAGTCCTTTCAGCTTCAATGCCTACCGCAATCAACATTTCCTGATCGTGCGACATCGACTCGCTTCCGGTAAGTCAAAAATGTAGTAAGTTCATGTGATCAGCAACAGGCTGCGAGGCTGCATGATAGATAAAGCTCTCCCAAGCCGTTTCGATGTAACGACGTGTAACGCCCTTCCTTTACTTCTGATCGAACATTCACAACATGTTCCAGAAAATGATATCGAACGGTATCGTCGTCAGTGATGGACGACCTGCAGGTGTGTCATTGACAGTAACATCACTTGATATGCTCAGTATCTAACAGACCCAAGGACTCAGCGATCGACAATGCATAGTAAGGCAAGACGTGGGGCACCAACGTACTTTAATCGCAGGCGCCGTATACAAACCACAAACAGCAAACGGCGTACTCGACCTGTCACGCGGCCACGAATTCGCCACCAAAGCATTGAAGCACTGTATCAAGAAGAATCCCATTCTGAGCGCTGTGATCGTCAATGGCAGCGCTGAGAGGCCTAGCTTTGGTCTTTTGGAGACACTCGAACTCTCCAGACACATCGACATACGGGATCTTGACAACGACTTGCCTGAAGACAAGCGCATCGAGCAGATACTTACGACTGTGAGTAACGAGCAATTTCTGTCGGTCGATCGACGCCCGCCATGGAAGGTCGTACTTTCATCTCTGCCTGGTCAAGATGGCTCAGCTACTAGGCTCCTGGTGTTGTTCGCGTACTACCACTCGCATGGTGATGGCAAGTCAGGACTCGCATTCCACCGCTCATTCCTCGAGGGCCTGCAAGACGAAGCTGCCCGAAAGCAAACAAGCGATATGCCCTCCAGCAGACTCCAACCTTCGATGGAAGAAGCCGGCAAGCTCTCATTGTCTTGGTCTTATCTGCTCGCGCCCTTGCTAGGAGTCTATTTGCCTAGCTTCCTGGCTAGAGCGCTTGGTTTCCGTGCCTCAGCAACCCTTCCAGAAGAGGGCGTCTGGTGTGGCAAAGACTTCTGCTTTGATCCGACCAACTTCCGCACTGGACTCGCAATGGTCACCATAGACCACGATATCATGCAAGACGCCCTCAAGCGCTGCAGATCCAGACAAACCTCTTTCACAGGCCTTCTGAACCAGCTGATCGCCAGAGCACTACACGCGGAACTCGGCCCAGAGCATGCCTCGAAGTTATTTGCGACCCAGATCGTGGTGGACCTCCGCCGTCTCTTCCAGGGCAAGTTCAACGACGATACCATGATGAACTGCGTTTCAGCCTACTATGAAACCATCGCCAGCCCACCCGCTGTATACGAAAAATGGACAACACCCACCAGTGCAATCTGGGCAGCCGCCCACAACACCACCGCAGGGCTGGTAAAATGCGCCAGCACCCTACACAATCAGCCCATCGGTTTGCTGCAGTATCTGAGGAATTTCCGCTCCTGGACACTGGGCCAGATAGGCAAACAGCGCGAAGCTTCGTACGAAATCAGCAACCTTGTCGTCTTCGATCCAGTTCTCAGCTCCTTTGCAGAGAAGCCCAGAGAATTTCCAGATCCGGTCCGGATCGAGAAGACGGTCTTCGCTCAACCCGCAGCCGCTGTAGGGCCGCTTCTCAATTTCAACCTGGTGACTACCAAAGGCGGTCCGCTTGTCATGACGACAACGTGGCAGCATGGCGTTTTGGATCTCGGGGGCGTAGAACAGGAGGCTGATTTTGTGCGGGGAGTCTGCTCGCGTATTGAGGAAGATATCTGTGAGCTTTCAATGGCGTCTGTATGATGTTTTGGACAGAGGTTACGCGATATTTTGCGTATTGACGATCCACGCTCACAAATCTACTTATTTGCGAATGTGAACTTTCGGCTCCCATCCCCGGGTCTCATAAGGTAAGAACAAAATCGAAATTTAGGGTATGGGGTTAACAACAGATACGATATGTCGACGAAGAAATGTCCTTTTCGATGTATGTAGCATCAAATTGTAATTTACATACCTGTGTCAATATAGTAAGGCTTACCAAGCATTCTCGGTGCCCAGAAAGAACAAATATTCCCAGTAGCGGGCGTTTTTTGGTGTAGTAATCGCATTCTGACTCTCGGATTCGAAATGAGCTGGAGTTGGTATGAGCGGAGCACAGCTCATTAGCAAAAACAACATCTGACCAGCACGAATTTGGGACATTAGTCCAATCAAAGCATGCGAATAGTTGATGATGAGACTGCGCAGTATATTGTATAGTCAAAATTGCGAGAGGTCGCTGTCGTGAATAGAGAAACCAACACCAAATCACTATTGTCGTCCAGTGATAGATCGGAATCTCAGCTTCATCATGCCCTACATCACTACCTCCCACATGCAATCATTCACAATCACTCGACAAGACGAAGAGTACTCAAAAATTGAACCGGTAAAAAAGTTGTAACATTCAAGGGGATTATACACAGCGTGCGCCCAGCCCGGAACGAAGAGAGAACAAACCGGCAGCCAGGCGACAAACGCATCGCAAAGTAGCAAGCCAGCAACCAGCAACAACACACCCAGAGGATTCCCCCTTCCCATGTAACGCACGCCCACGCAATGTTCTGAAAGAAAAAGACACGTCGAAAGCTTTCCCTTATACTGCCATCGCTATATCGCACGCAAGATCATCGTTTCCTTCGAAACTCCGCATCTCTCCAAAGACAAGTTGTTTCGTTCCTCTAAGCGAGGAGGGGCTTGGTCTCGCCGTCCTTCTTGAGCTGGGAGTAGTAGAAGTTCTCCTCGGGCACACGGCCGCGGAGGAACTGGGGCTCGGAGCCACGGACGTAGATGTCCTCGAAGAGAACCTCGGGGGTGGCGTCGGGCGCGGGCATGGCCTCGGCCTCAGCGACCTCGGCGTCGACGTTGGAGCGGGCCTTC
>Ga0265797_10005815_pt1 | contig 17817 bp, 10 predicted proteins | sample P2T30metagenome_FD_192433 | JGI IMG/M metagenome (GOLD analysis project Ga0265797, IMG submission 192433) | Plant litter microbial communities from East Loma Ridge, Irvine, California - P2 T30 | ecosystem: Environmental > Terrestrial > Plant litter > Unclassified | place: USA: California...
GTAGATGACGGGGATGGGGAGGAGGAAGAAGAAGGGGTAATTGGGGGGAGGGAATCGAAGTGACAGGATGTCTTGTTGCCTGTACACATCTTTCTAACTGCGTATATTTCTTTTAAACCACACACTGTTTACTACCTCTCCCACTCCCTCGCTTCCGTAGCTACAGCTTGTAAAACTTTAAATATCCTCTACCTTCCATCCCAAGTGTCACAAACTTGACCTCATCACAGCAAAGTATTCTCATTCACAAGGCGGCATAAGCCAGCACATAGCATAACGCATCACTGAAATCACACTCACGGTTGATGTCAATCAAGTCTATACACTATCCATTACACCTATATTCCCATTTGTATCCACCATTACTACAAAGCAAAGTGGTATAACACACTTGGAATTTCGGGGAGGATGAATCCAGTGCGTGAAGAGGAAGAAAAAAAAAGGACGAATGATGTATTCTTTCTCCTGGCAATGAGACGCTATACGCTATTGCCTACAAGACTTTTAGTGCTACATGATGGTGCTGGAGATGGGTGCTATGCGATTTGGGTTGACGGTCGTTGGGGAATACGCATGGGTGTTGTGTGGTGTTGTGTTGGGGTTGGGTGCCGCGTTGTTGAAGTGCTTTGGGCAGGTACGTGCAGAAGGGGTTTGTTCCTGGGCATTCTTGCTACTCCTTGTGCGTGGGAAGTCGTAGGTAGGTCGTCATCGTCAGGGAGATGATGTGGTGTAATCATGTACGACTTCTGCGAATGAGAAGAATGCTTCAGACGTTCAAATCCACCGACCTCCTATGCTGACCCGAGTAAAGATGACCATGAATCGGATCTTTCCCCACGTACTCCGTCTTCATGTACTCTGTTGGGCCACTGCACTATGGGAACAAGTCCAGGGCGACCACTGGCCCACAGTATCGAGGGATTGTAGTAGTGTTCGCGTAGATACGCTTCATACAGGTCGACGTTGTTTTGTGTGGAGCAAGGAGGACCTAGAACCTACGTCTTAGCCACACAATAGATAGCACCTCCGCGTGGGAGGATATCCAATGTAATGACCAATTCATAGCTCAAGCGCACGTGCAGGGGGTGGGAAGGGGCATCAGAGCACTCAGGCCATAACGGCTTGGTTGCCGCCTGAAGAACAGGGGTCAGCGGGCTGAATAATATATATCAGGGTAACGCTGCCTCTACTAATTATAGAGAGCAGCAGGGCGGAGGTAGGGGTTGTTGTTGATCAACGTACCGATCTGGCGCTTGATCTGCTCTCGTGCCCATCGAGCGGTGTCACGTGTTCGGCCACTGAAGTCTGCATTCGCGCGAGTCTCCCTCGCCATTGCGGTGAGGAAGTCGTGTCGGAAGTACTCCCTGAATTCACCGTTCGGGAAGGCGTCTGCGAGATCACTAGGACAGTTAGTAAGATGTGATCAACAGCAATATTCCAGTACTTACCCAACAACGCCACACGAAGATCGGAGAAGAGCTTCGGTGCGGTTGCTATCCTGCTGAATAGTTCTCAGTAGGTCAAAGATCGAGTCCATGTAAGGAGTGATGAGTTGCGCTGGAGCTGTTAGAAAATGGTGACCAGACATGGATACTGAGACTTACTCTTGCCGCTGCTCTTCATAGCAACAATGCATCCATCCCATGCGTCCATAATACCTTCCCGAAGAGAGGTGATGTAATCAATCATCTCGTAGTTACCGTCGGTCGTTAGAGTTACCTGGCCAGCCTGTTGGAGCACTTGGGCGACAACAGTGAGGTAGGTCTCGAACGCACCATGGATCGCATGTGCGATATCACCGAAACATTGCAGGATAGCTGGCTTGAGCTGATTACCCAGGGCTGGACTCCGAAGGTTGTTCAAGAGGGCGTTCATGAACGCGTCGCAGTAGGGCTGAACATTCTCGCCCAATGATCGAGTGATGTCAGCTACTAGACCGATGGCCATGGAGCAGAGTGCAGGCTCCTCTTGGTTGTTGAGGGCGTTGTATAGGAACGGAGAGAAGGCCTCCATGTACTTTTGGAATTCATCTTCGAGGGCGGTCGCGATCGATCCAATGGCAGCGAATACAGTGTCCGGGACGCTAGACTTGGGTGGCAGCGACGATAGCAGGCTCAGCAAAGCCTGCATGATGCGGTCTGCCTGAGGCTGGATGTCGTTTTCCATTCGCTGGATGATAGCCATGATGACACTCGCCAAACTGGTCTGCATCTCCTCCAGAGTCAGCTTGTCCTCGACGTTGACAACCTGCGCTTGGAGCGCCATGGACTTTTCCAGACGTTCGAGGATCACATTGGCAAGTTCGTTGACCAGAGGAACGCTGTCGCCAGCAGCGTTATTGACGAATGAGTTGAGGACCTCGTACGCCGCAGTGCGCAATGTGTTGTCGGCGTCAGCTCGTTCGGTAACCTGCAAGAGACTCTGCACACTCTGAGCGAAATGAGGCGATAGCGGGTTGGTCTCGCACCCTGGCTCCCCGGCGAACCTATCAGCCAGATTCATTAATGACCAACAGCACGATGCAGCCATCTTGGGGTTGCTCGCAAGGCCATTGAACAGGGCACCGATCAGGGGAGGCAAGTGCTGCTGTGCGTCAAGGGCGCTAGGAACAGCTTCGCAAATGCGGCCTAGGGCGTAAGCGGCCGAGTCCTTGACGCACATGTTCTGGTCGTCCATCATGCCAATTAGAGTAGGTAGAGCTTGTTTAACAATGGGGTCTAGCACTGATTCCTCGGGGCCCTCCATGATGGCACCAAAAGCGGAGACGGATGCATCACGGTAATGCCAGTCTTCTGAGCGAATGTACTTTTCGATGAAGGCAAGGACCGGAGGCATTACGCCACTTCCTACGCATTGTGCCCACAGCTGCAGACATTGATATGCTGCGCGGGAAGTGTTGTACTCGTTGTCATCAGCGTCTTCGTCCTGCTTAGCAAGAAGCTCCAGTAGTACAGGAACGACCTCCTGGGTAGCGACTCGGGCAAAGTTGAAGTACTCGCGCAGTTCAGTGGAACCTTCAGCTTGGGCCTGTGTGTTATCATCCTCAATCGCAATTTCTTCCTCGCAGACGGTGCACCAGAACTCGACAGCCAGCTTGGCGACGTCCTCTTCGTCGCTCTTCATGCCTTGTATCGTGAGACCAAAGAGGGCCTTTTCCATGTAGAAGCGCATCTTGTCGTAATAGAGACCCATTATGCGGTTCAGACATCCGTATGAACCCTGCTGGATGCGGCTGTCGTCGGCTTGGGTGGCCTCGCAGATGACTTGCATGATGTAGTTGCGCTCGCCCTCATTGTCAAAGTTGGAGCGGACAAACTCGATCGAGTCACTGAGGGCGTTGATGGCGGCGACACGGACGTCGGCATTGGTCTCTTCCTTGCGGGCACCCTGGACGACGGCCGTCAGGATGGCGTTGGAGTGATGTGCGAGCGCGTCCCTCAGTTCAGCGTCGTCTGTATCACAAACAAAGCCGATTGTAGTGAGCGAAGACTGCTTCTGGCTGTCGCTGCCCTGGCCGACGTTCTCGACGAGCGTCGTCATCAACTCGGGCCACTGGTTGCGGGGTATCTCGATGGCGGCCACCGAGGCGATGAACTGTGCGGCGGCCGAGCCTACGTTCTTGTTCGATGTGGCCAGGGTGCGGAGGGCCATCTGCTTGACCTCCTGCTTGATCTGGGTGTCGAGGTTGAGCCATCGTTCCTGGACCTGCCGTAACCGGGCGTACTCGCGTGCGGTGAAAGCGTTCTTCAGTGCCAGCGCGGCCGCCTGTCGGATTGCAGGAGCGGCTTGTTCGTTGGCGAGTTCGCCACCAAGGACAGTGAGGTATTGTGGCTATGATAATCGAGTGTGTTAGTTGGTCGTGTTTTGTGCAAAGTACATGCAGCCTTGATTGGAACTGCGGGGGAGGGAAAGGAGTTGAACTTACAAAGTTGGTGTCGGCAGCCTGCTGGAGCTGCTGCTCGGCGTTGTTACGAATGCTGGCATCTGCAGGCAAGTCAGTTGGGACGTGGACCCTAGAAAGGAAAAGTAAAAAAAAAAAAAGAGGAAACGCGGTGAGAGCAGCAACATACCGGCAGCGTAGGTCCCCTCCAACACCTGGTTGATATCCATGATTGCTGAAGGGCGCTTCAAAGACTCAAGGCGGGGTATCTAGCGGGTGGGAAGATTAAAGGGCCGCGGTGGCGGGAGAAGAACAGGGTGTTGCGGCAGCAGGGTCGACGATGTCGAAGAGTTGCGGTGGGCAGGTTGTTGTTGTAGTAGGGAGGGAATTTGAGGCGGAAGAAAGGTCCAAGGTCGACAAGGCCTAGTTCACGTGTTGTTTTGCTCCCAAGGGTCGGTCTGCCCCACTAGCCGTGTGCGAGCTTTTGGAGCAGATGGGATAGGATGGGATGGGATGGCAGGTTTTATGGCCTGCAGCAGACAGAGGCAGCAAGCAAGAGAGCAAACTGGGGGTTTGGATTGAGAGGTGGGCAAGGCCAGGCCGATTACCTAGTTCTTGTCCTGTTCGCTCAGGCACCAATGTCAGCCTTTGGCGCGCAGCTTCTTGAGGGCAAGAAGGTCCGCCGGCCAACGCGGCATTGGCTCGCTTGCGCATCGTGCCTTACCCCCCAGATTCAAGCTCGCCCTCCCGCATGCAGCCCTGCGGAAGCCATGATAGAATAGTGAGACCGGCCTGCACAGACGTCGTGGGTAGTGGATAGTGGATAGTGGATAGTGGATAGTGGGTAGTGGGTAGTGAGTCCTCCCACGCTTCAACTCTCGTCGTACCAAACCACCAGGCAGTCATCATGTATGGCCAAGGCAACATCATGCCTATCCTATTGCTTTCCCCCCCGTCATACCCTACCTATCCAGTGCCCACCCTTCTAAACACCGAGCATGCAAGCCCACGCTAATGTCATGGCCGCTATCAATAAACATAGGAAATCGCTACCACGGTCGTCTACATGCGCCCCGAGGCTCTCGGGTTCTCTGCTTCCTGCTTCCTCCAGTCCCGCATCTCCTTGGTGCCCAAGCTGCCCAGTCCCCCCTCGCCTCGCCTCTCCCACCCACCCAGCCGCACGACTAGGCCAGTTGCATTGTCTGCGCCTTCACTGCCCGTCGACGTCTCGACGGCAAAGCTGACAATGTCCCGAGCTGCCTGTTCCGGCGTCTTTGCCTCCTTCACAATGTCGACTATCTCTTGGTCCGACAGATGGCCAGATACGCCGTCGGAACACAAGACGAGGAAGGAGTACTCGGCAGGCGAGAGCTCTATCCTACGAATCTCCGGCTCTGCCGACACTCCGACGCGTTTGTGGGCCATGTCGCCAAACGCGCGCGTGTTGGCGAGCCCAGACATGCGCTCTTCGCCAAACGAATCTGTGACGAACGATGCAGCAAAGCGCCGGAGGCGGGTGGCTTCCTCTGGAAGCGAGGGGTGGTGGTTCGATGTCAGCGGGACAGCTACTCCGGTCGCCGTGTTGCACAATAGGATCCTGGTATCGCCCACGTGTGCCGTGATGAGGGAAGAGGGTGATGAAGGATGCCAAAAGGGCGACGGCGTGGGTGTAGAGATGAGGGCGACACTGCATGTGCTGCCACCCTTGAAGCGTTTTGTGCCTCCAATCTGCTTGGTAGTGGTGCGCGAGGGCTGGCCGAGGATATCATCGTCGTTCAGAGCCTTGTCTGCACGTACGGGATCCTCTTCCCTTTTACCAACCTGAGCTGCAACAAAGTCGTAGTCGGCTTTGAGGAAAGCGTATTCGAGTACAGTTTCAATGCCAATACCTCGTTTGATGTCATCCTGTATCGCTGATGTGCTTGTTTGGCGCTTCCCAACCACGTCCTTCTCGGCAGCATGGCCTCGCCCGCCGGCAGACAGCGAGAAGTACTCGGGCTTGAATCGCCTAAAGTATCCACCAACTAGCTCCTTCCATTGCTTGACCAGCTGCTGCTCCAGCTCTTCGGCCTTCCGTACGCTCTCGGACTGCTTGACTGATGGAGCGCCATCGATTGGCTCCTCCATAGACTTGGAGCCCGCCGTTGGCAATTGGTCTCTGCCTCCAGCCTGTGGCGGCTTCATAGCTTGTATGCCAGGTGGCGTGTGAGTCTCGATAGCGTCCAAGCTCTCCTTGTCCCTCTTCCTTTGCTCCCCAGAAGAGGCCTCGCCCTTGGCTTTCGGGCTGCCTGCCTGCGTCGCATTCTTCTCCTGTAAGAGGCTGCTCTTGAGCTCAAACTGTTCAGTGGCCTTCTCCAGGTAGTCGTGCAGCTGCTCCCTCAGGAAGCCAGAACACTCGGAACCGCCATGGCCATCAAAGACACCAAAGTAGAAGACCTGAGGGTCTCCCGTTGCCCCTACTTCGGGAGTAACCTCGCTATTCTCTTCGCTCCTTCCACCCCCGCTCAATGATGTGGGCCGGCGTTTTGCGAAGGCGGGGAGGTCTATGGTGCCTGCTTGGAAGGCATCTTCGTTGTATGGCCGTGTGCCTCTCGATAGTGAGACACCAAAATGATGTTTTGCGCTCTTCAGTGGTATGCGAACGACTGTCATCTCCCGCGACGAGCCCACGACAGCAGCCGGCGATCGGTTCGATTTTTCCGCATCGTAAGGCACGCTCTTGTCACGCGGAAGCCGGTGGTCGAGGGCAGGTTGGGAGCGCGAGTCGGGGTGCAGCGAGCTCGAGGGGATATGGGTGATGAAGTACTCGTGAAAGCAGCGGCGCTGGCCGCAACGCACACCTATCCATGAGGGGGTGCGGTACGCCGAGGGGAGCACTGGGGCGCGCATGCACATGTCCCAAGGCCTTCGGGTGGCTCTGCATAGTTGAAAGTTCGATTTCCACATGTCGCCTCTTGCTGAGAAGGACGCATGGTGCGAATGCGCAGGTACTGATTTTATCTCATCGTCGCTGAGCTGAGGATTTCCAAGGTTCACCACGAGCCTCACTCGCCCTAGGTATTCCGCTGTTCCTGGGCCGCACTCCCGTGTTTCGCCCTAGCGGGTCCCCATCTAATTGGGCCATACCACTCCGTAATGCACTTCTTTGTGGCCGTATTCACAACCTTGCGATGCCATCACCCTATTTCGAGCTTGTTCTTGCCCCGTGATGGCGAACCTTGAGAAGGTCCGAGGTGGAGATCCCATGACGTCCATTCCTTACTTGCTCGGTGCTCCTTCCGGCTTCTTCAACCCCACTTTCGCCCACCACAGGCCATTGTCCCAACTCTCGTCTTCATTTATGCAGCACATGCTTCGGCCTCAGCCACTCCACATCTTCTCCAACTTGACCGGACTTTGTACTTTATCCAATTTTTCTATTGGGGCCAACCACATTTTACGTCTCGCTACCACAAGAACACAATACTCGCATAAACAGAGGAGCCCTATCGGCATCCTATGCTACATGCACCGTCCTTGTCGCATTCTCATCATACATCGATATCCTTCCGCCATCATTGCTTTAGCAATAGCTACACTAGGTGAGAGCGTAATCTTCCACTTACGATCAATGCACAGTAGTGTTGGGTGATATCTCTATCTACACGCCAACCAAGAATATGGATCAAGTCGTACCACGAGCGATATAGTATGCTTCTCATGATAGGCAACCAGGCTGGCACCCCACTGTTATTCGTCATTGCACCAAGTATCAGAGAATGACCCTAGCACACTCACACGAGGAACAAACTTACAACCCATAATGCTCTCTTTCTCTCAATCTTCTCTAACTCTCCTAGGGAACAAATATGGCGGAATTTGATCCACATGAACTCGAGAAAAACAGTCTTTTGGTCACACACTGGCTTCGAGAGAACCACCCTGATTTCTTGAGCCAGATCTTACTTCAAATAAACACGAATTTTGAGCAAGACTTGAGTATGCTATCTCCAGGAAACCACGACGATGAAGAAACGGAGGGGCAAGTCTTTGAGTTTGTAACAGGAAGCAAAATGGTTTTTGCTTGTCACTCACGCTCATCACAGCGACGCTGGATACTTGGACTCTTATAGGCAACCGGACAGCACGAGCGATCATTCTGCCGAAGAAGCTCTCGGCCGATTGTACCTGGTACCCAGACGACACTCCCTCTCCTCTCTACAGCAAATCTCATGGCGATCTCGTCGCCGCCGCCGCCGCCGTCGTACCGCCATATCTGTGCAGTCTTTTATACCCGAGGAGCCTTTTCTACCCGAGCAGTCTCCTATACTCGAGCAGTCTCCTATACCCGAGCAGTCTCCTATACTCGAGCAGTCTCCTATACTCGAGCAGCCTTATATATCTGAGCAACCTTCCATGCCTAAGCAGGTGGGCGAAGATTCAGACTATACTGTTGAAACCGGTCCACAAGACGATCGTGGGCTCATGTTCGACTTTTTCTCGCAGATTAAAACATGGGCTGCCACCTACACGGTTTACGCCCCTCTTCTGTCAGCCATGAAAGTGCAGAGTGTCATCATGCGTCCGATATTTGCAGCAGTGATTGGAAAGCATGCGCAACCCATGGGTCTGGTTATGGAAAAGGAGGGGCTCGTGTCATTGGTTGCGGCTGCAATTAGTCGACACTTGATAACACACACGATGGATGAGTTTGCCCTCTCCCGCTCACGACATCCGGACAGTGTGAATTGCGAGAAGTCGGCTTTTTGCTGGCAACTTCACGCTCCCAGTGAGATAGCGGCTAAGCAGGATGTACTACTTTCCCAGAAGGAGGCTTACACTACTCTTAACAAGGCGCCAGGCCATGCAGCCTGGCGTCAGGCCACCGCTTTGCGGCACACCAACGAACTGCTCCCTGATCTGGCTGACCTTCTCATTACCAATCTCTCGCCAAACGCCATCGCAGAACGCAACCGCATTCTTATCAAACTCTACATGAAGGGGTTCCGAGTCAACTTTCGGCTCCGTATGTCCGCCACCTGGTTCGATTTTAGCTGGCCAGCTGTTGGCGCGGATTTTGATCCACAAAAGATGGTAATGGAGAACAGATGCCTATATGGCAGTATAGTGAGAACCATGAAAGCCGTGATGTCAAGTCCGACAAGTCATGAAGTGGTATTTGCAGTCAGTCCCACGATTACAAAGCAAACGTACGACAAAAACCTTCTGGAGACGGAAGTTGTGCACAGCGCTATGGTACATATTGCCAAGAAGACGGTAGATGGAAGAGCGGGAGTGGGGGTATGATGAGTTAGCATTATAAAGACTGGATGGGGTTTCTGGATGAGCGTGATGCTCACAAGACAAGGCATTGTTTCCGTCTACGAATTGAATGGATGATTCGGATTGCGGTGGTTAAAGGAACTGGCATGTACGGGACAGTGGCCAAATACATTTGTCCTTTTGGACTCATCAGAGACAGATAGAAAGAGATATTTACAAACTCCAATCGTGTACTACAGTTTTTCTCGTACCCTTTCTCTCCTATACCAATCTCATAAAAAAGCCTTGATATTTTCTTCTGTTCTTCTCTCTTTTTACTCTTTTTACACGTTTTACTGTTCATATATACATAACTAGATCTCTCAATCAAGGTTTTTTCCTTTTCCTTCCGATTTTTCTACACTATGTCATCAGGTAAAGCCTTTGGTCCAATCGCCGGACTCATCATCCCCTTGACAACAATCATCTTAGGCACATCACCATCATCATCACCACTACGCTCTTCCTTCATTATCGTCGGACTCCACGGCGGTTCATCGTCCTCGCTGTGCAAACTGTGCAAGCTGTACATGCCGGGCTTCTTCTTGAACGGCGGGGTAAAAGACGCTCGACGCGTCAGACGAACATTATCGTCGGACTGGTGACTCCCCTTGCGCGAGTGCGAAAAGTGGTTTGCCTTTTGACGGACATCGGCGGCCATTTTGCGGACAAGGGGCCGCAGGATGGCGACTGAAGCTGCAACGATACCGGTACCGGGTTCAGCCGTAGCCCAGATGGTTACTTTGCGAGATGTGACTGGGAGGTGGGTGTAAGTTAGTTTGCGTTTCGCTGGGTTATGGGAAGAGAGAGAGAGAGGGTGGGGCGGATGAAGACATACCAGAAACCAAGCCGACGCTCTTGAAATCCAAACCACCCAAATACACCATCCTAAGCACAGAACTCACACTGCCCACAGCGCCCAAACACATGACAATACTAACGCTAATCTTGCTCCTCCGATCCAAATCGCTATCCATCAGTACACTAATGGGTAGCAGCACAAACGTCCAATCTGCCACCACGTTGATGATGCCGTATACGTAACCTGTGCACATGAGAAAGGCCGTGGGCAGGCAGTTTGGGGATGTGGGGTGTAAGAGGTTGTCAGCCAGGCGGGTAGGGTCGCCGCATTGGAAGAGGGCGACGAAGACGTAGAGGAAGCCGTAGACTGTGGAGATTACGAGGACGACATGGAAGATGAGTTTCTGCCATTTCTTCGTCACCACACGGATGAAGAAGAGACCGAGAGAGATTTTTAGGAGCGTCGTGGTTAGTATGTAGAAGACTTCAGAGAGTTGTACAAACTAAGAGGTGAGTTTGTTAGCTTCTTCTTCTTCTCTCTTTTTTTGGATGAATAGGAGTAGGAGGAGGAGAAAGGCGTTCTGGGTGTTGTGAGAGAATACGTACAATAAGGCTTAATCGAACGTCCTCTTCATTGTAAGTCTTGTGCTTGGCGGTGTTGCGCGTCCGACAAGCAATAGCGAGGATAAACGCACAATACGCACTGAACAATACAAGCGTTGCCACCATGGCAGCATCGTCCCAACCAGGAGATTTTGTGATGCGGTACCGGACCCATAACCGCAGGCCGACGGCGATGTAGCTCAGAATGAGCAGTACGATGATGAGAAAGAAGATGATTTTACCAAGGAACGCCAGCTCCTTGGTTGTTCCGCTATCCATCATTAATAAGAATAGAAGGAGAAGATAATAGACATTGAAAGAGTATTAAAAAAAGACGCAAAGACGCGCACGCACACACGACAATATTGGTGTGAGTTGATCAAAGGCCAACCAAGCGGTGGGGTGAAAATCGATTAATCGACAGTCAAAGAAGCAAGAAAGAAGGAAGATTTTGATCAGGATTCAAATAGGTCTTCAAATTGTTGCCTTTCTCCAACAGGATACTCCCCGGTAGGCCATATTTCCGGGTCATGGCGTTGCAGGTGCGGTATGGAATGGCAAACCTTGTTGGCCCGTGAGTCGTCACCCATTGGCTAGCTCGCGTCGCGGCTACAGCAATGGTTTACGATCTCCCTTGTACTTGTTGTGTGAAATATCCCAGACCGTTTGGTGTTACGCGGAGGAACCCAGGCAGGTGTTGTCCCGCCATGATCTGCTCGGAAAGTTTAACACAATGCGATCGATGGAGCATCCTTGCTACGTACCCCAGACACAGTGTGAACGGGTACATGTAGCCTCGTGCAAGGCTGTTCTGCTAGTCTATGTCGGGGTGCTCGCCGAAAGCAGGGTTGCTTCTTGCTTGGGAAGATGGAGGGATGAAGGAAGTCTGAGTGGGCTGTTTGAGGAGGTGTGCTAATTTGGTCCGACTGGTCACAAGTCTTTCATGCACGAATCATATCCTCAGAGGAACTGTAAAACCATGAGACTAGTGCATAAGTCATGCAGCAGACGGTAGAGAGACTGATAATTTGAGCAATCACATACACATGGCTCCAGTCCTAAAAACGACAGAGGTACATGCCGATTTGAGTCGTCTCCAAGCATCGCCTTTGCCGCCTTTGCTGCCCTCACGCTGCCCGTCTCGTCCGTCGTTCTATATGTGTAAAGGATTTATTATAGACCCTGTCGCCCACGTTTGACTAAACATTTCGCGTTTGGCCATCGAGGTGTGAAGCGTGTTTCGAGACCGAAGAACGCCAGCTGGAAGCATCATCAAACAAAGCAAGTGCACATGCGGCACATGCGTTTGATCGCTCCGCTGCTCGGGAGGACCAAATCTGCGGGTCTGTAGGGCGGTACTTGTAAAGCGGCGTAAGGCATAAGGTTAAGGCGCTGAGTTCAAAGGTCGAGGTGGTTGGGGTTGGGCACGTGATGGGGTTGGCAGCGGCTCCGGGATCCCGGCCAATAGAAAATCCGACGCTAGCGTTGAGATACAAAATTTTCTTTGTCCTCGAGCTTCTTCTTTTGACCTTGATGTTTACAACACTAAAGCGGTGGCGCTGCAGGCGCTTTCCAGCATCATAGAAGGCTATGCGATACTGCTGCCTCGACCCTCCATTCGCAGCTACGATGTCGAATCGTAGACGTCTAAACGCGCATCGCGACGATGGCTTGATGCGTAGCCGATATGCTCACTTGTAACCTAGGTTGCGTCGTCTGAGTACATTCTTCTGGTATGTTACCTCTATCTCTCTCTTTGCCCCTTATATGATGAAAAAAAGACAAAATTCACAGACCTGTTCGTAAAAAATCATGTCGAAAACTTTGCTTTATATAATCTGATCACACCCACTTGCATCTTGCTACTCGATGAACGTTCTGCAAGCTCAGTAGCTAACCAGTAACAGTTTCTAGGCCTTTAGTGTATCTGCATCCTGTCGCAATCCTAGAAACCGTTCACTTCGATTTGTATCTTGCCACCACATTTAGTCATGCCGATTTCGAACAATGCAGCAAGAACTCGAACAATGCCGTATCTCATTGATGCCGTCCTTTGATCTTCACCTTGTAGGCTTAGTACAAGGACAAGTACTGTAGGCTCTATTACACATCCATTCTTTGTTCAATCTAAATCTATCCGTTCACAGTCCTCGATAAAGAACGTTGTGAGCTCTGATATATGTACGGCGCGTGCTGCGCTGTGAGTGTACCATGCAACTCTAGCAGTCCATAAAGATTTCCTTCGAAATGTCCCTAGCTACTTCCTCACTACGAAGATCATCAAGGCGTTCAGGAATACCTTACACAGATCCTACGATAGTCCCCTTGAGTACGGCTTACCCCGCTTCCAGAAAGACCCAAACTCGTGCTCCTTCCCAAGACGATAGCATGGCATCGGCACGCCCTCACAACCGAGCTGGATCTCGACAGGCGAGCGGTTCTGGAGGCGTTATAGGCCTGCCTGGTACGATTGACCTGGACCTTCTCTGGGACAACTACGACCCTAACCAATTCGACCCCGCCATGGGAAATCCAGACGATATCTTTGGTGTAGACCAGTTTGACTTTTCTACCCTAAATCTGCCTCTTGAAGGTTTCGACATGAACCACTTTTTGGCCTCTGAGGACTTTCCTCAACAGGCTCAGGGTGATCGTGGTCTGAGCCTCTCGCCCATTCAGACCATACAGGTTGATGGACGCGGTTTGAGCCTCTCGCCTATCCACTCCATTCAGATTGGTCATCCAGGTCAGACGGTCGCCCCGAAAGGGGAGGCCGAAGATGTCAATGGCCCATTTGATATACCTGTAGAGCCATTTGGCAACCCGCCCCTGGATCCAGCCCTTGATTTATGGGATCCTAACATGCTCATGCAAGCACCCTTTGTGAATGTTACGCCAGGATTCTCTGCAATCCCTCAAGGTACTGATTTTGCACAGTCCAAAGTCCCTGCCCAGCCTGCGCAAGTGTATCCCGATCCTTACGCAGCACTATACCCAACCGGGCCCTACTTTACACAACCACATACCTTCACTGGATACGTTCCTATGCCAGCTGAGCAGCCAGTCGCCTCAGGACCAGTCATCGAATCGTGGCAGAAGGCGACGCTCTCATCTGTCCAACGACCACAGAAGCGCAAGCACGATCGATCTGACTCCATATCTGACGATGACGCCCCCATTGTCAAGCGAATGCGCCCTGTTCAGCAAAAGCACACACCTCCAGCAGCCTCTTCCCGTCGCCCATCCACCTCTGATGGCAGCTCGATCACGAAGCCTGTCAAGACAGCTGTGATCAAGCCTGGCCAGAAGCCCAAGAAGGTTGAGGACAAGACTTGGGTTCGTGTCAACACGTCGACCCGTGGTGAGACGACACGTACAGCTCGCATCAACCAGTACACTGAAGAAGGCAGCAAGTACAAGATGAAGGCTCTTCCTCGTGGTGACTGGGAGTCGACCAACTACAAGTTTGAGTACATGCAGATTGGTCGCATGCACGAGTTCAAGAAGCGCACCATGTCTGCTCGTCAGATCCACGAATACATCACCGAGCACCCTGGTGACCTGCGCATCTGGATTCAGCCTGTAGCTTCCGACTCGGCTCGTCGCTACTTCTCCGCTACTCAAAACCACTGTCGGTTTGAGAAGTGTCCGATGCGCAAGTACACTGGCAAGGGTACGACTGAGGTAGGCAACTACCGTGTTGCGTTCGATGAGAAGCACTTGGTGTATGGTACAGGTGTAGCCGACCCATACGATTGTGTGGGCTATGCACATCTGTACTGCATGGAGCGTTTCTTGGACTTTGCCTATATTTGCCAGGTTGCCAACGTCAAGGTCGATCAGCGTGTTAGCCTCGAGGCGGAGCCCAAGGGTGTCTTTGCAGCTGCTTTTGGCCACAAGCATCAACCCGAGATTGCTGTGGCCAAGACATTTATTGATGCTTGTCGCAAGGGGCGCCTGAGCGAGACTCGCGATTTCGCCGACTACCCTGTTCACGAGGATTACGAGAAAGGTGCATCCAAGCCTCACAACCTCACTCTTGTCTACGCGCTGTACGAGATGAACCTCGAGCATCGTGCGCCATCACAGATGAAGCAATTTGTTTCTCAGCGTGAGATCCGCCCAGGTTCCTTTACTATTCACCGTGGTGACATTGAGGTGAAGCTTGTTCACAAGAAGATTGAGATGCTGGAGGCCTACAAGGACTGGAAGCGTGACGGAGGGTCCAAGCAGAACTTCAACTACTCGGACTACTACGACGCGTTCCATCCTGAGATCAACGTGCGCATTAGGGAGATGCTGGCTCGTCGTGATCAGATGGCCAAGGATGACGCGGCGAACGGTCCAACGCGTGGTAGGAAGCGCCATGCTGCTCCTGTCACTGAGGCAGAGCATGAAGCGCCTACCCCCAAGCGGCCTAAGCGGACCCAGAAGCAAGTGATTGCTGTTGATAGCTCCTCATCCTCATCCTCGGATGAAGCTCCTCCTCGCAAGCGCTCCTCTGCCAAAGGAAAGCGTTACGAGCGAGATAGCTCCTCCTCGGAAGAGGAAGAAAGTGAATACGAGGAGATTGTCGCCCCTGTTCAACCTCAGCATCAGCACGGCACTCGCTATATGCCCCGCCGGACTCCACGCATCGACTACACAGAGCCCCAGGACTTTCCAGCACAACCTTCGCCTCCTCCCCCAGTCTTTGCCCCCCATGAGCAGCTCCCCTTGGATACCCGCCGCTTCAGCGCCACTGGCTTGTTCCCCACGAACGATACGGATTGGGAGAATTTCGACTTCGAGAACATGTCGGTTCCTTTGGGCGACACCCCGTTGCTCACCCAGGCCCAGGTTGACGCTCTCATAGCCATGCAGCGCCGCCAGTCTAGTACCTTGAGCATTGGACCTTGTGCCTGGCGCAAGCCACGCACGGCTAGCTTCAATAAGCAGCCGGTGTCGAGCAGCACGAAGTTTAGACGGAACGACCCGCCTTCCAAGGTCAAGTCCGCGGCAGAGACGAAGGAGACGGTCCAGCAGACTCGTTGGAGCAAGCGGTTGGCAACCCAAGCGGTATCGCCAAAGTAGCCTGGTGCCGTTTGCTCTGCTGGCTTGGGGAGACATTGGTTAGGGTCTGATCTTGTTGGTGGGCTTACCCCTGGGTTGTGAGCTTCTTGTGTACATAATAGACGCATCGCATTGCAGTGTAATGCTGATGTCCTCGTTGATTTGAGATATATTTTCCACATTGGACTGGTTCCCGTGATGCAGAAGGAGGATTAGACAAAGATAGTAGATACAATTTGGGAAAAAGTGTTTTGATTTACTTGTGAAAAGAAGTGAACGGGTATATGACACGATATCAGGCCAATCACGAGTATGATTTGAAGTGATTAGCACGATTGGGAGGATTTGATATTGTGTCTCAGGGTTGCAGCTGACTTGAGGCTTGTGGTGGTGGGAAGGTGTTACATGTAGCTAGCAATCTGTCATCAGGGCTGCATAGTGACATGTAATCTGGGCACATCGCACATGACAAGTTTCGCATCTCTGTGCGAGTGTGGATTTTCAACGCTATATGACAGCGCAACGTTGCGCAAGCGGCAGGCGGATCGATTCAGTTCCCCACATACGACCGTGGATCATCGCTGTTCAGCCAATACTCTAGCGTACCTGCAGAACGACGTCTGCCAGACAGGATACAGGACCGAATACTATCAAAGCAAAATAAGAAAATCCGCGGCGCTGCCATGATGGTGTCGAATCAGAGCCTAAATAGTTCGGGGCTACAAGGATGGGCCGACGTCAGCCTAGCCACAGCCGTGCTCTGAGCGCTTGGATGGTGATGGAGGACTTGGGGTACACCGTCGCATCCCGCGCAGAACTTCCCCTCACTCCTCTCACTTTTGCTATTCTAACAACAGGTGTACTACTCCTGCCTGCGCGTAACTGGTACTGATTGGGCGCCTCCTACCACCTCCGCACAGTGCGCAATTCCGTTTGTCGACGGACTGCGCCCTATTGCACATTGTGACACAGTCGCATTGCATTGAGGCCCCTCAAGGATTCACGAGCAAACACCTGCACGCCCGGGCTTACGAAAGATGACTTCTCGCACTTCAACCCCCTCTAGGTCGCGCTCGGCCTCCAGTAGTAGCAGCTCCTCAGACGCTACCATGATAGACGCGCCCCCGCAGTCTCCAAGCCGGCCGGCGCGCCTTCGCAACCCTTCGCACAGTACAGCGACCATGCCCCCACCAGCCCTCCCGCACGCAGCGCAAACCGATCCCTCCTTCTCGCTACTGCTATCGCTACCAAGGGAGCTTCGCGACCGCGTCTACCACTTTGCGCTTGTGTCGAGAGCGCCCTTTTGGTGGCCTGGCAAATCCCCCGAGTTGGCCACCATTGACCACCGTAGCGTCAGTGTCGCCCTTCTTCGAACGAACAAGCAGGTCTATAGAGAAACTGTGGATATTCTCTACTCGCAAAACAAGTTTCTATTTACGCACCCCAGCGATTGCAACATCTTCCGCGTCGTCACGCCCCCCGCCTCAGTCAACATCACGAGTGTGCTCTTCCGCATTAGAGAGAAGGACCTAAGGCTATGGACGGCTTATCTCGGGAGCAAGAAGGAGGACAGGAGTCTAAGGGGTGATCTGCCCAAGTTGAGGAGTGTTTGGGTCTTTTTGAGGTGTGGGACAGTAACGTTGCCACCAGGACTGCAAGTTGGACCAGGGGGCGCTGCTGGAGGAGACCCGGGAGGCCCGGCAGCCATGGCAGCCATGGCAGGACAAGTCCATGCCATTCATCATACCTTGGGGCAACACATACAAGCCCTACACCATAACATTACACAAGTCCTGGTCGGCCAAGGAGGGGGTCAAGCCCAACCGATGATCAATATGAATCACATCCCTCCTCCGCCTCCCCCACCACCTCAAGCGCCCGCTATACCGTTCCTACAATTTGCACAGGGAGCGTTGGGAGGACTAGGCGGGCAAGCACAGGGAGCGTTGGGGGGACTAGGCGGGCATGTGCCACACCACAATCATCATCCTCCAGCGCCCCATGCGCACGGGCAACATACCCATACTCCAAATCTTAACCTAATAGCACAACAACTCCACCAGGTTCATGTAAACCATCAACTCCACGCTCCTCCGCCACCACCACCACTTCACGGCCAATTCGCCCCACCGTCCACGGGGGGCGCATCAACAACCACTCAAGACCCCCACCACCTCTAC
>Ga0265797_10005816_pt1 | contig 17817 bp, 18 predicted proteins | sample P2T30metagenome_FD_192433 | JGI IMG/M metagenome (GOLD analysis project Ga0265797, IMG submission 192433) | Plant litter microbial communities from East Loma Ridge, Irvine, California - P2 T30 | ecosystem: Environmental > Terrestrial > Plant litter > Unclassified | place: USA: California...
CTCCAACAAACCAGGTCACCGGAATAAGACGCAAGAGTCGTCTAGAAACAACGTTTTCCAGAACATCTCACGAACCTCATCTCATTACCCCTAGATCCAAATCAACAAACACATATAATCTCAACCCACACCTAAAAACCGACAAACTCCACCTTTTCCTTCTTTACTTGCACCTCCCACCCCAACCTTAAATTACCAATGCAGCCCGAACTCCGCGTCTCCCTGCATACTCCCCTTCCCCCCTCCTACGCCTTCCTCCCAAAAGGCGACCGCTACAAAACCCTCCACAGCCGCAAACTCACTCAACTCGCCAACCTTGCCCTCTACGTCGTCGTCTCCCGCAAAAAAAAGACGCTCGGCATCCGGATCCCGTCCTCGATCCTAAAGCAGGTCAACTCCCAAGCCAACGTCACTCTATCCACACGGCGCGCCGCAACGTCCAAGCGAGATGCCGCTGATGTCGCCAAAGCAAGTGCGGAGATGGTAGCACAGTTTCCGCAGATGCCGGTGGAGGAGCGGGAGAGAGTGGCTGGGCATGGGTTCAAGAAGTATTCGGGTCGGGCGGGACGGACGGGAAAGGTGGGGTTGGAGAGGAGGGTTGTGCTGGCGGTGGGGGCGCATGTGAGACACGTGCATACAGCGTATGATGCGCTTTTGGAGAGGGGGGTTGGTAGGGTGGATGCGAGGCAGGCTACGAGGAGGAAGATTGAGCAAGTGATGAGGAAGTGGGGGTATGTCAAGGGTGGGAAATAAGGGGCTTGGAAGATGATGGATAGTTGGGGAAGCTGGTTGCACATGTTATAGATTTGGACATTGGAAAGGCTTGATTGATGTTCAAAGCAAAATGCACATGTAATTGGATATCTGGTATGCAAAAAAAGAAAGAGAGAGAGAGAGGCAACACCTCACGCCACGCTATGCTCATGATCCAAAATCCACTCCTTCCATTGACGCCAACATGCCATGCAAACGTGTAAGAGTTATCCAACTCAAAGCCAACCACCCGACTTACTCAACCCATGGCCAACTATCGTGGGAGCACCTAGCCCTCATCCGAATCAACCATCATACTCTCTCCAAATGCACTCGAGTCCTCAGCCCCCATACCCTGTGCATGCCGTCTCCTCCGTCCCGTCCGTCCTGCAACGCGATTCTGTTCGATTTCACGTAGCTTACCGTTCATTCTACGTTCTAGCTCTTCAATCGCCTCGCTCTCATCCACGTCTTCTACCACTGTCGAACCGGCTACTGGCCCCGATTCAAGAAGTCCGCTTTCAGACTCGTTGACTTCTAGTGCGCGGTTGAGAAGGTCAGTGGCCATGGGGTCTTGTGGCGCGACGGCGAGGGCTTCGTGAAGCGTGACGATGGCGTCCCAGGTGCGGTTCATGTTGAGCAGTACGAGGGCCTTGGCGGCGAAGACACTAGGGTCCTTTATGCCGTGGCGGAGCACTTCATCAAACATGGCAAGCGCCTCGCTGTATTGCTCGTCCTTGCGGAGTGCATGAGCGAGGTTTATCCGCATGGGTATCCAGGTGTCGGGGTCTGCTTCGTTCTGTTCCGAGAAGACGAGTGCGCGGCGAAAGAACTGTATGGCGTCTGGTAGCTGTCCTTCGTGGAAGTAGACAACGCCCATCTCGTTAAGCAGGCAGGGATCGTTCTCGCAGAGATCGTATGACGTTTTGAGGTACTCTTTGGACAGACTTAGGTTGTTCAGCTGGAGGTTCTGCATGCCGAGGAACAGCTGAGGGAGATGTGAGCCCTGGAATAGGCGCGCGGCAGTCGAGTAGGCGGATATCGCTTGGTCGTGCTCGCCCTCTGCAGCAAAGGTGTGCGCGAAACCTATCCACGCGGGGCCAAAGTGGGGGTCCATCATCGATGACTTGGAAAAGTAGCGACGGGCCTCTGCTATGCGGCCGATGGCAAGGTAGTATGTGCCGACGGCAAACCATGCGCATGGCTCAGACGGATTCGTATCTGCTAGTTCATGGGCAAGTAGGAAGAGCGTGTTCTTTTCGCCGAGCTCGTGCAATGAGGCTATATGTATAGGCATAATGTTGAAGTTGTACTTGTCGTTGGCGAGGACGGATGATGTGAGGGCAAGGGTGTCGCGGAAGCGACATAGGGTGAAGGTAAGGTCGGCCTTGGAGAGGACTATGTCGGGATTCTCACCAAGGTGGTAGTGGGTGGTGAGGGTCTCTGTGGCGGCGGCGAAGTCTTCGGGCCTCGTGTACTTGGACAAGCGCGTGGTGTACAGCGTTTTCGTGAAGGATGCAGCTTCCTGTGATAGCGAAGGGTTATTGGAAACGTTGATGGTGTCGAAGTTGAGAGACTCGAGGAACTTCCACTCCTCATCAGGCGCCATGAGCGAGTTGGACATGAGGGCGTCGAATGCTTCGAAGCACTGCACGTCAATCTGTACCGCTGTCTTGTAGCACTCTTTGGCCCGGTCGAAGGAGTTCTGCTTGGCAAAGCACACGCCGCGCAGGTAGCACATGCCGGCTTCAGATTTGATGTTGTTAACATCCTCCCTATCGCGTTCCTCGCTAGTTGGTAGCCGTTCGGATCGTGAGCCCGTCTTGTTGTGCCTTGCGCCTGCCCGTGTGTTGACATCAACATGCCGCAGTTTTGTGCGTGCGCTGCCTGGCGCGGAGATGAGATGAGTGGGGTTCTTGTCGCCTAGTATCTGCAGTGCGTCTTCCATTTTCCCCAGCTTTATGGAGCAATGCGCGGCGAGATATCGGCATTGTGGAGTGCGCTCGACAAGGTTCCCGCGTGCCAGAAGTGACTGCGTCCGATTATAGTTGCCGGTGGTAAAGTGTACTTGCGCAAGCCAGAATGCATCCTGGTCGTCGTCTATATTGAATTATCAGTATGCACTCGTGGTATTATCGAGTGTAGCATACCTGTGAGGGCCAGTAGCTTGTCCGCGACGAAGATGGCCGTGTCGTATTGGCACCGATTGAGGGCCTCCTGGCGCCATTCGCGAAGATACTTGTCCATGGTTTTGCTCCACCATGCAGACAGTAATGTATATGCAGATCAGCTCGAATAAACAGCCGGCAGGATATCCCGGTCGTGCTTGCTGTCGGCGGCGTCGCGAGGTTACTGCTAGGATGGCGCGCCTGTCTCGCGAAAGCACATGTTTTGCGGGGTTCCTGCAGCAGCGGGTCGCCTTAGTCAGCCAAAAGTTGCCTTCACCGCGGCTGGCATCTGGTTTGTTAGTCTGCGCCATCGCCTTCGTTACATCACCTCACACAGACTACATCGCCGAAAATCGAATATAACACGTCTAACATAAAAGGATAAATCTCCGACTGACATCTTACGAACGACTACATCACTCCCGTAATCCGTCGCCATGTCTGAACGAAAGGTGCTCACCAAGTACTACCCCCCAGACTTCGACCCCTCGAAGATCACTCGCCAGCGCGGTCCCAAGAATGCGGGCCCCAAGCTCATGACTGTTCGCCTAATGGCGCCCTTTTCAATGAAATGCACACACTGCGGCGAGTTCATCTACAAGGGCCGCAAGTTCAACGCGCGGAAAGAGACTACCGAGGAGAAATACTACAATATTGCCATCTTTCGCTTCTACATCCGATGCACGCGCTGCTCTGGTGAGATTACCTTCAAGACAGACCCCAAGAATATGGACTACGCATGTGAGCGCGGCGCAAAGCGCAACTTCGAGCCGTGGAGGGAGGCCAAGCTCAACGAGGAGAACGAGGAAGAGCGCTTAGACCGGATAGAGCGCGAGGAGGCAGAACGCGATGCCATGAAGGAGCTCGAGACAAAGGTCTTAGATGCGAAGACAGAGATGGCCATCGCGGATGCTCTAGACGAGATTCGTTCGAGGAACGCGCGACTCGAAAAGGCAGAGCGCGAAGGCACCAGGACGGATGTGCCACCTGATTCTGCTGATGAACGCCGGAAGAAGCAAGAGGAAGAAGACGCCGAGGCTGCCCGCCAAGCGTTTGCAACCCGAGGCATGCCAGATATAGGCGAGGAAACTATTGATGGGGATATGGTTGACGCACCAATCGACGTACCTGCCGTTGCAGCCTTTACTAAGAAGCCGAAAGAAAAGAAGGATTTCAGTGCTGCACTTGGCATCAAGAAGAAAGCTTCTGCTCCTGCTTCGGCAACTATGCCGCAGGGGAAAGCCCCCATAGCGCCGTCGAAGCTCTCCACCATGCTTGTGGCCGGCTACGATAGTGACAGCGACTAAGATAACATTGAGAAAGAGCGTCTACGGCGCCCGGTCGAATACATCTGGGCGCAAACAATACCAATACCATTTCGATCCCCATCTTCTCGACCTTGACCATTCCATAAACGGCATAGACTGCGTAGCGAACGATTCGACATATTCGAACGAAGGCAGTGAATTGTACGAGTGCGCACAGGTCCTTTCCGTTGCGACGTACCTATCGTGAATACGTCACATGGATCGTATTTGCCCGAATTGCCGAACATATCCCGTAGCGCCGGAGGATTACCACACCCTCTTCATAGCACTTCAATCAAACCCCACGAATTAGTCTACCAAGGCCGAACCTGAGCCTGGGGTAAGCAATGGTTCCTCCACAGGTATGCCCTTCGGTCCGACTAGGTTGCACGTATTGGGGTGTCCTGCCCCTCTCGGAGAGACAACCGACGTCACGCGTCTTACAACACTATGCACTAGTTGTTGTGGCTTGGTACCTAAGCATCCTATATGTTTCTTGACCCAAAGACATGTTTCTTTTCATTCTCACCAGCCCAACCTCTCCAGGTTTTCTAGCATACTTCGAGAATGAAGCTCCTTACTCTCCTAAGCTTCCTACCAGTCGTCCTTGGCTTTCCGGCACAACACCTCGATTTTGCCGATTATGGTCTAACGCGTCGTGCTGACCCTACTCTGACTGGCTACCTGGGCGTCTTCTTCCTCGGTGACAAACCCTCTGTCTATTTCTACCTCTCCAATGGCAACAATGCGAACTCAATGGTTGCTCTGAATAAGGGCCAACCGGTCATCAATCCAACTAAGGGTACGTTGGGCGTGCGCGATCCGGCCATCATATCTGGTGGAGCAGGCGAAGCAGGCAAGAAGTGGTACATCATCGGTACGGACCTCAATATCGCCACTACCACATGGGACGCGTCGCAGCGCACAGGCTCACGAGGCATCTATGTGTGGGAGTCTTCTGATCTAGTTTCATGGACCAATGAACGTCTCGTCACTGTCGAAGACGCAACAGCAGGCATGGTATGGGCTCCAAGCGCCATCTATGATACTGCTAAAGGCCAGTACCTTGTGTACTGGGCTAGCAAATTCTACCCTACCTCGGACCCTCAGCACACTGGTGCTCCTTCATCGACTCGCATACGCTACGCGTACACTAAGGATTTCAAAACCTTTACTACGCCCCAAGACTACGTCAACAAATCGCCCACCAACGTCATTGACCTAGAGTTTCTTTCTCTGGGTAACAATGCATATGCTCGCTTCATCAAAGACGAGAGTGCGAAGACAGTGTTCACGGAAATCTCAACAAATGGCCTCTTCGGCACGTGGACTAGGCCCGCTGGCACGAATGCTATTATCGCGTCTGGCGTGGAGGGCCCCGCGCCATTCTGGGATAATGCCGTTGCAAATAAGGCGCATCTATTGCTGGACTTTTATGGGGAAGATGGATATCGTCCATATGAGAGCACTGATGTGAAGAGCGGGAAGTGGAGCGCGAGTGACAGAAGTGCTTGGCCTAGTAACCTAAGACACGGCAGTGTAATGGGAGTTAATGCGACTCAGATCCAAGCTCTGAAAGCAAAATGGGGTGCTTGAAAACTACCTAATGCCTAGCTATCATTACATTCGTCTCGCGGCCAAGTTGATCTATGATTTTGTTGTCTTGAAACGTCACATGTATTCGAAATGGAAGTTGCAATATCATACATTCTTCTGTAAGATTTTGTCATCACATGAATCTCCCTCTCTCTCATATCTAAAACATATGTCTTCTACTTGATCTTCATTGAATAACGACTAGCCAACCTAACATGTGCTCGCTTTTACTGTAGATGATGTTTTCGTCCGCCTCATACTCGTAAGTACAAGCGCCTCTTCCTCGCTCCCTAGACGCGTTGGGATTTCTAGCCAACGCGACTACCCGGTTCTCTCCAGCACCTACCCTCAGCGACGATGCCATGTCAACTTGCTTTATACTCCCCCAAAGCCTCACAAGATGCGATGTCTCGTAAGTCACACTACCGCGGCGACGCTCTCGTCAGAGTATTGTCTCTCGACACAGACGATACAATGGCGGTGCTACAGTGACCAAAAAAGGTCACACAGCTATCACCACAATCTTCTAGTGTATGCGTCAAGGACGGAAGAATGTGAAGGAACACGCGTTTCTCGCATAACACCAGTTCCCTTGAAGCTTCTAACACAGCAAGAACATGGAATCAGTAAACATACATTATAAAAAGAAAGAAGAACTAAAAGCGAGCACGCTACCCTCTCTAGATAGGTTCAACTTGCCACAACCCCGCCAAAAGAAGAGAGCAATGTCAACTTCCAACCCCCACCCCACTCCCCACTTGACCCTTTTGTCCACAACCTTCAGCGTCGCCCTACCCTCCTACCAAGACATGATCTCAAATCGCTTCTCCAAAGTTGCGCGTTTACACCACGAAGTAAAACATAATTCTCTCGCCACTGGCCGCTCTGACGCAGTTGACTCCCTCAAGGTGGAGTTGGAGATGTTAACAAGAGATCTGTCAGACTACGAGAGTCTTGTTTTAGGTATTGAAATTGCAGCTATTGCGAGGTTGTATGTGGTGGGCGGGATGGAGAAGCATGAGGCGTTTGAGATGGCAAAGCTCGACAAGCAGGATGTAGAGGCGAGTCTGCGCGTAATGCAGGAACGGGTTGGGAAACTTGAGCTAGATGTGACATGTGCGGTTGAGGGGCGGGAGGATTAGGGGATGGATAAGTTGTTGTGAAGTTGTTAATTGTGATTGCTTAGCCTTACATGAAAGAATGTATCGGCCTTGTTAAACGACGATATTCTTAGAGTTGGGCGAAGCTGAAGTGAACGGGACCATCGGTTTCTAGATGTCTTGCTTTATTTTGTCGGCAGTGTGAAGCTTAGTGGGGCCTTGTACCAACAATGTCGTACTCTCCATGACGAATGAGACATGTCACTCGTTCCATTGACAAAGGTTTCGTTCTGAGATGTCTTTCCATGTCAAGGGGATTACTGTGTGATGTTGAGTCGGTGACTTTTGAAGTGTTACTTTCCCTTCCAAGATGCTGGCTCAAAAACTCTTTGCGAGGAAAAAAAAAGAACTGTCAACGAGACTCCTCCTGTAAAACAAAAATAATAGCCCCTGATAATATGCACATGTCACGTAACTCCTCGGACCCTCAACCCAAAGACCTTGTATCCCTCCTGGCAGACCTCGATGACCGTGTCGATCGCATACTAGCCAGTCTCTACGTACTCTGGGATTTGGATGTCAGGTTCTCCGAAATTGAGAAGGAGCTAGAGCAGCAAGACTACATTGACGTTTTGCGCTCGAATAATGAGAAGATGGAAGCGGACTTGGGAGTTGTCGAACGCAAGACTCGGTTGCTAGGTGAGGATCGGTTGTTCGAGTGGATAGATGGAGGGAAAGACGACGAGGAGAAAGAGAAGAGACAGAGAAAACTTATGAGGCTGACGGAGAAGATGAGGCATTTAGAGAGACAGATGATAGAGGCCAAGGAGGGATATTTGGGAGATGGCGATGTTTAGGTTTCGAAAGAGCGTAAAGCATGAGGTGCGGCGTGCAACGATGTAATTGTAGTTTGTCCACTCAACTGGCGTCATGATCGAGACGTGCTACTCAAAAGAGCATGTCCATTCGACCGGGTCCGGTAAAGGCACTGTGTTAGGGATGTTGCTACTCTCTCTGAACTCTACAATTTTCCTCTTGCCCTCCTCTTCTTTGACTACAGCAAAGGCCGCATTGGTAAAGTATACATCTCGCTTCGCACGTGTCTGGAAGCCGCCAGCCCAACCGATCATGTAGACGAAGCCGCCCTTGTCGCCGTTGATATTGGGAATGCCTAGCACGTTGATGTAACCGTGCTTGAATGGCGCGAATGCCACACCCAATGTCGCGTTGAAGGCAGTGTAAAGTCTCAATGATCCATCAAAGTCATAGTGCGTGTCGTTGAATGTAAACCGTATGTCTTTGGAGAACGATGTCGCGTGACCTTGGGGCCAGTTCGTATTTGCTGGGTATGGGTAGAACCCTGGCTAATTTCTTAGCATCTTATCCAAATGCTGTACAGTAATACCTCATCATACCGTTTACTGCGCATTCTAGCCAGCTGCTCAGTTGTACACTGGCATTTACCTTTGGCGAATCGACCAACGAACAGGGGTCAATGGTCGCTTCGTTTAGAAACCCTGGTGTATTTGAATCAAGGACTTCCTGGGGTGAAACGTCGAAAGCTGTGCTTGAGGCGACAAGACTGTATACAACGGCTTCAAAGATGTGAGTTTTGATCGTAAGTGGAGTTGATCGTTGCGCTTACCGGCAAATGCAAAACAACGCATGTTGTGAGATCCGGTAGACGACCAGTCAAGGGATTAGAGGTTTAACTGGTACAACCATTGTACAGCATCCAGGTCAATGTACTTATAGCAATGGGCTTCCCGTTGCCTGGAGCGAGGCTGACGAGGCTGACGGGCTGAGAGAGCCTGATTAGGATGACTTTAGCCCAAGAGGGACAAGTGGCCGCGCCATGAGCCTGTGTGAGACTGCACAGCTGGGTACATGTGCGCGATGCAATAGCCAATAAGAGCAGCACATAGGATGTGATATGTAGGAATAAGATATTAATTGGTGATGGGGTTCAGCTATCGCCGTTGGTCGGAGGCTACCTACCTGCCGAGCCGAGCCGCCCCCAACGTCGTCTGCGCGCTATGGCGACCGACCGACCTTCACACTAAGCAGCGCGTCCGAAGAAAGCACTCTTTCCAAACAGACCACTCATCCCTCGTGGCTTCTTGCCTCCCAAATCTACCGTCGTTCTCTTGTTCATGATTGTAAAACCCCCTGCCTTGAGTGCTTTTCCGTTCGGCGCGCCATGAAGAGCGCCACCCAGAGGCGCAGCCTCAATTGGCGTTGGCGATGTGTTGGATATTTCAACAGGCTCCCTGCTTGACCCAGGCATCTCCGCTATCAGTGGCATCTGAGGTGTACTGGCAGGGATCCACTCCACTCTGATCGACTCGTCGCGACTGAGTTTCTGATCATCGAACCATAGCTCGAACCGAATGTCGGCAGGACCTATCAAAACGCGCACGGTGTACTCGATGCGCAGGTAGTGTTTCTGCAAGGACCAGAAGCGCTTGTTTCTCTCCTGGAATTTCTTCTCGTCGGCAGTCGACAGGTCTGAGTTTATCTCGCACAGGACACGCGTGTCTACAAACTGGTCAGCTCCACTGAGCAATGCTCATTCGTTATACATACGTTGGTTCATCTGGTCTGGTAGCAGTGCAGCTTCGAGGTCGCTCTCGATGACCGTTGTTGGGAATGCTCTTCTTGGATCACCAGGGTCGATTTTCTTGATGAAGTTGTGTTCGATCGGCTCATCCACGCTTACAGGTGCACCTTTCTTCACGAACCACGCTATGGACTGCGTAATATACAGTTTGCTGTTTAGCGGGTCACGCACCAGCAACTTGTTCTGATGATCAGGGTTCTTCTTGTCATATGCAATCTTGCACACGGTGCCATACGATGCGCGGCAGCAACGCCATCCGAGCACCGATCGCGATGTCAATATCTTCCGAAGACGATCGCTGACCAGGCCTTTGCATACAGCCAGTTGAGGATCGGGTGCGATGCTAACAGAGATGGACTCAGCATTCGGGAAAGAGGTGCGTGCATAGTAGTTTCGGAGTTGTGACTGCACATATGCACTGTTGCCCAAACCACCGCTCAGAACAAGATGGGCTACGTGCTCTCTCGGAAATTTTTGGAATAGCGATTGGAGCTGGGTGTCAATCAGCTTGAATAGCTTTGCTATCTGGTCGTCAAACAAACGTTGCAGGTCTTGACGCTCGAACGTCATTTCTCCGTTACGAATCCGAACTTCGGGATCGGAGTTGTGGTATGTCTGTGGGACCCGCGGGATCCCTATGCTGAACAAGGGAGTATCATCGGGCGCTCCATATTCGCACTTGATAGCCTGGAAGTCGCGGCTCTTCATCATCTCCCATGCTGCATCTTGAGGATCGACGGGAAGGCGGTTGGTGTTGGTTGCCTGTTCCAAGCGATAGTGGACTAGTCTCTCGAACTCGTAGTCAATAGCCGCTGACCCAATAGTCTCTCCGAACACGACATCCATCTGTTTGAGATCGATGGTCTGGTTTACAGTCCCAGTGACCTTTAACACACTCAGGTCCGTGGTTCCACCTCCGGCATCACACACCAACAAGACGTCGTTTTCGCGAAAGATACCGGGTGCTTCAGTGGATACATGTACAGCGGCTGCTTCAGCTTCTGTCAACCCTATAGTTACCTTGTGATTTCGGTGCGAACCATAACCCGCCTCTTTCACAAGCCGTTTGAAGTTCTCCACTACTGGCACTGGAGCCCACGTTGTCGGCACACTGAAGATAAACTCAACTCTAGCTTCTTCCCAGCTCACCCCAGAAATTTCACCACCTAGCTTGAAGGATAAATACTCGTACATTTTTCGCAGATAGTCGCAATACCATTTTTCCACCTCTTGCAAGTTCTGAGGTGCACTCTCAGGGTCTTCTATCTGCTTCTGCCGCAGCTTTTCCGGATCGAGACACGTTTTAAACCACTCCTTGTACTCCTTGTCATCTGCTGTTGTTTCTGCAGCAGTCTCAGAAAGAAACCCCCATGACGAGGGGTCGTTCGAGTTGATTGGATAGACGACTACTGTTGGGACCTTGTTCTCGTTCGCCTGGAATCGACCCGGCCATTTCTGAACCCAACGAATTGTCTCACTGCCGATTGAGAGGTTCACGTATGCCACTCCAGTACCTAGAAAGCATCCGCTTTGTTAGCCTTCAATTTGTGAAGGATGAAGCACGTAATGGCGTATTACGCGCTTGTCCCAATACAGCCTAGCATCTAGACAGGCCGCTCCTTGGTCGAGTTGAGCTCAGCCTTGCAGCAACACTTACACGTCATTCCCAAATCCACACCCACGATCATGTGCGGCCGTTCGTTTCGCTCCATATCGTCTTGTTGGCGAGGCCACTCTGTTGCGCTGCTCTCGCTGGTCACGTATCTATAAGATGCAAAAAGGCAGGTGTTTGTCCGTAACCCCTGTGTCGCAGCCTCGCGGCACAGCAACATTTAACGAATCATAACCAGAAGCCATTCTGGCCCCGAGTGCTGCGGCACTACTACTATCTTAAATTGCGCCTAAACTTGGGGCTAGATGTTTGCTTTTCGGGCAAGAAAGTGGAGAATGTGTTGTACGATAGGCTGGCGAACTGTGGCCCCCACAAGGTCTATCTGTTACTCTCAGCCTCGTCGGACTAGTTGCCGAATCTGTAGGGCAATGAACGCATGTGAGATTGAGGCGAGGGATAATCCTTATTTGACATTGGTCACATTCTCGACATCCTCCCCAAGACTGTAAGCTTCTCGCCTTGCAAAAACGCTGTATTCCGCCCCCCCCCTCGGCTTTCGCTCCATAGGAACTGTCAGATAACATCTATCTTCAGATATCTCATAAATTCTCTCAGCCTGTTTTCATCCGCGTTTGTGCTTCGCTTCTCTGTCAATTGTGTGATATCAACGCAATTTTGAACACGCAACTTCATCATGACTTCACCTACTCTAACTGCTGGTCCCTCGTTGTCTACAACAGTCGTTTGGCCCGCATCATCGACTTCATATATGACTCTATTAGATGGCACAACACAGCTAGCAGTACTCAGAATAGCGTCTGGAAGCACTATCTTAGTACCCCCCGATTTCAAGGATCTTAATTGGGGGGGCAATGCAACTTCTCTTATACCGGCGAGTCCTACTAACGAAGCCCTACAACAAGCGGTGTGGGTATCCGTTGATAATGGTGGCACAAATCTGGCATTTCATCGCCTCCTGTCGTCCAGCACATCTGTATCGGCTTCTACAACATCGATACCGGCTTCTACAACATCAGTGGAGACATCTTCTACGCCAGGCACTACGATTACGCCAAGTTCTCCAGCTCCCACGTTTACAAAGGTCCCAATTGAACACAGCGATGGAGTATCAACCGGCGCAGCAGCTGGGATCGCAGTGGGATGCCTGTTTGCAGGCGCCATCATTGCCGCTCTCATTCTTTGGCTGTGTTGGGGCAGAAAGAGATCAACAAAATCAAAATATTCCCAACCGGAAACTTATGCACCAGCATCGGAAGAGAAGGGGTTCTCGACGAGGAGTACGCCATTGGTCGACCGGAGCAATACAGAGACAAGCCTGTTGGGCATACTTCCACAGCCGTTAGAAGATAAGGCAATATCAGGAGATGTCTCGAAGATCAGCAATGCAATCAAAAACCACGTACAAAGCTACTATCACACCAATCGCATCAGCTCAAACTCGGCCGATCGCAGCGACCTCCATACACTGGGTTTAAACCTGCCAATATCTGCAGGAACGCTCAACGCCCTGATGAGCGATACTAGGACTAGAGAAGTTGCCCTAAGGTTCATCATCGCTTGGGTCATTGTCTCAAGACTGCAGCCCTCAAAAGACTCGACGAAGAGCCTCTTGCCGGCTGAAATCGCCCAATGTCTCCAGATAATAGACTCCGGAAACCATGAACAACAAAGTTCGTATAAATTCCTTATACACTGCGGTTGCTGACTTCGTTTGTAGCCCAATATTCGAAATTGGCACGCTGGCGAGTGATGACGGCCGACTTAATGCAGTCAAGCTATGTGCGCAATCCGTTTACGTCCTCCGACAGCCGTCACAAGATAATACAGGCAACGCTTGTGACGCTTGAAAGCATCCTGGAACCATATGGTGATTCTCGTATGAACAACGGGGATCGCAAGCGCAACCTTGAAGAGCTTCTGAAGCGCTCAGCATTGTTCGCTTTTACACTGTTTTCTCAGCCAGTTGCATGGGAGTTTGAATGGCAGGAGCACAATGCCACATCAGGGGAACTCTGCATCTTTCCCGCTCTTGTGCAAGTCGTGGACGAGAGCGGTCGGCTAGTGAACCCTCCCCGACCTTTCAGCGAGGCTGTCGTTCGGCATTTGGATGTTTGACAGGTTGAAGAACTGCATATCCGTTATCTTCAAAATTAGAAAATCTCTGTGACAGGCTCATGTTCACGTCGATAAACTCGGTTTACCTATAGTCATCTTAGGATCTGCCAGTTGGATAGTATGGTACCCAAGGCTGTGCATACAGCCTAGCTAGCGCCTTATCTTGCATACAGCGCAGCCGAAACTCTTATGCCCTGGTCTGCTATCGTTTTCCATATTTTTTCACTCGTGGCAACTCGAGTTTGACTTAAACAACTTGCAATATCTCTACTTTTCGAACGAGCCCTCTCACTTTCGAATAGCAGATAGCATTGGAAGCAGCCTTAATTCGTAACTTGGCCCCCAAGGAGGTGTGACCCACATGTCCAATATAAGTACCTTTGCGGCGTAGTCAAATAGTGAGTTTTAGCATATGATCAAGATTTTGATTTGTAATGTGCTCCACATCCGGAGGTGTGCTCCATGCAAGACGCTGTGCAGCGTGAGACGGAAGCTGCATGGCGTTCCCTGGTGTATTGACATCCGCGCCTCTGTTACTTTTCAACGTCAAATCACTACTCCATTACTATGGTCTGCGCCTTGTTTGCTTGCTAGCTATTCCACATACAGGGCATACGTTCCCAACAGGCGGCCTTATGCACCAGTCGGCCCGAGCAAGGCTTTTCAAGGTGGCTATCTTGAGCCCGAATATCCAATACCTGCGTCCTTACCCGCGGGGGTTTGTGCCTCCCCACCCGGCGCACGTACCTTCCAACATTTATCGGGGAGCACGTCGCTGTTATACAATTTCAACGTATCCACAGCAATAGCGCTGGCTTTACCAAGTGATACTGTCCTCCATGTTGCCTACAGCGGGCCTTTTCCTACCAGAAACATTGCACCGGGCCAATTTTCAAACTACAGCGCCTGCAGAAACTGATGGGACAAGGCTGAAGTACTTCCAGCGCAAGTATGGGCGGCCGAAGCAGGATCGCAAAAACTCGGACGGGCGATCTTCGTCAACTGCTCTAGATGAGACAGGAGATGAACCTCAGACCGAGTCTCTAGCGATCCCTACTGTGTACTCCTTCGCTGATCATGTTCTCCATTCCAGCAAAGCATCGTCCGACCTGTTGACCTTTGCGAGCATCATCAGACTGGTACGAACAGACACAGAAGAAGCAAAACGCCTATATCTTTCCTCTGCGGTTTCGAACTTTCTGGACTCTTTTCCCGCCAAGCGAATATGGATCGAGGGCAGCTTACAAGAGTTACAACGTGTTCTCAATGATATTGGCCAGGAAATGGACGCAGCATGGGGTCAGGAGGAAGACTGTGGCGCTGTTGCCTCCAAGCGCAAGATCGACTGGGGTTTGAAGAACCAGAAGAAATTGCTTAAGAAACAACAACAGCTGAATGCCTGTCATGGTCAGCTTACTGGCGCTATATACGTTATGCAGACGGCAGAGCTCTGTGGAAAGCCTGGAGCTATCGCACAAGACCCCATCTTCGAAGCTCCTGCGCGGCCATGGGTGCCCCATGATGTAACCGATGCTCAGCGGGGTCCTTACTCGAGGCAAAGATATAGAACGAGCCATACAAATCTATCGGCATCGAATCTCAATCCGTCTTCAGAAACCCAATGGGATAACGCCGAAAGTACATCTACAAACTATCGAATGAGACAAGCGTTTACTGACGGTACATAGCTACTTCCATTAATTCACTACCGGCGGAACTGGCGGGTAGTACACCGGACGACCCTGATATCACCAGACGGCATCATAGTCAAAACCTCTTAAGCCCACAGGCCTCAAGAGAGTTCATTACTGAAGGCTCATCTTTACTCAGAAGACCACGGGCTCGCTCGGATTACTTTCGATCAACCGCCAGTCGCGTCAAAGTGACTCGCGCGTCCATCGATTCCATTCCCTTCTCGTCCACCCTTGACGAAAAGACACTTGAACGCAACGACTCTACCCTGTCTACACAAGCAACCGTTAGCATGCCTATGCTAGCAAGGCGTTACCAAGCGACGTCCGTTGATATCCATAGACATCCTGATAGGCATAGATCTTTGCCATCGGAACTCCCGCATCTAAAAAGTCAACCCTCGCTCATCGATGACTTGGCAGGTTACGTAATTCCTAATACCGGGAATGCACAGTTGTCACACAGAGAATGGACGACCTCGCCGAGTTCATCGATGCCATGTGTAGCGGTCACATCCAGCCCAGTCATTGGCCATACACTACCTGCTGTCGCTGAAACAGCGTCAACGCCTTGCAAAAGCCTCGACGTTACACCCCTGTTTATTGCTGGAGAACGCAATAACCAGCATCGTCAAACAGAAAACCACCGCAGAAACGAAACAACACCATTGCCTCAACACCATGACAGCGACGTGGTGATACAGCCAACAAACATCCATGAAGATGTTGCATCGACGATCAGAAGTTCAGTTGCAGCAGAACGCTCAACATCATCATTATCCTACCATTCTCTTTCGACAGATGGACCACGCTCACCTAGCTCCCTCACCAGTGTTACCCTCTTTTCCGACAGCGAGACTTTCCGGCGGCCAAGCAGCCAACGACCGTCACAACGCATAGCAAAGAAAAGATCGAACATGTCAAGTAGTAGATCCTTTGCCTCCGCACCTTCGTGTGCAATCGCTACGATAGTTGAACCGCCACCGACGACCAGCAACCCAGAGGAAATGACCAATCAGGACGCAACACCAACGCTTACTCCCCAAACAGCACCCACAACTACCATGGATGACGTCTCTCGGCCCGTACTTGTTCACCACACAGACATACCTCAAGAACTAGAAGCCTCGACCGAGGGCGATGACGCAGTCCTCTCAGTCCTACAACAGCGCTTCCGCTGCCAGCTCCAGGTGAAAACCATGGCTGAAAATCTTGTGCGAGCAGCTTCCACCATGGAGCTAACACCACCAACAATCACAGAGCCAACGCGAGTACCAACTACAGACCCAACACACTCACCGCCCGTAGAACTTGCAGCACAAGTTCCAATACCCGTATCGGAATTGGCAGCCAGCATACCCAGAAAGCCACTGGCAGATCCCAACATACCGAATCCAGTGGAAACTCTTACTTCTCCTGCGCCGTCGATTAATAGTGAGGAGGGAGGAGAGAAGAAACCCATGTCTGCGATGGCAAAGCGGAGAGCGGCGCATGCGCGAAGAATGCAGATTGCTTTTGGTGGAGTAAAGGCGGTTTAAGCAACGATGAGGTGGTCCTGTTGTTGATACACATGGGTGAAAGAACTTAGAGTGATTTACTGACCTTGTTACTATATATGTCATGTTCGGATACCATAGAACATCTCCCAGCTACTCTTACGCGTTTATTGCATTGCGTTATATTGCAACAACATCACATCACCATTATCACTCATCAAATTGTAGCAACCATTTTTTATGGCTTAGGCGCAAGCCTATTTTATGATTTTCTATTGACAGGACAAAGCAGACAATGATACTTTGTCCTCCATATCCGTTTCGGCTCCAGAGATCATACCATCCCTTTTTTTCCCTTCTCAGGTCAAACTCCTCCAACCCCAAAGAGTAAGTAAGTCGTCGACCCTACCAAGAAAAGAAATGAAGAAATGAAAGAAAGGAAACAATGGAAAAAGGTAAAAAAGAACTCCCCGAGATCCCGCCCCTCAGTCCAGACTCCAAGTCTTCGCAAGAAGACCCAAAAAAAACTCCAGAAAAGGTCGATCCCATGAATTATCATTATTATTTTTTTCCTTGTTTCAGTCTGAAGCGCAAAACTTTCTGTCCCCCTCTTTCCAATTGTGTTCGTAAGCCCCCATCTCCCACAAGTGTCTTGCCGGTTGAAAAATACAAAAGTCGTCACGTTTTCTTTGGTTGTGTTTATATGTGTTGACAGATGTATGTTTCTGAACGGTCGAGACATGGGCTGGAGCAGCGAATTTAGTCGTCGTAGCCGTAGTAGTCGAAGTTGGTGGGGTAGGCGCGGACGGCCTGGGCAGTGACCGTCTGGGTGATGGTCTTCTCCTTGGAGGCGATGGCAGAGCCGGCGAAGATGGCCATGACGGCGAAGAGGGCGGTGGTGAACTGCATTTTGATGGTTGGGTGGGTTGTTGGGTTTTGGATACTGGAGAAAGGGGGAAAGGGTCAGTTTGGTGGGTGGGAGAGGAAAGGGAGATTAGGCGTACGGTGGTGGGATTTGGAAGTCTGAGGTGTTTGTTAGTTATGCCGGAGAAGAAGGAGAGGATGAGAAGGAAAGAGGATTGAGTGTCACAGGGAGGGAATGAAGCTTACTTGGAGTGTGATCGGCTACTGTGTAGATGTGATGAGAAGTGATGCTTGTTGATGATACTTTTGTGAAGGACATGAGCGTCTTTTATAGTCCAGGCAGAGCCTTTGTCAGGATGAGATGACTAATTTAGTTGCAAATGATGCAATTGCGGGATATGGTTCTAACCTGAGGCTATGAAGTATGTATGCATGTAAGATGGTGTAACAAATAAGGCTATTAGAAATTTACTT
>Ga0265797_10005817_pt1 | contig 17810 bp, 13 predicted proteins | sample P2T30metagenome_FD_192433 | JGI IMG/M metagenome (GOLD analysis project Ga0265797, IMG submission 192433) | Plant litter microbial communities from East Loma Ridge, Irvine, California - P2 T30 | ecosystem: Environmental > Terrestrial > Plant litter > Unclassified | place: USA: California...
CCACGACACGTCCTGGCCCGGGTCGAGGTCGAAGATCATGCGGTTCGGCTTTTCGTAGTTCTTGCCGAACGCGTTCTGCGTATGGAACTCGACGACGTTCCACTGCGCCGCCGACAGCAGCCCCTGCATCGTCGCCACTTCCAGCATCGACGGGTGATCCGGGTCGAGCTCCTGCGGGAACTGCTTCACGCCGGGGAGCTTGCCCACTTCCGAATGCTTCTGGAAGAACAGCTCCCCGCCGACACCGGCCGGCGCCCGCACCAGCGCTACCGGCCGGCCCTTCAGGTGCTCCAGCATCAGGTCCGCCACCAGCGCGTAGTAGCGCACCAGGCCGATCTTCGTCGTGCCGCTGACCGGGTCGATCAGGCGGTCCGGGTTCGTGACCTTCAGCGACGCCGGCAGCTTGCTGTCCGCGTCCAGTCCTTCTGGCGCACGTTTTTCCTCAGCCTTCGCCGCGGGCTTTGCTTTCGCGGCCTTGACCGCACTGTGTGTCTGCATGGTTCCCTCCACCAGCGTTTCCATATGCGCCGCCTTCTCGCGCGTGACGCTCTTTGCCTTCTTGTCCGTGCGCAGTCCCTGGAAGACGGAATGCCGGATCGAGCCGCTGCCCGTCCATTCGCCGAACGTCACCTCCGCCACCAGCGTCGGCTTGACCCAGTGCGCGCGCTTCTCGATCGCCTTGGTCGGCGCGAACGGGTTGGTGTCGCTGGCCAGCTTTTTCAGCTTCGCGGTGATGTCGCGCAGGCTGGTTTCGTTGAAGCCCGTGCCGACGTTGCCGGCGTAGTGCAGCTTGCCGTCTTCGCCGTAATACCCCAGCAGCAGCGAGCCGATGCCCACGCGCGAGCCCTTCGGATCGGTATAGCCGCCGATAACGAACTCCTGGCGCTGCGCGCATTTGAGCTTGATCCAGTCCGGCGAGCGGCGCGACACGTAAGTGGAATCGCGGCGCTTTCCGATGATGCCCTCGAGGCCCATCTGGCACGCGGCGGCCACCATTTCCTGCGGCGGCGCATCCAGCTCGGCCGAATAGCGCACCACGTCGTTGCCGGCACGGTCCATCACGGTCTTGAGCAGCTCGCGGCGCTGCGCCAGCGGCACATCGCGCAGGTCGTAGCCGTCCAGGTAAGGCGCGTCAAAAATAAAGTAGACGATATTGCTGGTCTTCGTGCCGTCGAACGCCTGCTGCAGCAGGCCGAAATTGGGCCGGCCGCTGGCGTCGTGGACGACGATCTCGCCGTCGTACCAGCCCTTCGGCAGCTGCATCTTCCCGATGGCGGCGCGCAGCGGTTCCAGCTTGTGCGTCCAGTCGTTGCCGTTGCGGGTGATCAGGCGCACGTCCTTGCCGTCGACGCGGGCCAGCAGCCGGTAGCCGTCAAACTTGATCTCGAACAGCCAGTCGTGCGGATCGCTGGGAGGCGCATCGACCAGCGTTGCCAGCTCCGGCGTAAACGTCTCCGGCAGCGCTACCCGCTGGCCGGCGGCAGGTTCCGGCGTGCTTTTGCTTGTGGATTTGCGTGCGGCCTTCTTGCGCGCAGGCGCTGCGTGCTCGCGCGCCGTTTCCTCGGCCTGTTCCGCCTCGGGCGTCAGCCGCTCGGCCGTCGGCATGCCCAGCGCCTTGACGCTGTCGGGCATCTCGTCGATGACGGAAAACTCGTCCGCCGAACGGACGTAGTCGTCCTTCTCCTTGATGAGCAGCCACGGCTCCTGTTTCTCGCCCGAGCGCTTCATCCGCACCAGTACCCACTTGCCGCGCAGCTTGTGCCCGCGCAGCTCGAACTTCAGGTTGCCGTCGCGGTAGCCCTTGTGCGGATCGCCGATGGGGTGCCACGTGCCCTTGTCCCAGATGATGACCTTGCCTGCGCCGTACTGTTTTTCGGGAATGGTCCCCTCGAAGTCATTGTACGAGATAGGGTGGTCCTCGACGTGGACAGCCATGCGCTTGTCGTGCGTGTCGTAGCTGGGCCCTTTCGGCACGGCCCAGCTCTTCATCGTACCGTCCAGCTCCAGTCGGAAGTCGTAGTGCAGCCGCGTCGCCCAGTGCTTCTGGATGACGAACGTGAGCGCCTCGACCCCGACATCGCCGCCCTCCGCCGGCTCCGGCGTGATGGCGAAGTTACGCTTGGCTTTATAGGTTTTCAGGGAATCGTTCATGCTGCCACTGTAGGCCCCGCCCGCGCGCCGTTCGGTACGTCAGCTAACAGAAGAGCGGCAATTTGTAACACTTGTAATTGGCGTCAACTGGGGCGAATCCGGCGGCGTTTTCTGCCCAGTGACACAGCAGATCGAACTGCAAGGTGCACCACCTGGACTTTAACTTCTGAAGGAATACGCCATGAAAAAGATTATCGCCACCATGATCGCCGGTCTGTTCGCAGGCGCCGCATTCGCACAAACCGCTGCACCGGCCGCCCATACCGACACCCATGTCGCGAAACAGGAAGCGAAGGAAACCAAGGCTGCTGCGAAGGCGGAAGCCAAGGAAGCGAAGGAAGTAGCCCAGGCCGACGCGAAGGTCGCCAAGGAATCGGCCGAGGCGAAGAAGGATGTCGCCGAAGCGAAGGCCGATGCGAAGGAAAAGAAAGCCAAGGCACACAGCAAGGCAGCCCACAAAAAGGCTGAAGCCAAGGAAGACAAGCACGACAGCGTCGCTGCCCAGACCAAATAACAAAGCCACTCTCAGGCTGCTACAAAAACCAACAAAAACGGTAATGCCCTCTCCCTTGCCCCTGCCTTATGGCGGGGGCTTTTTTTGCCTTTCGGGGAGTGGCTGCCAATCGGGCATGGCTTCAAGCAGTGCAGCCGTTATCATCGGGGCTCTGACCTAAGCGGAGCAACCATGTCCGATTCCACGACTCTCGATTCCAAACCTCACGATCACAAGATCCACAACCCCGTCTTCTCGATCATCGGTGCCTCGTCGGGCAACCTCGTCGAGTGGTACGACTTCTACGCCTACTCGTTCACGTCCCTGTACTTCGCCGCCGCCTTCTTCCCGAAGGGCGACCCCACGTCGCAGCTGCTGAACACGGCCGGCATCTTCGCCGTCGGCTTCTTCATGCGCCCCCTGGGCGGCTGGCTGTTCGGCCGCATCGCCGACAAGTACGGGCGGCGCAACTCGATGATGATCTCCGTGCTGATGATGTGCTTCGGCTCCCTGATGGTGGCCTGCCTGCCCACGTACGCCAGCATCGGCCATTTCGCGCCGCTGCTGTTGTTGATCGCACGCCTGATCCAGGGCCTGTCCGTGGGCGGCGAATACGGCACCAGCGCCACCTATATGAGCGAGGTGGCGGTGGCCGGCAAGCGCGGCTTCTACGCGTCGTTCCAGTACGTGACGCTGATCGGCGGGCAGCTGCTGGCCACCCTCGTCCTCGTCGTCCTGCAGCAGTTCCTCTCAACAGAAGAGCTGCGCGAGTGGGGCTGGCGCATCCCGTTCGTCATCGGCGCGGCCGCCGCGGTCGTGGCGCTGTTCCTGCGCCGCGCGCTCGTCGAAACGACGACGGAGGCATCGCGCAAGAACGCCCACGCGGGCACGATCAAGGGCATCCTGCAGCACCCGCGCGCGCTGCTGACGGTACTGGGCTATACGGCCGGCGGCTCGCTGGCGTTCTACACGTACACGACGTACATGCAGAAGTATCTCGTCAACACCGCGCACATGAACGCGGAGACGGCGACCCTCGTGATGACGGCCGTGCTGTTCTGCTTCATGCTGCTGCAGCCGGCGTTCGGCGCGCTGTCGGACCGCATCGGCCGGCGCAACATGATGATCTGCTTCGGCATCGTGACGATGCTGGGCACCGTGCCGCTGATGACGGCGATCGGCCAGGTGCAGACACCGTTTGCCGCGTTCGCGCTGATCCTGTCGGCGCTGGCGGGCGTGAGCTTTTACACGTCCATCAGCGGCATCGTCAAGGCGGAGATGTTCCCGGCCGAAGTGCGGGCGCTCGCGGTGGGCCTGTCGTACGCCATCGGCAACGCGCTGTTCGGCGGCACGGCGGAATACGTGGCGTTGCTGTTCAAGGCCAAGGGCCATGAGAGCGCATTCTTCTGGTACGTGGCCGCCATCTGCGCCGTGGCGCTGGCTGCTTCGTGGATCATGCCGGATTCGCGCCGGCATGGGTATCTGAAAGACTGAACGTCGATGACAGGCACCCGCGGGTGCCTGTCACCGGTACGACGCTTATTTCTTTTCTTTTGCAAGCTGCTTTGCCAGCCGCGCTTTCGCACTCTCGGCGTACTCGCGGCATGCACCCGTGTCGATGAATGCCGCGTGGCCCAGCTTTGCCTCCTTTGCCTTGCGCTCCCACAGGTCGCTGCCTTCCGGATGGGCCGAGATCAGCACGTCGCACTGGAATCCCGCCACCTTGGCGATCGATGCCTCGATGTCCGCGCGCGCCTGCGGATAGCGCGCATCGCCGCCATAGCTGAACCCGTTCGCACCAATAGCGTTCAAGCTGTCTGCAAACACCATGTTCACGGTGCGGCCATTCTCCGTGGCCTGCCACGTCCAGCTCAGCCCTCCCCGTGTGTGGCCCGGCGTTTCGTGCGCCGTCAGCGCCAGCGGGCCGACGGTGACGACGTCGCCGTCCTTCACCACCCGCGTGTTGGCCACAGGCGCCGTGTCCGGCAGGCTGCCGAATTGCGGATCGCCCTTGTCCGGCTTGCCGCTGGCCAGCACGGGCACGCTGTTGGCGCTGCCGATGACGGTGGCGCCGGACAGCCGCTGCAGCGCGGCGGTGCCGCCGATGTGATCCCCGTGCGCGTGCGACGTGACGATGTATTTGATGTCCTCCACCTTGAAGCCCAGCTGGCGGATATGCGCGGCGATCGCTTGCGGCGATTTTTCGGTCCCGACGTCGATCAGGATATGACCCTGCGGCGACGTCACCAGCACGGCGCTGATGCCGTGCTGGCCGACATAATGAACGTTGCCATAAATGGTGAACGGTTCCTGGGGCTCGTCCCAGTCGTGGGCCAGGGCGGGACCGAAGAAGGAAGCAAGCATCAGCGACAGAAGGAGTTTTTTCATTGTTCTAGTGGTCGTGGTGGATAAAGAGGCCGGCATGCTGCTGCGAATTGCGGTCGCCGCGCCGGTAGCTGCGAAACAGGAAACTGCCGTCGGCGGCGCGCGTGCAGTACGTGCACCCGCCGACATGCTCGATGGCCGTCACGCCGCCCTCCTCCAGCTGGCGCTGTGCCAGCGCGCGCAGGTCGAGGTGGCGGTGGGTCGGCACGATTGCGGTGCCGAAGCGTTCGGTGAAGCTGTCGGCCAGCTCCGCGCTGACCTCATAGCAGGCGGCGCAGATCGTGGGGCCGATGGCGGCGACCCAGTCGCCCTCCCCCAGCTGCTGCAGCGCAGACTGGATAATCCCGTCGTACAGCCCGCGCCAGCCGGCATGGATCGCCGCGACGTGGCGGCCGTCGCGGCGCGCCAGCAGCAGTGGCACGCAGTCGGCCGTGATGACGCTTACCGGTATGCCCGGCGTTTCGGTATGGAAGGCGTCGGCATCGCCCACGTGCTGGCGCGGCGCGACGACGTGGACGGCGCGGGTGCCGTGCACCTGGCGCTTGTTCGGGCGCTCGTCCCACACCGGCTGCAAGGCAGCTGGCACCAGTTCCGTCGCCGTGCCGAAGCCGTGGCGGATGTTCGGAATCGTGTTGAGTAGTTCGCTGGTGATCAAGCCGGGCTCCTTTTGGTGGTCGGAATGATAACGCATGACCTGCGGGGTCAGGTCCGACATTCGGACATTTCTTCGCCCCTCGGGGTCAGCGGCCTTGGCGTGCCGGGGACTGGCTCCTGTGGCGGGGCGAATGCCACGCTACAGGTGCCTGTCCCCGACGTGCTGCGGCCGGCATCCGCTGCCTCCGGTCCGCCGCCGACGGTCCGCTGACGTTCGGACTTGTCGGCATTAACGGTGGCGCATGCTAAAGGTCGGGGACAGGCACCTCGCGGGCCCTTCGGCCCGAGAGGAGCCAGTCCCCAGCGGATCTTAAGCCGGCGACTTTGGCCTGACAGGACTGGCAGGCGGCTCCCGAGTCGGCGATCCTGGCGTGCGATTGGCTGGCGCCTGCGTCCGCGGCAAAAAAAAAGCGGCGGCCCCGTCAGGGGACCGCCGCCAAGGGCTGCTGCTTGGAGGAAGCTACATCAGTTGCGAGCCTGCGCGTTGTTGACGGCCGGCGTGCCGTCCCAGCCACCGCCCAGCGCGCGGATCAGCGCGACGGTCGTGACGGCGCGCTCGCCGCGCAGTTGCACGGCGTTGCGTTCGACGGTCGCCAGGTTGCGCTGCGCGTCCAGCAGTTCCAGGTAGCTGGAGCGGCCGGCGTCGTACAGCTTGCGCGCCAGGTCGGCCGAGCGGCGTGCCGACAGGACCGCTTCGTCGATGCGCTGCGTCTGGCCGGACAGGATGCGCAGGCCGGCCAGGTTGTCTTCCACCTCGGCGAACGCCGTCAGCACGCTCTGGCGGTACTGGCCCACCGATTCTTCCAGCGCCGCTTCGCTGCGGACGATGTTGTTGCGGTTGCGGCCACCGTCGATGACGGGCAGGTTCAGCAACGCGCCCAGCACCCACGAGCGGCTGCTCCACTTGAACACGTCCGCAAACGCGGGACCGACGCCGCCGCCGGCCGCGTTGATCGTCAGCGCCGGGAACATGGCCGAGCGGGCCACGCCGATGCGGGCGTTCGACGCTTCCATCGCGCGCTGGGCGGCGGCGATGTCGGGCCGGCGTTCCAGCAATGCCGATGGCAGGCCGGCCGGGATGGACGGCAGCAAGGTCGAGTCCTGCAGCGGGTTGACGCCCGCCGTGAACGCGGCGGCCGGTTTGCCCAGCAGGACGGCCAGCGCGTGTTCCGCGTTGGCGCGCTGGCGTTCCAGGCCGATGGCCTCGGCCTGCGTCGTCGCCAGCTCGGTGCGGGCACGGGACAGGTCGAATTCGCCGATGTCGCCCAGGTCGAAGCGGCGCTGGTTGATGCGCACGTTTTCTTCACGCAGGCGGACCGTCTCGGCCAGCGTCGCCAGTTCGGCGTCCGTGGCACGCAAACGGAAATACGTCTGCGCCACGTCGGCCTGCAGCGACAGCAGCACCGAGCGGTAGTTCGCTTCCACCGTTGCCGCGTCGCCGCGGGCGGCGGCCACGTTGGACGACACGCGGCCGAACAGGTCCACTTCATAGCTGGCCGACAGCTGCGCCGAGTAGCTCGTGGTCGGACGCACGTCCGTACCCTGCGGCAGGCCCAGTTCCAGCGGCGACTGGCGCGCGCGCTGGGCACCGACGCCGAGGCCCACCTGCGGGATGCGGTCCGCTTCGGCGACGCCGGCAATGGCGCGCGCCTGTTTGACGCGCGCTGCGGCCACCGACAGGTTGGCGTTGTTGCGCGTGGCTTCCGCCACCAGGTCATTGAGGGCCGGGTCGTTGAACGCCAGCCACCATTCGCCGCGCGGCTGCTGTTCGGCGGGCTGCGCCTGTTTCCAGCGGGTGCCGTCTGCGGCCGTTTTAACATCCGCACGTTCCTGCGGCTCCTTGAAAGCCGTCGGCACGTCGATGGCCGGCTGCTTCAGTTCGGGCGCGCCGCAGGCCGCCAGCAGCAGCGCTGCCAGCAAGGCGGGGACGCCCCTTGCAATCATCGTTTTCATCCGTGAGTTCCTTCCATTTTCACGACAGCGATACCAGGCGCATGGCTCGGTTTCTTTTCCAGGCGCTTGGCCAGGGTGCGCAGCAGTACGTAGAACACCGGCGTCAGGAACAGGCCGAAGAACGTCACGCCCAGCATGCCGGCAAACACGGCAACACCCATCGCATGACGCATTTCCGAACCGGCACCGCTCGAGAACACCAGCGGCAGCACGCCCATGATGAACGCGATCGACGTCATCAGGATCGGACGCAGACGCAGGCGGCACGATTCCAGCGCGGCTTCGACGACACTACGGCCATGGTCTTCCAGTTCGCGGGCGAATTCCACGATCAGAATCGCGTTCTTCGACGCCAGTCCCACCAGCACGAACAGGGCGATCTGCGTGAACACGTTGTTGTCGCCACCGGTCAGCTTGACGCCGATCAGCGCGCACAGGATCGACATCGGCACGATCAGGATGACGGCCAGCGGCAGGGTCCAGCTTTCGTACTGCGCGGCCAGCACCAGGAACACCAGCAGCACGCACAGCGGGAAGACGTAGATCATCGTGTTACCGGCCAGGATGTCCTGGTAGGTCAGCTCGGTCCATTCATACGTGATCCCCTTCGGCAGCGTTTCAGCCAGCACCTGCTCCATCGCGGCCTGCGCCTGGCCGGACGACACGCCCGGGGCCGGGCCGCCGTTCAGGTCAGCCGACACGTACGCGTTGTAGCGCTGCACGCGGTCCGGGCCATACGCATCCTTCACGCGCATCAGCGACGACAGCGGAATCATCTCGCCCTTGTCGTTGCGCACCTTCAGCTGCGTCATCTGCTCCGGCTGCGAGCGGAACTGCGCATCGGCCTGCACACGCACCTGGTAGGTGCGGCCAAACTGGTTGAAGTCGTTCACGTACAGCGAGCCCAGATTGATCTGCAACGTCTGGTAGATCGTCTGCAGCGGCACGCCAAGCTGCTTGGCTTTCACCCGATCCACGTCCGCGAACAGCTGCGGCACGTTGATCTGGAAGCCGGAGAACACGCCGGCCAGCTGCGGGTTCTGCGCGGCTTTCGCCTGCACCGCCTGCACCGCCTTGAACAGTTCGTCGTAGCCCAGGTTGCCCCGGTCCTCGATCATCAGCTTGAAGCCACCCGTCGTGCCCAGGCCATTGACCGGGGGCGGCGGCAGCACCATCACGAACGCATCCTGCACGGCGCCCATGCGCTTGTTCATCTCGCCGGCAATGGCTTCGGCCGACAGGTTCTTGGCGCGGCGCTTCTCGAACGGCTCCAGGCCCAGGAACACGATGCCCGAATTCGGCGCATTGGTGAAACCGTTGATCGACAGGCCCGGGAACGAGATCGAGTTCTCGACACCAGGGATATCCGTGGCGATCTTCGACATCTGGCGGATGACGGCATCGGTACGGTCCAGCGAAGCGGCGTCCGGCAGCTGGGCGAAGCCGATCAGGTACTGCTTGTCCTGCGACGGCACGAAGCCCGGCGGCACGGCCTTGAACATGAACAGGCCGGCAGCGGTCAGCAGCGCGTACAGGACCAGCGATGCACCCTTGTGACGCAGTACGCCCTTGACGCCATTTTCATAGCTGTGCGCGGAGCGGCCGAAGAACTTGTTGAAGCCGGCGAAGAAGCGGCCGAACACCTTGTCCATGCCACGGGTCAGCACGTCCTTCGGTGCGTCGTGCGCCTTCAGCAGCGCGGCCGACAGCGCCGGTGCCAGGGTCAGCGAGCAGAATGCCGAGATGACGGTCGAAATGGCGATCGTCAGCGCGAACTGGCGATAGAACTGGCCGGTCAGGCCGGAGACGAACGCGATCGGCACGAACACGGCGCACAGCACCAGCGCGATGGCGATGATCGGGCCCGAGACTTCCTTCATCGCCTGGATCGTCGCGTCATGCGGGCTCAAACCGTTGCTGATGTTACGTTCGACGTTTTCCACCACGACGATCGCATCGTCGACAACGATACCGATGGCCAGCACGAGGCCGAACAGCGACAGCGTGTTGATCGAGAAGCCGAAGCCCAGCATCACGGCAAACGTACCCACCACGGAGACCGGCACGGCCAGCAGCGGGATGATGGAAGCACGCCACGTCTGCAGGAAGATGATCACGACCAGCGCAACCAGGATCACCGCTTCGACCAGCGTGTGGATGACGGAGTCGATGGACTCACGCACGAATTGGGTCGGGTCGTACACAATGCTGTATTCGACGCCTTCCGGGAAATCTTTCGACAGTTCTTTCATGCGCGCCCGCACATCGGTCGACAGCTGCAGCGCGTTGGCGTTAGGTGCCTCGAAGATGGGGATCGCCACCGCCGACTTGTTGTTCAGCAGGGAGCGCAGCGCGTAGGAGTTGGAGCCCATCTCCATGCGTGCCACGTCCTTCAGCAGGGTCGTCGCGCCGTCGGTATTGACCTTGACGACGATATTGCCGAAGTCTTCGGGCGACTGCAGGCGGCCGTGGGTCTTCACGGTCAGCTGGAAGTCGGCGTCCTTCGACGGGCCCTGGCCGATGACACCGGCCGCGACCTGCACGTTCTGCTCGCGGATCGCGTCGACAACGTCGCCCGCCGTCAGGCCGCGCGCCGCCACCTTCTGCGGATCGAGCCAGACGCGCATGGCGTAGTCGCCGGAGCCGAACAGCTGGACTTCGCCCATGCCGTGGATACGGGCCAGCTGGTCCTTGATGTTCAGCACCGCGTAGTTGCGCAGGTACAGGTCGTCGTAGCGGCCGTCCGGGGAATTCAGGTGGACGACCATCGTCAGGTTCGGCGAGCTTTTCACCGTCGTGACGCCGATCTGGCGCACCTCTTCCGGCAGGCGTGGCAGCGCGCGCTGGACGCGGTTCTGCACGGCCGTTTCAGCCTGTTCGACGTTGGTGCCGATGGCGAACGTGACCGTCAGCGCCAGGGCGCCGTCGGACGTGTTCTGCGACGACATGTACAGCATGTTCTCGACGCCGTTGATCTGCTCTTCCAGCGGCGCGGCCACCGTTTCGGCGATGACCTTCGGATCGGCGCCCGGATACTGGGCGCGCACCACCACGGACGGCGGCACGACGTCCGGGTATTCGGAAATGGGGAGCTTGAAAATCGCGATCAGCCCCGCCACGAAGACGATGATCGACAGCACGGCCGCGAAGATCGGCTTGTCGATAAAGAATCGTGAAATATTCATGGAGTGTCCTTACTGGGTTTGACGAGGGGCGCGGCTTACAGCGCGGCGACCTTCGCATCCTTCTTGTTGTCCTTGCCCGCTGCGGCCACGTTCGAATCCATCGGCACGACCTGCGGCGTGATCGGTGCACCCGGGCGCACGCGCTGCAGGCCGTTGACGACGATCTTCTCGTCCGCCTTCAGGCCTTCGCGCACGACACGCAGGCCGTCCACCGTCGGTCCCAGCTTGACGGGGCGGTACTCGGCCTTGTTGTCCTTGCCGACGACGAAGACGAACTTGCGGTTCTGGTCCGTGCCGACGGCGCGGTCGTTGATCAGGATCGCCTTGTTCTGCGCCGTGCCGCCGCCCAGCTGAACGCGGGCGAACAGCCCAGGCACCAGCGCGCCGTCGGTATTGGCGAACGTGGCGCGCATGCGCACGGAACCGGTCTGCGGATCGAGCTGGTTATCGACGAATTCCAGCTTGCCTTCGTGCGGGAAGCCTTCTTCATTTGCCAGGCCGACTTTCACGACGACCGGCTGGCCCTTGTGCGCCTGGCCGCCCACGCGCAGGTAGGTCTCTTCGTCGCCGTCGAAGCTGGCGTAGATCTTGTCCAGCGAGACGACGGACGTCAGCACGGCCGAAGCGTCCACCAGATTGCCCAGCGTGATCTCGGCTTTCGAGACGCGGCCGTCGATCGGCGCCGTGACACGCGTATAGGCCAGATTGAGCTTGGCCGCTTCGTACTGGGCCTGTGCCGCGCGGGCGTTGGCGTCCAGTTCTTTCTGCGTGGAGGCACGTTCATCGACTTCGCGCTGCGCAATCGCCTTGTCGGCCATCAGTTTTTCGGCGCGATTCAGTTCCAGGCGGGCCAGGTCGGCCTTGGCCCTGGCGGAGCTGGCGGCGGCTTGCGCACGGTCGGCTTCGGCCTGGTATGGGCGCGGATCGATGACGAACAGCACGTCGCCCTTTTTGACTTCGCTGCCCGGCTTGAAGTTGACGGCCGTGATGAAGCCGGACACGCGCGAACGGATTTCGACACGGTCGATGGCTTCCAGGCGACCGGAGAATTCCTGGGTCTCGGCAATCGTTTTCTCGACAACGACAGCGGCGGAAACGGGCGGACCGCCAGCGGCGGCGGGTGCCTCGGCGGTCTTGCCGGTGGCGTCGTCACAGCCGGACAGCAGGCTGGCAGCCAGGCCGGCGACGGCGAACGCAGCGACTATTGGTCGCGCCAATGCTGTCAATGGTTTCACGTTTTTCATTATTAACCCCTATTTGTATGAAAAATTGTAATGAACTGAGCGAATGCATGACCCTTTGCCAAGCCAAAGGGTGCAGCGAGCCCGGCACGCCAGTCGCAGGGACTGGCACGCTGTTTTGCGAGAAAACTCAGGAACGACTCAGAGACTACTAATGGTTAAGGACACGGACAATTCACTATATCGTCAACCCGACAATATGTAAACATTTTTACTTACTTATCCCCGATGGGGCTTTCTTCATCGACCCCGCGAATGAACGCGGCGATCTCGTTGAGCGCGTAATAACACGCACAATCGTTGCGGCCACCCGGCTGTTCCAGGGGCGGCGCCGGCAGCCGACGCACCGTCGTCGTGATGCCGCATTTGATCAGTTTGGCGCCATACTGCTCGGCTTCATCGCGCAGCGGATCGTCCTCGGCGGACAGGATCAACGCCGGCGGCAGATTCTTCAGCCGCGACGACTGCAGCGGCGACGCATACGGGTGCGTCCGGTCCGCCGCGTTCGGCAGATAGCCCCGGTAGCCGGCGGCGCACGTGCCAGCCACCTTGTCGGCCAGCGCGGCCTTGTCCGGGCAGGCCGGCATCTCGCGCATCGAGCATGTCGACAGGCCCGGGTCCAACATCGGCATGATTAGCACCTGCCCCGTCAGCAACGGGCCGCCGCGGTCGCGTGCCATCAGCGACACCACGGCTGCCAGGTTGGCGCCTGCTTCGATACCGGCGACGACCAGCCGCTTGCCGCTCCACGCCAGTTTCGTCTTGTTCTTCTTTGCCCACAGCAGCACGGCATGCGCATCCTCGACGGCGGCCGGGAACGGCCGCTCGGTTGCCAGCGTATAGGCCGGGGCGAGCGCTACCTGCTGCGGGTCGGCGCTGACGAGGCGTCCGAGGAAATCGTCGCCTTCGTCGATCGAGCCGCCCGTGAAGCCGCCGCCATGGAAGAACACGACCAGCGTGTCGCGCTTGCTCGCCGCTGCGCCGGCCTGGTACAGCCGCGCCGCCAGAGGACCTTCGGCGCCCTTCACTTCCAGGTCGCGCAGCACCAGGTCGGCCGCCAGTTCCGGTACGCCGGGGGTGGTCATGTGGTTGCCCATCAGCGTGCCGCCTCGGGGGTGGATGCCAGCGCGCCGGCGGCGGACGCCAGCTGCGTACCGCTCAGCACTTCACGCTGCAGTGCACCCAAACCCTTCGCTTCGGCGCCCGCGGTCGTCGAGTAGGCATCGGTCGAGACGATGCCTGCCAGGGCGACCAGGCACAATGCCAGCAACACCGTTGTCAAGATTGTCTCGCGATAGCTCATGATCGACTCCCGTCAGCCCTTCAGAATATGAATGTTCTTTGATGCAGTGCAGTAACTATAACTTTGAATTACAATCCGATAAAGACGTCAAGGCCGAATTGATTGTTCAGGATGTCGAACAATGACAGGCATATGACCCGTTTTAACTGCTCAGTAGGGGCAGTGGCTAGCAAAACGTTAGCCACCAGACAATGGATGAGGCAAGCGTGAACAAACTGCAGGCGATGGAAGTGTTTGTCCAAGTTGTCGATGCGGGCGGCTTTTCGCGCGCCGCCGACAATATGCAGCTGCCCAAGGCAACCGTCTCGACATTGATCCAGCAGCTCGAAGCAGCGCTGTCGGTCAAGCTGCTGCACCGCACCACGCGGCAGGTCACGGTCACGGCCGACGGCGCCGCCTACTACGAGCGCTGCCTGCAGATCCTGACCGACGTGAAGGAGGCGGAAGAGTCGCTGTCGCGCACCCGCCTGTCGCCCAGCGGGCGCCTGCGCGTCGATGCGCCGACCGGCCTGACGTCCAGCATCCTGATCCCCGCCCTGCCCGCGTTTTTCGACCGCTATCCCGACATCGTGCTGGAACTGGGTTCGTCGGACCGGCCCGTTGACCTGATCGAGGAAGGCGTCGACTGCGCCGTGCGCGGCGGCGCGCTGGGCGACTCGGCGCTGATCGCGCGACGCGTGGGCGTGCTGAACATGGTCACGTGCGCGGCGCCCGCCTACCTGGAAAAATACGGCACGCCGCAGCACCCGCGCGAGCTGGAACGGCACCGCTGCGTCAACTATTTTTCCGCCAAGACGGGCAAGATCTACGACTGGGATTTTACGCGCGACGGCGAGCGTATCCAGATGCCGCTGCCCGGCGTGGTCGCGCTGAACGACTCGAATGCCTATGTGGAGGCGGGCCTGGCGGGGCTGGGCGTCGTGCAGATGACGGACTACCTGCTGATGGACCACGTGCACGCGGGTCGCATGACGCAGATCCTGACGGACTGGATCTCCGATCCCATCCCCATCAATATCGTCTACCCGCAGAACCGTCACCTGTCGACCAAGGTGCGCGTATTCGTTGAGTGGGTGGCGGAGCTGTTCGACAGCCATCCCGGCATGCGCGTGCGCCAGGTGGCGCCGCCGTTGCCACAACGGCAACCGGAGGCCGCATGAGCACGAGTTTGAGCGTCGTTTTCCTCGACCGCGCCAGCCTCGTTGCGAACGTGCGCCGGCCGGCCTTCCCGCACACATGGACGGAATATGACGCCACCACGGCAGCCCAGGCTGTGGAACGGCTGCGCGGTGCGACGGTCGCCATCACCAACAAGGTGCCGCTGCGGGCGGACGCGCTGGCCCAGCTGCCCGCCCTGAAACTGATCGCGGTCGCCGCGACCGGCACGGACATCATCGACCTGGTGGCCGCCCGCGAGCGCGGCATCGTCGTCTGCAATATCCGCGACTACGCTTACGCGGCGGTGCCGGAGCACACGTTCGCGCTGATCCTCGCGCTGCGCCGCAACCTGCTGGCGTATCGCGCCGACGTCGAAGCGGGCGCGTGGCAGCGTTCTCCCCGCTTCTGCCTGTTCGACCATCCGATCCGCGACCTGCACGGCAGCCGCCTGGGCCTCGTCGGCTACGGTGCGCTGGGGCGGCGGGTGGCGGAGATCGGCCGCGCCTTCGGCATGGAGATCGCCGTCCACACGCGCACCCCCGTCGATGGCGTGATCAACCTGGGACTGGACGAACTGCTGGCGACGTCCGACATCGTCAGCCTGCACGTGCCGTTGTCCGACGCCACGCGTCACTTGATCGGCGCGGCGCAGCTGGCATCGATGCAGCCGACGGCGCTGTTGATCAATACCGCGCGCGGCGGCCTGGTGGACGAAGCGGCGCTGGCCGATGCCCTCACCCGCGGCGTCATTGCCGGCGCCGGCTTCGACGTGCTGACGCGGGAACCGCCGGCGCCGGACAATGTGCTGCTCAACCTGCGCCTGCCGAATTTCATCCTCACGCCGCACAACGCGTGGGCGAGTTTCGAGGCGATGCAGGGGCTGGCGGACCAGTTGATCGACAATGTCGAGGCGTTTGTCGCCGGGGCACCGAGGAATGTCGTCGGCTGAAGCCTGTGCAGCGGACGTGAGCGCATTTACAATGGTCTTTTGACCAACGCTTACACCCATGACCATTTCCCTCAAGCGCCGTACCTTGCTGGCGGCCGCCGCGCTGCCGTTAATTCCTTCGCTGTCGTATGCCATGAAGACGCAGGCCACGCTCGCCGGCATCGAGCAGCGTTGGGGCGGGCGCCTCGGTGTCGCTGCCATCGACACGGGCAGCGGTGAAGTCGTCGGCAACCGCCAGAACGAACGCTTCCCCTTCTGCAGCACGTTCAAGACGATCGTCGCCGCGGCCGTGCTGGCGCGCAGCGTCAAGGAACCGGGCTTCCTGGACAAGCGGCTGCGCTACACGCAGGCCGATATCAAGCCGCACTCCCCGGTCAGCGAAAAGCACGTCGATGACGGCATGACGACTGCCGCGCTGTGCGCCGCCACGATCCAGTACAGCGACAATGCCGCCGCCAACATCCTGATGAAGGAACTGGGCGGACCGGCCGCCATCACGGCCTATGCCCGCAGCATCGGCGACGAGACGTTCCGGCTGGACCGCTGGGAAACGGAACTGAACTCCGCCATCCCGGGCGACGAGCGCGATACGACGACGCCCCTGGCGATGGCACGCACGCTGCAAAAGCTGCTCGTCGAAGATGGCCTGCCGCCCGCGCAGCGGCAGCAGCTGAAAGACTGGATGGTGGGGAATACGACGGGCGACACCCGTATCCGCGCCGGCGTGCCGAAAGGCGCCGTGGTCGGCGACAAGACGGGAACGGGCGGCAGTTACGGCGTCGCCAACGATATCGGCGTGGTCTGGCTGCCGGGGCGCGCGCCGATCGTCATTGCGGTGTTCACGCACAGCACGGACAAGGCGGCCGAAGCGGACAGCGAGATTGTCGCGCGCGCGACCAGAGTCGCCTTGCGCGAGCTGCGCAACCTGGAGCGGACCCCGTTCGAGACACTCAAGGACTAGGATACGTCCCCGGCAACAGAATCTCGCGCGTGACGTCACGCACATCACGCAAGCCGCAGAACGCCATCGTGATATCGAGCTCGTTGCGGATGATGTCGAGGCAGCGCGTGACGCCGGCCTCGCCCATCGCACCGAGGCCATACAGGAACGCGCGGCCGATGTAGACCCCGCGCGCGCCCAGCGCGATGGCCTTGATGACGTCCTGGCCGGAGCGGATGCCGCCGTCGAAATGCACTTCGATGCCGTCGCCGACGGCGTCGACGATGGCCGGGAGCGCCGCGATCGACGACTGCGCGCCATCGAGCTGGCGCCCGCCGTGGTTCGACACGATCAGCGCGTCGGCGCCGCTGGCCACCGCCAGGCGCGCATCCTCGGGGTCCATGATGCCCTTGATGATCAACTTGCCGCCCCAGCGTTGCTTGATCCACTCCACGTCGCGCCACGACAGGGTCAGGTCGAACTGCTGCGCCGTCCACGACGACAGCGACGACATGTCCGCCACCTTCGGCGCATGGCCGACGATATTGCCGAAGTAGCGCCGTTTCGTCCCGAGCATGCCCAGGCACCATTGCGGCTTGGTTGCCATGTTCAGCATGTTCGGCAACGTCAGGCGGGGCGGGGCCGACAGGCCGTTACGGATGTCCTTGTGGCGCTGGCCCAGCACCTGCAAGTCCAGCGTCAGCACCAGCGCGGAGCAGTTGGCCGCCTTGGCGCGGTCGATCAGGCGGTTGATGAAATCGCGGTCCTTCATCACGTACAGCTGGAACCAGAACGGTTTTGTCGTGTGCGCGGCCACGTCCTCGATCGAACAGATGCTCATCGTCGACAGCGTGAACGGCACGCCGAATCGTTCGGCGGCGCGCGCGGCGAGGATTTCGCCGTCCGCATGCTGCATGCCGGTCAGCCCGGTGGGCGCAAGCGCGACGGGCATCGCCACGTCCTGCCCCACCATCGTCGTTGCCAGCGTGCGGTTCGACATGTCCACCGCCACGCGCTGGCGGAATTTGATGTGCTGGAAATCGCCGGTGTTGGCGCGATAGGTGGATTCGGTCCACGACCCGGAATCGGCGTAGTCGTAAAACATGCGCGGGACGCGGCGCTTGGCGAGCACGCGCAGGTCTTCGATGGAAGTAATGGTCGTCATGCGGGAATCATCGGGCATTTCGCGCCGGTTGCCAACCCGTTGAGCGTGCGCACTGACGATGAGTCAGCGGATTGATCGTTTCCTCAAAACAGGGGTCTGTCCCGGGTTTTTGCCCGGACAACAAAAAAGGGCCAGCCCTTGCGGACTGACCCTTTTTCTTCCATCTGGTGCGGCTGGCAGGAATCGAACCCACGACCCCTTGGTTCGTAGCCAAGTACTCTATCCAGCTGAGC
>Ga0265797_10005818_pt1 | contig 17809 bp, 15 predicted proteins | sample P2T30metagenome_FD_192433 | JGI IMG/M metagenome (GOLD analysis project Ga0265797, IMG submission 192433) | Plant litter microbial communities from East Loma Ridge, Irvine, California - P2 T30 | ecosystem: Environmental > Terrestrial > Plant litter > Unclassified | place: USA: California...
AAGATCGCCCTTCGACCCAGATTGCGAGAGCGCAAAACATATATGGGAAACATATAGCACCAGAAAGGGTGTTGGGAGAGCTACGTGCGGTGGAGAGCGAGGCATGGGAGGTTATGTATGTTCTCATGCAGATGGCTTTCGGAACGCCAATGTTTTCGCAACGCCCAGAAGCAGGTTACCTAGGATATTGGGAGGGGATCAATCTATGTTCGTCTAAGAAACCGATCGCAAATTTAACGTTATGCGGTGAAGGTCGCTCGAGTGACATTCCACAGAATAACGTTGAGTTACTTGGGTTGTCGAACATATATCGAAAGACAAGGATACGCTAGAATGCCTCAAGTCTTTGATTTGCAACATGCAGTTATAATATAGTCATCGGCGATTGTAGTGTCCTCTTTTGCTGTCCTACAATGAATCTCTGAACCATGTAGCTGCATTGTCTTATTCCAGCATGCATAGTTTCTTTCTCCAAAACATAACGTTACCTTGTCTCTGGAAATGGTAGCGCGGAGGCTGAGCCAATTTTCCAGTCTACTCCCAATCAAGTCTAGCGTAACATTTGCAAAGATGATATATACGACTGTTTCAAGGGTGATGTTGTGGCACATACTGGACATGTAAGCACTACAAGTAGACACTACAATCACAGGCGACTTTAGAGCCAGATAACCTATTCGATCACCACGACAGGGTTCTGACGCATGAGCTTGATAGGACATTGAGCGACATTCAAGCTCCAAGCTGTGCGCCGCTGCGATCAAGTTCCATAACAAGGCAAAATCTAGCGAGCTAGTCTCCCATGTCATCAACTCTAGCTCTGCGCTATGTTCGCAAGACGACCTCAGATCAGTCCAAGAAACCATGACTCGAAGGTCGCTTCATCCGCTTATTCGAGCGAGCTATTTGAGCATGAACTGGATCATTTAGTATTCGAGTAATGCCGCTGCGTTTTCCCACGCGAATATCAATGAATAACAACTCGCAGCTGTCATTCAAAATGCGACTTCGTAACATCAATAAGTGCGCGTTAGCTCGCCTCCTTGACGGGTCGCGCTCACTTTTATAAGGCCGTGACGCGAAGTATGCTTTGAACGGATGGCCAGTGACCTTATTCCATGACTTTCATGTCTCTTCAAGACGCCTTTTTGCCATTGCGAAGCGTCCGCGTTTGCTTTTGCGCGCTGACGTAGTAGCTCCTCTGCACCTACCCGTCTTTCCGGCCAGCAAGTTCCGGACACTTTCAGCGGTGGGGGAAGCGGAATATCCTCTTCCTCGTTCATGCCATCGATGTAGTCTTCAGTGTCCGAGCCGACACTTCCGGCTAGATCGTCCAGGGCTTTGTTTATCTTATCCAGCAGATCCACAGTCTTTCTGAAGGAGTCGAGAATCTGTGTCGACCGCCTGATGTCTTTGAGCAGGTTCAAGCTTGAGGAATGATCGCGCGAGGACTTCGAGATGGCACGTGGTACGGAGCGCAAGCGATCCTGCAGATCCAATAATGCTCCATCGGGGAATAATTCAGCCCGTGCCTTCAGCAGCTCGGTGGTACGGACAAAGTGGTCTGTGCATACGGTTAGGTCTTCGGCAAGCCTAGACGACTTGGTTCGAGAGCCTGTGAACGATGACTTCGAAGGGCTCAGTACTAGACTCGTGACGCTCAGCGAGTCGAGCGTGTCAAGACAATCAGTACGCAACCGTGCACCGTCGGCGGATGTAAGTGGACTCATGCTCTCGTCCTCTGATAGACTACGGAGGGGCGGTCCGTTGTTGTTATACGGTGGTGCGCATCGCGTAAGCGGCTCGCAGCTCACTTGGCGTGACAAGAATAGTTCCGACACTGGCGTCATGCTGGCACGTTCTATTCCAGTAGTCATATATACATCTTGACTGCTGTGGACAGTGTGACGCCGAGACTACGGTAGGATGCGGTATCGGTTTCACTGTACAAACTCTTTCCGATTGTCAGTATTGCCCGTGTAGAGGGCCGTGGGACGTAATCATGATGTCCCATTGGTTCAGCTGTATTTTTGAAAGAGTCCAGAGACGAAGCCGATGTTGCGACGTGCTGTACACAGCAATACAGCAGCGTGTTACTCTAGCGGGGCATGAGAGGATATCAAGGATCAGCCGATATTTGCAGACGTACGCACATCCCACACTCGTCAATGCGAGAATCCAGCCAACGTGTCAGCTGAGGAAGCGACTGGTTTGCTTACTCCGATATGGCTTATCCATCGCAATACCATCTGAACCATAAGCTCATGGTGTTATCGCCCTGGCCCGAGCGCACCAGCTACATTCTCTAAATTCAGCTCACAGAAAGGGTTCACTAGCTCATCCGGATCACCACTGTCAGACCCTCCATATATGGGGCCGTTGTAGATAACGTCGTAAACGGATCCTTCAGCCTCCCCGTACAGTTTCTTCCATAGATTGAGACTTAGGTCAATGGTGGCGCCGTTCACCAGAGAGTCGGGCGTGGTAGGGTCAGATACTTGGTGATCGACTCCGACGCATGACTGGCACCGGTCGAGAACGACTGCATCTGAGCTCGCACCAGTCTTCGGATTTTTCAGATGTAAAACCTCTCCGCAATTTTTCGGCTTCGGCTGTGCAATGAGTGAAGGATCATAGCGCGTCCACACTGCAACGTAAAGTTCATCGTCTGGTGGTTCGAGCTCACATCTGAATGTATCGTTTTTCGAAGCAAAGTAGACCGATGCCATGGTACCACCGGGTGTATAGGAAGCTCTAACAAGATCATCCTCGTAAATAGATACAGATGAGTCGCTGCATACAGCATGCCCTGTAGTACCAGAACCTGAAGAGGGATACAGAGAAGAGTCTGTAGCAGACTTCTCTGTGTCGAAAGCTGTACTGCATGTTGTCTGCGACACGGAAGGATCAATAATCCCCGATGGCTGAGCCTCTAAAGTTGGAATTCTTGATGGGATCATTTCGCCGCTGGAACATGTATAGGACCCTTTCGGTATTGGTTGCCAGACACCAGAAGCACAGATTTCTACAAAGCTACCCTCCAGTTCGCCTCGACATTGCCCTTCTTCGCTGGTCGGACAAAGATCGAGCGCAGAGAAACAATTTACCGTTGCAAAGTGAGCGAGAAAACAGCACTGGCAGAGAAGTGTTACGAACATTGATTGGCGTAGGATCGAAGTGTGGCATTCTTTGAATACGAGCCGGCTTGAGGGTGATGATAAGTATACGACACGATTTGCAACGCCCACCATGTGAGTCCCTCCGCGGGCTGATGACGGTAATTCATGAGCTCATTTGAACATATCTGATGAACATGCAGCTTAAGCAAACCTGTACGTCAACCACAAAATTACGACACCCATCCGGGGTCTTCAACGATGGAGTCGATTCGCCAAAGCACTCTTTCGGATATGCTCTGTGAGTTCACCCAAGCATTTTCACCGCGCAATTTTTGACTCAACACTACATCTCCCAAGTCCCGCAACTTTCACACTCGTTCTCTGGATTACATGCACACCCGTCAAGTTGGATATCTCGGGTCTTTTTGCAATGCCCACACACGGTTGTCGTAGGTCTAGGCACAATCATTGTTCCCATGTTCCCAGTCTCTGGCACTCCCTTGATGTCATGATCACGTTTGAACCTGCTCAAATGCCATTTGAAAACTGGCTCAGTCCCACTATAGTAAATGTCAAGTAGCATCAATCCATCGCAAATGATGCACGTTCGCCTTCCTCCCAGGATGTGATTGCGCTTAGTCACGTAACGCCTGACAGCTCGCTTCTCGCAGTCAGAGGCTATCCCGAGGTAACCCGATGGTGGAGACGGCAACTTGAGGTAAATTGACCTAGCGACAAGCTTGAGGGATACGAGATTGGAGATAGGGGCGCAAGTAACGTTAGCGATCTTTTGTAAGAGTTCGGTTGGCAGCGTCATCGTGACTGCTACGATGAAAGGTCAGCCGTTTGATTTACACAGCTTTGCAGAATCGGCTTGACTGTACAAACACATTCCAATCATCAATATCGCCTGTGTTGATCGGCCGGGGAATGAAAGCATGATGTCCCATTGGCTCGGTTGTATTTTCGATGGAGTGCAGATATCAAGCCGATTCTGCAAAGCTCCGTAGCTCAGCACCCGATTGAGAGTGTCTGTACATACGACGTCGAGATCTCAGATACGATTTTTTCATGGTAGTTTACTGACAAGTTTGCCGACCTACGTCGAGCTGGATCTCCACCGCAAGTGGGGTGTCAGGTTAAACCTCAACGACCAGCTGATAAAAAATACGCTTCACTCCCCGTACCCTCGGATGGATGCACAGATCATGTGTGAGTTAACTTAAATATGCCGCTTACCCCTTACCCCGGACCCCATGATTGCGGACCCTCAAGGATGATCCTGTCCAATTTCTCGGCCGAGAATCTCTATATAACTGGCAGCAGATCACAGTTCCAGCAAGTGGCCATACTTGCTCACACACAAGGAGGAGTAAGTGAATCGTCGCCATGTATGGTTGCTTCATTACGTGGAGAACAGTGATACTTGCCTTCATTGGACTTTGTTTACTTTGCGCCTTCTGCAAGAATTTGATCACCTATGGCTATCCCACGTCACCGAAATACCCCAAATGCCTCCGATCGCCAGTACGACTCCCGCAACATGGATTGCTAATGGGTCTCGACACGTTTTGGGGTAGTATCAGAGCCTTTCATGAGCATCGCCTTCTCTCTTGGAGCGCCAAGCACTTTGAGGAATTGGAAGTCAGGACATTGGGTGTCAACATACTGGGTGTCGACTTGATCATGACCATAGAGCCAAAGAATCTGCAAACAATCCTGGCATTGAAGGCTGGACATTGGGGTCTCGGTGAAAGGCGGAAAACCAGTTTCAAGCCTTTGCTTGGTGATGGTAAGGGCCTTCAATGGCAGCATGACACAGCTGACTTGCGAACAGGAATTTTCACGACCGACGGACCAGAATCGGCACACTCGCGCGGAATGCTACGACCGAACTTCACTAAGAAACAATTCACCGATTTTGCTCCGCTCGAACGGAGGTTCGTAAGCTGGTCGAAGGATATTCCGAAAGATGGTAGTACTGTCGATCTCGCTGGACACTTTTTCCACTTGACCATTGCTTTCTCCGCCGAGTTTCTATTTGGTGAGAGTGTAGAGGCCCTGGCTGCAAGAGGAGGTGAAGGTTTCGAAGACGCCTTTGACAGCGGTCAGAACCATACATTTTTTCTCTTCCGCTTTGGTACTTGGATCCAACGCTTGCGACCACTCGGATCTCTTTTCGGTCAGAAGAAATTTGAAGAAGATTGCAGACTCGTTCACCAGCTCGTAGATCACCTTGTGGACGAGGCGTTCGCGAAAGAGAGCGAGACTGCCGCGCAGAAAGATGAGAAGTCCAGTAGTTCGGAGCGATACATCTTCCTCGCCGAGCTTGCACGCCGGACCGCAAACAGAGAGCGGGCTAGAAGTGAGCTGCTTAACGTATTGGTTGCCGGAAGAGATACCACCGCTTCGCTGCTGACAACCGTCTGGTTCATGTTGTCAAAGCGCCCCGACCTGTGGGACAGGCTGCAAAGTGAGGTTGAAGAGCTGAAGAACGGGCCGCCGACGTTTGAGCAGCTCGGAGAGATGAAGTTCCTCCAAGCCTTGCTGAAGGAGTCACTCCGTCTTCACCCAGTTGTCCCCCAGAACTATCGGGAAGCACTCCAAGATACCACTCTCCCTGTCGGCGCCGGTCTAAATGGAGGCGCGCCGCTCAAGATAGTCAAGGGACAAGTGGTGGCTTGGTCTCTGTACGCAATGCATCGCAGGAAAGATTTGTATGGCGACGATGCAGAGGATTTCAAGCCTGAACGTTGGCTTGACGAGCCGGCGACTGGAAGGAAGGGACTGCGTCCCGGTTGGGGGTACCTGCCTTTCAACGGTGGCGCTAGAATATGCCTTGGGCAGCAGTATGCGCTTACGCAGGTGAGCTATACTACTGTGCGGCTGTGCCAGCTCTTTAGCGGTATTGAATCTCGGGACCCGTGTGTAAAGTGGCGCGAGAAGCTTCACTTTACGTGTCTGAACTTGTACGGCGCTAAAGTCAGCTTGAAGCCTCGACAAAAGACACGGGAGTTGTGATCAAAGCTCTGTCATTATACACTCCGGTAGCTTGATCTTATGAGGAAAGTAAGCCTTAGAGCCTCAGGGTAGCCAGGATGCTGGAAGTGTACATGGCCCGATGCAACACTGTGACAGAGACTAAGCAATCAGCAGAATTTCATGATCTGGGCAAGAGTATCATATAGTTTCTATACCATCCGACAAGACAGGACCTTCTCGATGCATCCGTATTACTCAAGCAACACAGACGACATATTGTATTGAAGTGTCGGAGTAATTATCGTCCATATTGTGTACAGTGTGGCAATGACCATGAGCCTCGAGCCTGACGTCGACACCCGCTCGGACCTCTTCGTTTGGCGGATTGGCGAACCTGTCGACTCGTACGCGGTAACGATTCTGTTGACTTATACTGATTGCAATAGAACTTCCGCTGATAGCTCTTTTTTTGATCCCGAGACTCACTGCAACACATCATGTATGCATTTGACGTTGTTGGCGAGCACTACCTTGGACGTCTCGTCCCATAACAAGACACAATCAGTCTTCAACTTGATCTTTTGTTGTACGACGAGCTTTCTGCTTGCAGGGCGGCAGTATGTTCCTAGAATCGACACACTTGTTGAAATCCCAATAACACCATGACTGTAACTTACTCACACCAACCAAAAGAATGCCTCGAGTGTTTACACCACGTCGCGAATTGTGCTCAAGGGTGGAACCAAGTTTTCAGACGTCCGGGAGTACCACCTTTTGCCCTATATCTATTGCCGAAGCGCTTCATTGGCCATGTTCATCAGTCAATTCTCGAATGCTGAACTCTACATGGTACTAGATTGTCACTGTTTTCTCCGGATGGGGTATCCCGGTCTTTTGCCGTTGCCTCTTTGAGCAGCAGAAAAGTCTTAAAGAGAGATGCGAGAACGTCGTCGATGCTTAAAAGCAGTTGAGCCAATTCATCCTGATCACTGCTCAGGCTTAAGCTGTCGATATCGCTGTCGTCTTCTAAAATCTCGCGGTTAAGACGTTTGCCGGATATGATCTCGAGCACTTCACTGTTGATCTCTGTCAGTTCTTCGACGAGCTCTATGACGCGGTCGATAATCTCCGGAGCCTCCCACACTCTACAGCTAGCTGGTCTCCGTTCGGTACCAAGCTCTGCTACTACTAGATCAGATAGCCATATCTCGAACTGGCTGCGTTCATCTTCGTTCAAGTCCCATCCCAATGGAGTCGTAGATGACTTCAACACAGGAACCGTCATACTTGTATTACTCGAGATATTGTCGACGGAGCTATCGAATGACCTCCGCTGTGGTATCGGAACGGTCGTACCATGCGATGAAATCAATCTGGAGAACAAAACTGGTGTGCCCATTCCTATTTTCGCTACATGAGCTCGTAGACCTATAGCTCAGAATCATGTCATCGCATTAACATCTTCACTATAATCTACTCATGTTTCTTACGGGACAGATGCTCAGCGCCCTTATGCGAACTCATCATGCTTTCTATATGAATTACGTGATAGGGTCTGATCCCGCCAGCCCTTTTGTGCGTAATGTTACTCAGGGTTGAGACAACGCAGCTGTTCTTTCTAGCAATCTACTGATCTACCCTGCCAACTATGTGGCCGAGGATTTCTGGCAACACATCTGAGCGAGAGCAGCAAAGCGCGTCTCTCTCGATACGGCACAACCACCACGAGGCGGATTGTGAGTCCACGATCTTCTCGGTAATCTCGAACACGCGAAAGGTTCGATATCGCCGCTCAAGCCGTGAGCGCCAATACGTCTACGATCGATCCTTCTTTGGCCCAGAGCTTCGACATACCCACAACTCCCTGGCATTTTACATCGGCCTGCACCAACGAAGGTTCCATGTAGTGATGAGCACAGACGATGTTTCGGCAGCACAATCAATTCGAGAAGCTATACGAATCGAAGAAAATACCAGACAGACACTAGATCTGATTTCCAGAGACATGACTACTATCAACTCGTTGTCCATCATGGAACGAGCTGAGTACGACTCGCAATATGCGGCTTTGGGTATGGTCCTTACACCGCGGGCGCAAAAGCTCGAGGGGAGTTTCTCATCGATGTGCTGGACCGGCGCAAGAAATTCCTTCGACTTGAAGACCTCGCAGTCTGCTGATCCATGTCTCCTCTGCAAGATGGGCTTGCAGCATACCATACGTGTTCTCCGTCTCGAAATTAGAACGAGAGTCGGAGATTCATCAGCTTGAGAAGCTTCATTCGCAAGCCGGCCAGTCCACATGATTGTGAAAGCCGTAGATGATAACACAAAGATTCTCGTGTAAGTTAGCGCGAACGCGAGAGAGATCTGCGGCAAAGTGCAGGCAAAAATTGGGTAAGCACCCGGAACTGTACTGCATGAACTACTAGTTGAGACTTACGGGATGAGTGTAGAAAGACCTCGCCCACAAAGGTAGGGATTGAAGTTGCCAAAGAACCATCTCCACGGTGCACAAAGCGACAATTACCGTCTCTACCACTGGAGACCTAGCCGGTCAGCATGCCACAAAGGTCTCTTCCCAGATCAGCAGTCCTCACTATATACATGCTCTTCTCATCAGCTGCAGGAACGATGGAGACTTTTGTGTTTCCGGCTCTCTGGGTCGGTGTTCTGCTGGCAAGCAATGGAACGATATCCGTTTCTCTTGCAGAGTGAACGGAATAGACCGGTACACTCCTGCCTGGGCGCACGCGTGACCGTGTCGTGCTTTCCAACGCGTGTATGTAATACTTCCATCGACGAGTGCACGACCTGTGTTCATCCGCATCGTGCGTGACTTACGTAAAGTGCAGTATGACTCACGTGGCAGAGCAACTCGTTGGTTGGGCGGACTCCAGCGCTGCTCAGTTAGCAAAAGAGAAGGTTGATCGTGTATTCCGGGGCTCTCAATGTCTGAAATGCATTCGCATTAGGGTTAAGGTTGGGGTTGTGTCCAAGATGCATAGATTGTAGATTGGTAATCGTATGCAACAGGTTTGTTTGCGTCAATCCTTAGCGGCAAGTGTTTTGGCAATACGTTGCTATCACAGTATCGTTTGACAACAACAAAGCACCCTAAGTTAGTTGGTTACGGGAACTCATCGCCTACTCATGCTGTGTCCACACGAGGAAGTGCCATCATCCCTAATCTTACGGAACAGCTTCACACTTACAATGACTACGCAGAAAAAGAAGCACGCTGCGAGGGGTGATTGATTGAGGTCCGCTTTATTTTGTGGCGCAAAAATACAATCAAGGGGATGGTCTCGAGCACAATATCGCGAAAAGAAGAACTTCGGAAGTAGTGAAGTGACGGTGTCGAGACCAGTTGTGTATATCAGGAACTTTGTATCCATCACATGCCATATTACGAGTACAGCAAAAGCTATGTTGCTTCAGTCTAGAACATTTTTAATTCCCATTCCGGACGGGAGGGCTGATCCAGGAAGACTCTGGGAAACTGGAGAAGCTGGTGGAGTAGCAGGGCACAGTCCGTCTGGCGTAGTGTTGACCGCAGGACCGAAATGAGTATTTCCCCTGGCGCTACTTCAAGTGCTGAAGCCCTGATCAGGTCCGACATCTTTGTCGTCGATGCAGTTCTTGCTGGCATCCCACTTGATGGTCGGATATTTCTTTCGAAACAATCGGAGTTCCTCATCTGAGTACGCGACAGTTGATGTGGAAGAAAGGGTGGGTGACGGGGGCGATTCTGATGCATCGGTTCCATCGTTTCCATCATCATGAGATATCGATAGATGTTGCTGTTTCGACCCGTCACGGTCAGCGCCGGCGCCTGAGTGGGGCTCTCGGCGGTTATGACCCTGACATACTCTTTTCATATCGCTCGAAGGGGGGTATTCATCATGCTTGCGCTTGTGACTCGGGGGCCACCTTGGTTTCTCGTGCTCTTCGTCCTTTGAAGCATGAGGATCGACCTGAACCATGGTGTTGGAGATTTCCAGACGGATCATTGGCAGTGGCCTTGTTACCTCCGAATATTGATGTCGAATGTCCAGACGATGCATTCATGGCAATTCACGCTGGAAACAAATCCGAAAGACGGTCGTAGTCGGGGGCACCGGTGTTTACCAGAGACTGGAACGCTCCCTTATGAGAGCCAAGTGCTCAGAGATGCAAGTCTCCAACACAATCAAGTATTATGAAGGTAATTGAATGCTGCTGCCTGAGTTTCGGGTGAGACGCTATTGCGCTACCGAGAGCTGCACTTGTCTTAAATTACTTCGTGCTCACTCATTTACACGATGCGTAAAGCATATGGCTCAGCTCAGGGGCACCCACCACATCGATTTACTCCATACGTGACCACGGCTCGGTCAGACAGAAGTTCGACCAGACTGATAGCGATTACACCTCTACCTTGTTACAGAGCTTTGCAGAATCGGCTTGACTGTACAAACACATTCCAGTTATCAGTATCGCCCGTGTTGGTCGGCCGGAGAATGTAAGCGTGATGTCCCATTGGCTCGGCTGTATTTTCGAAAGAGTGCAGAGATCAAGCCGATTCTGCAAAGCTCTGTACCCTAAACCGGTCGCATCCAATTGGGGTAATATCCAATCCCGTATCCTCGTGTATGGGTTGAGAAGCTAAGCTCCCGATGCCCTAGACCGCAGCTGCCAAGACAAAGTCTCTCACTACGAGAGCTTTGGACTTGGTATTCATATCGAGAGATGGGACAGGTGGGCGAGATGGGCGAGATGGGTGAGATGGGCGATGTGGGTGGGGAAATCCCTTGGTAATTACCACACAACGTACTCGCTTACGAGCCTTCCACGCGATGCAGTTGAGATGTGCTGATCTGCACCAGTGGCATCTGCACACGTAAGACCGAGAGTAGCATCTCGATTGATACAATATTTGCGGGTGACTAGCCAGCCGGCCGAACGAGGTACCCGATGACATCAAACCTTACAGCCATAAGCAGACCGGTATGATGGCCTGCAAGAAGAAGTCTGATAAGGTCTCGACATAGTATACAGTCCAAATATAGCCTCACACGTGCACGGGAAGACGTGTAGCTCGCCCGAGGACAGAACTGCTATGGACGAACATGGTGAGCTTTGAAGTTGACTGTCTTTCGCGGTAGTACAGTGTTTTGCAGAATCGGCTTGATAGTAAAACCTCTTTTCGATTGTCAGTACCGCCTGTGTTTGTCGGCCGGAGAATGTAATCATGATGTCCCATTGGCTCCGTTGTATTTTCGAAAGAGTGCAAACATAAAGCCGATTCTGCAACACTCTGTACAGTGCTTTGCAAAACCGGCTTCGTATTTACTTTCTTGCGAAGTTGCAACGGAGCAAAAAGGACATCGTGGTCACATTCTTCGGCCGAACAAACCTACGTCCGTCTATGGTTGTCCTCCTTCGTCAATGCAAGTCACAAAAGGTATAGAACAGCGACCCATTCGGCATGGTTTCTCGCGTTCCTGTTTAGCATTTGGCAGAGTATTAGTTTAGATTGGAGTCCTGTTCTAACAGTAAGAGCTCTTCAGCCTTGACATTAGTCTCTCTTTTCATTCCAATTCTTGGTGAGACTGAGGTGTAGCGATGAAGCAGTACCAAGAAGCATTTCCCGTTTCAGCAAGGTGGTAAGTGGATCTCTCATGCTTTAGGACCGCTCTAGGGGCAAGATAACGACAGGTTGTGTGGGTTGGCGAGCGAGCATCTTGCCCATACTGCCTCAAGGTCACGCTTCAAGCGGCTCAACACCTCCCAGACCTCGCATTGATTGTTTCAGTCCGACAGGAACATTCAGTCGTACGTCGAGCTCATGTCTCCAATATCTTACGCTCGATGCCTGTTGTCACACTTCTACGTCGCTTGAAGTTCCATGGCCTGCTCCTGGTTCCACTAGCACGGGCATCTGTGAACCGTGAGTGTCGCTAGAGACAAGATTTCTCGTCGAACTGGTACAGCCCACTGACTGGCCTCGCGGATCGCCGCTCTGTCTTCCGACGGTTTTCCTTTTCTTCACCCATCTCGACATCATGTTGACTGGTGAATAGTGCAAAGGAAAGAGCATGATGAGCAGTTCGAGATGTTGACACACAGAAACCCTGATATCTCCTTTCTCGACACTCAAGAAGGACCATGTCCATAAAAGAATAAGGTGCCTGCGAGAAATCAGTACGAATCATAGATTTTGTCTTCTCTAGCAACAACATACATGGATCGAAGTATGATTGCTATTGATGGGAGGGTCCCATGTTCGTGAGTGAATTCCGAAATCGCACATTTGCGCAATCGCAAGACTGATGCTGTCGCTAAAATGCTCTCGATGAGGGTAGTCAAGACCGAGGGAAGGACCTGGGCTACTCGTGTCTTCCTCTGTGATTGTAGTAAGCATGTGACCTCTCCCAGCCAGTGTCTCCACATCCACAACTTTACCTTCGTGCTCGTCTCAGCCGCAATCACTATGACCGAAACGACATCCACCGTAAAGACTGTTATGAATTCTACGATCCACTTTCGGTCCAGTGGTCGATGATCGCCGAATAAAATTCTCTCCCAAATCATACTGATGTGATAGAGTGTTATTGCTGACAGCACAAGCGTGTCTGGAGTGAAATCCTGCGTTGCACTCAGCTGACCTTCCTAGACAATATCGATATCGTGTAGTGTTACATTGCCTTCGACGACTTCCAGATGTGAGCACAGAGAGAGGACGCCGGAAGCTGAGGCGAACACCTATAGACAGTCAGCAATACTGGATGATTGTTGGTCGCATGTGATATACGCGCCCAAATGAGTAATTGTAATGTTTGTGGAGTATGGAGATGCCACGCTGGCATAACCAATTTCTTGTACTTCTCGTACCAATTGCATAGAATAAGAATCAGGCAGCCTACGAGGGAGATCGCAAAAAGCGAAAACAGTAGGATGTGCCAGTCCATTGTCGAGTTGATGGGAGGGTATGAGCTGATGTAGACTTATGGAAAACAACTAAGTAAATACCAATCCGATCCGCGTTGGGTCTATACATGAACGAATACTTTGTTTCGTCGAGCTTGATTATCGTACATCGCTTGCATCGCCTCGCTAGACCCATCTGCTTCGGAGTGTGGAGCGAGCTGTGGCGAGTACCACCAGCAAACCAATTCGGAAGGGATACGAAGCCCTCTGATGCTTGGTGTTGGTCTCGAACCGAGATTCGAAGAAGTGTCTACTGCTGAAATATTGTTATTGGCTAATCAATCCATCACTGGCTTCTGTGGTGGCGCAAATTGGGGACGCCGTATGCAACCTCACTCCTGCTGCCCAGACAAATTCTCTCGCCACGAGAGCTTTGGACTTGGCGTCCATGTTACAGACAGGTGAGGGCGAGTAAACTAAGGGTGAATCTACTCGCCAACATTGCCCACCTAGCCCATGTTACCCACATCGCCCACCTCGCCCATGTCACCCACCTCGTCCATGTCGCCTACATCGCCCACATCGCCCACCTCGTCCACGTTACCCATGTCACCCATGTCACCCATCTCGCTCATGTCACCCATATCACCCATCTCGCGTACCTCCTCCACGTCATCCATCTCGCCCATCCCGGTACTCACACGAGCCCACATATGATATCTTTTCGATGCAATGAGCTACATTGTATTGCTTCTGCACCTTCGTTAGCACTAGCCTAGTCAGTACTTTTGGACGAAGCTCACTGCTCCGAGCGCTCCGTTCTCTGTCCTTATCTTCCCGTTCTCGTGATCCCGGCGCCCTGATTTCCCAGTTGGCGTTATGAGTGAGAGATTATTGTCCACACTTCCAAGGCCCGTCGATCCTTCTGCGCCTTCCCGAAATGGTCAAATGCACAGATCTACATACCAGTGGCCTGCCCTATTGGTGTCATCAGCGGACACAGACCGAAGACGAGACCTCAACCACCTGCATATGTGGCCTTGTCAAGACCTGACTTGCGAATATCTCCTTTGAACGCCCAAGACAAGACATTTATCAATGTCCACATTGAACAACTGCATGTTCCTGCCTAGACCCTGCCTACCATTTACACAAGGGCATCGGAGCAGATAGTACCGTCCAGCCCGCGCTTGAAAACTCGCACGGCTCGGCAAATCCTATAGGCATTACGTCCATGCACCTCCTGAAGAGCTGAGATGAAGCGAAGCTTGGTCTGAGCAAGGAAGACAATGTGAAGACCAAGCGCGTTCATTGCGGCGTCAGAGTGCACCATATGCGGGTGGACTACCAGGGATGTCAGATTCGTTGTTTCGGTGGAACGATAGTGCAGAACGAGTTCTGTTGTGACATGGATCCACTTATTAACTTTCTTTGCCCAGCCACCAAAGATCACCAGACTTGTGTCTACCAAGTTCGTGACATTGACCCATTTATGAGATACACTGGACCCAGCCCATCGCGGTGAACACCCACCTGGCGTGATAGGCATCCAACTGTGGAGTCTCGTTGCGATCGTCTTCGCCGCATACAGCTCTCAGCATGGCGCCATCACCTCCTTTGCTCCCAAGAGCGGCACATACGCCATGCGGCCTTGGGCCAATAGGTCTGACGGGCAGCCAGAATCAGCGAGTACCTCTACTGCAACCTCAGCCCAGGACGAGACGGCCCCACCAAAAGAGCAGAGATGGGTGCAGAATTTGCAAGAAAAGACGTGTTCTCTGCGATAAAAAGCGACCCAAATGGTCAGTATATTGTCTCGCACTCAGGAGGTGTTATGTCTGATGATCAAAAGTGGTCGATGCACCAGAAGGGGTGACATTTGCGAACTTCCACCGAAGTCCGCATCGAATACACAAGGCAGGAGCAATATAAAGCCTTTCACAACGTCTCAATCACCATCCGTCGATCATGCACCGCATGGCTCTTCGCTGCCACTGCCCGAGCTGTGTCACGCAAAAAAATCCTCGAGCGATGTAACTTTCATTCCAGGGTTCGATCCAAACCTGGATTGTTATGTTAGGCCGGCCTCACCTGTCCCAACGCCGCCATCGGACCAACACATGCCCAGATGCGAGCCGGCAGTCAAGGAATCGGTAATGCTACCATCTTCTTCTGGAGTATCATCATCTCGCCGACATCTACTGGAAAACTTTCCCGCCTGTGATGGGACACGATCGAAGGAACATCAGGGAAACGAACCTTGCTCTCGACCCCCAATCTCCAGTTGCCATCAGCATACGCATCACCACCTGGATTTGAGCCCTTCGAACGTTCGCCAGCTTTTCACAAACTACCTCAATCATAGTCACGTCTGCCATCGGATCTTCTGCACGCATGAGTTACAGGAGATGATCGACAGCTTCATCATGCGGTATGAATTCTATCCGTACCTCTCTCCCGTAGCTAGTTGTAGCCACGAGGGAAAGTCCAGGTCGTCGCTCGAACCCTCTTTGAGCGACATCATCGTCTTCCTCATCCTAGCCATCGGCGACATCTGCCTTCACACGATATCCTCACGACTCCCCAGACCAGAACGTGCAGAAAATGCAAGGCCAACAAAGTTCGAATACGATCTTTGGAATGAGGTGCCAGAATGGACATCATCGGTTTTGTGTCAGCCGCAGTCACCGTATGCATTATCACAGGACGCAAAAAAAAGTTCAGCGTCCATCTACAATGAACATCAACCGCCATTACTCAGGTCCCCAGGAAACTATACTGCCCTTCGGCAAGGTTGAGTCCACAACTGAGACTGCCAACAGTTTTGTCGTCCCTAGCTCGAGCTACTATCACGAAGCAATTCGGCGCTTGGAGGGACGTGGATGCGGCTCTGACTTGTTTTCCGCGCGTGTATATCTGCTAGTCGGTCTCTATCAGGCACAGTGCGCACGTGTAGGTCAAAGTAGAGCATGCTTCAGGACAGCTGGAAAAAAGCTCCGTGACTTGATATTTCAACACAAGCTTTTCGTCGACGAAAGCGGCAACGACACTGGAAGTGCGCTACAAAACCAACTTATACCAAACCAGCAACTACTGAGAGGTGACCTGGCAGGTTCAATCCTGATGCCAGCTTGGTCTTGTCTGCAGCTTGAGGACGACAGCTTTAAGAAGACCGACACTGGATCGAGCCGACTGCATCAAATCATGAGCAACCTACAATTACCGCCGGAACCAAGTGAAAGCAAGAATCTCCGACGATTCTCGCTAAACGACCAGCACGACGATAAACCGAACTTCCAAGATTACCTTGCGTTTACTTTTGCGGATAGACAGCTTCGTCTGGTCCGCGATGATATTCGCGGTTACGATAACCCACAGATTACCTTCCACGGGATGCGCAGCTCACTCCAAAGACATATAAAGATCGTCCTAGATTGGAGAGATACTCTTCCTCAAGGACTGAAGTGGCTGGACGGGGAGAAGCCGCCCTTATGTGTATTTGAAGCACACACACGTGCCAAGTACTACCAGACGATATTCAAGATTCATCAACCGCATCTGAACTTTGCTTTGAACATCCTACCTCACCTGCAGGACCGTTAGAGCGTGAGGGACGTCGTGGTGAAGAGTCACAGGAAATGTCGCGACGTAGCTGACATTCGTTTGCTGGAAGCAATTCACGAGATGGACGAGAGCGAACTCAATGAAGCTTGCCGTCAATGTATCGAAGCCGCTACGCAAATCGTGACCGCCTTCGACGGGGTGTCCGACTGTTTGACGCTACCTAACCTCCACGAGATCGCTTACGCGTGAGTTCATTTACACCATCTGATTGAGGGGAAATGCTGACGACTCATAGGAAGTTTGAGTGTGTGATGGTTCTCTGCCTTTCTTTTCGGGGTGAAACTCTGAGACGGTTTGTCGACTTGGAGACTCTCCGGGTCTTGATTACGCATACCATCAACTTTCTTAGAGGTCTTGCGCCGATCTATGAGTTTTGCCGGAACGCTTGCAATATTCTTGAGCGAGTGCCGCCGATATAATCGGGTTGGATTCATGAGGAACTTCTTGGGTGGAATCATGTGGCTTGACCGTATGATGCTTCCATCCACGTGGTCTGTGCCGTAACACGTGGCACACACATCATTGTGTATGCACGCGGTAGAACGAGGCATCCCAGCGTAGACCGGCGCCAACCTTGACAATAACATCTTGCGTGAGAAAACTTCCACTTCCAACGCAGTCAAACTCTTGACGCATTACATACGATTCAGTATCCTGCTCGTTCTTTGTGCCACCCATCTAGTTTACCAACGGTGGTTACCTTATTCGTTCAATCGCGCGATTGTCTTTCCCGGAGGTCTTAGAGCCTGTTCCGGAGGTCTGACATAGTGTCCTCTGCTAGTCGGCATGATTGCTTTATCTTGGAAAACATTCGGCTTCCTCACAGCTGATGAGAACAGATGTGATGGAAACTTGCGTTATTGCAGCCGCAGCTCTAGTCAAGGGTTACGCTCCATGGCCGGAACATGTATGTCCGAGCGAAGCACACAGCCGCGAACGCTGAAAATGACTGCATTCTGGTAGATACGAAAGGGAGTGGGGTTGGAAAGCAGATCGCAGGGTTGGTAGGGTGTGACAACTCGCCAAGCTCGGAGGCGAGGAAAAAGGCAGTAGACGAGGGAGTCGGGGGCACGAGAGATGGAAACAGCATTGCCAGCTCAGCCAGTCGACAGCGACAGCTGTTGAGGCCATACTGGGGCAGGCGAGATGGAGCGCTAGCGAATGGCCAAAGAAAC
>Ga0265797_10005819_pt1 | contig 17808 bp, 12 predicted proteins | sample P2T30metagenome_FD_192433 | JGI IMG/M metagenome (GOLD analysis project Ga0265797, IMG submission 192433) | Plant litter microbial communities from East Loma Ridge, Irvine, California - P2 T30 | ecosystem: Environmental > Terrestrial > Plant litter > Unclassified | place: USA: California...
GGAACAAGTGAAAGGTTTACAAAGGTGCGCGACTCTTGATCTCGCAAATACACAGTTGATTCGAGTTGGCCGTTCTCATCAGGTTCTGTGAGGGCTGAATCGCAAGCAGGCCGGCCTCATTAACATCCGCAGCAATCCTCGCTCTTCTTTCGCCACGGTCTCGCTTCCTCGGCCTGCTACTTTGATCTCACTTTCTCATAGTCTCCTTATGACACATTTGACACACTCGACGGCAAAGAAAGATGTCTTGTCCTACTTCTGCTTGATCGGGACATTTCGGCAGTGAGGTCGCGATATTGTCTTGTTCGTCGCTTTCACTGGCCGCGACGTTGTTCTGTGCTTTCACTGACCCTGTGTAACACCGAACTTCCTACATCAACTCGCAGCCGACTGGCTAGGTAGTGACACCAGCTACGCTTTCTCGCACGCAGACCATCGCTTTTCGCAACCCGTCGCCGCATCAGACGAGCACTACTACACAACATGGCTGGCCCATCCCAATTGCGCGGCAACGCACCCACGTTCCAGCCGACTCCCTCGCGCATAAGTACACCCGCTTCCAACCCACCGGTCTTGCGTGGCGACGCACCTACATTCTACACAAACGCCCTAAAGTGGCAGCAAACACGCCGCCACCGTTCCACCGCCGATCTCCCTTCACAACCCCAAAGCGCCTTCCTCTCGCGCCTCCCGGGCGAGATTCGCAACATGATCTACGAGCTAGCCCTGGTCCTGCCGGTGCACATTCCTGCCTTCCGTGTCGCCCGATCGCCTCGACCAGATGGCAAGCACATGTACAAGCTGAATGTCCCGGCTCTCGGGAAGACTTGCCGCCAGATCCGCAACGAGTGTCTCGCCATTGCTTACACGGACAACACGTTCATCTTTGAATCAGAGAAAGGTGAGAGCCGCATTCCTACAAGTGTGATCAACGGATGGGTCAAACGTCTGGCTCGCGCTGGGGTGGATCGATGTGTGAAGCGCGTGGGCCGTGTGTGGTACAGTCGCGTGTGCAGGAAGCTGAATGGGAAACGAGAGGTTGTCTCTGTCAAGTGGGCCATCGTGGCAACGCTGGGCGAAGACGATACTACTGAAGAAAAGCTGGCGAAGCAGCAGCAGGAGATGCAGCTGAATGCAAGGCAGAGGAAGAAGCTGAAGCACCGGAGGCAGAGGGGACCATACGCGATTCTGCTCGATGGCGATTCTGCGGCTGGCACTGCTGCGCCGAAGGTTGTCTTCGAGGTTGATCCGCCTATTGAGGGATTGTGCGAGCACGTGCTTGATGCTTATGCGAGGGCTTTCGAGGCGAGGAGGGAGGGCAAGAGCGTGAAAGGTTACGGCGCGCTGATTGATGTTGTCCAGACGGTTTGCAACTTCTTGCGGTCTGAGGCGTCGGACATCTGGCCTATCAAGGTGTGCAGGGTCTGCGATGGGTTTGGTGTGGATAGGTGATTGGATGGAAGGATGGAAGGATGATTGGAGTTGTGTGTTGATGTCTGGATACCGAAATCGATTGTACTTTGTACAAGATGGCGTACTATTGTAGTACTGTATGTGTGTTGGTGTCGATACGATGAAGAAGGCTGGTGTAATGGTCTGGGCAGGGAATAACGAACAACGGCAGGCACGCAGTCAATACGTCAACGCCTTGTATAAATCAACAGATCATTCAGGGCCCTTGTGCAATGGTTCACAAGACATGCCGTTCCGGTGATGCCCACTCAATTTTACCTTAGGTAGGCGAATCGCAAGTTTTACCAATTCGATGGAATGGCAGGCAGGAGCATCCCGAGCGAGCAGGCATCTCTTTCACAACACAGGCGAGGAACCCATCTCCAGTTCCATCACCGGCAAGCGTTGTCTTGGTATTGGCGTCAGTCCGACGTCAACAAGAGCAGACACGTCCATAAATGCAAGCCGCTGTGGATGTCAACATTCGTATCGAATATCTTTCAGCCCTAAGAAGAACGATGCTGGGCAACGGTAAGCACTACTCCGAGCACCCGAAACGCCATACGAAGCTCCAATTGGCAGCTCGACAATCCTCCCATCCACCATCTAGGGTATCGGGCCGTAGAAGAGATACTGTACTATTACTGGGTCGATAGCGTCGGCGGTCAGACCAGCGACTAGGAGAAAGCTAGCCCAGGATGAGATGCAAGATAGGAGATGCAACAGAACTGTTTGCAGAGAGGGAGAGAAGTGGCCTGTTGTACTTCCACGTAGAACAATGAAGTGAGGCCACCGAGATTATAAGCAAAACGGCAAATTACTAGGCGTGCAGGCAAGTGTCGATCGGGCGGTTTTTGAGTGTAAGCTGGCAAGGCCGTGGCGTTGCTTGGAAGTCTTGACTGCGCCCAGAGATTTCTTAATTGGGCCTTTGCTCCGCCAAGCACACGGCCAAACTGAATTTTGCGTTGAGTCGGCCGTACGACACGCTGGTCAGGGACTGCAGACACGACCTCCTGGACGCGTTGTGACGACCCCGACAACAAGAGGGGACGTCGGTTTTCGCTGTATCTTTCCCCGGACCTCCTCATTAAGGTTATATCACTTTCGTGGAGCGATTCGGCCTCCACTGGGGCGATCTGTTCTGGTGACGCCGCCAAAGACACGGCTGTCGAAGACGGCATTGCAATTCCCCAACTTCCAGGACGGATGCCAGGCGGAGACGATGCGCGACATCGCGGGGAATAGGCGAGAGTGATGTGGAGCCCTCGCGCGAAGCGGTTGAACTCCTGAGCCTGATGAGGGCTCGAGTGCTGAAGAACTTCTATCCTGGGAACGAGCTGACCGCATGGCGTTAGTCCAACGTCTATCTGCCACACGGCAAACATGACCTTCTATTCTCCGCCGAGGGGAGCGTTTTCTTAAGAATCTCGTCCTTGTCTCACTTGTTGCCTCGCCGTTTCGTTGATTTGTTTTCTTGTCTCACATACTACCATCTGGACTTTTCTTAAAACAGGGCTTGAGAGAGGCATTCACAGCACTTGCGTGCAACCATCCTGCCTGCCCTGCATACATACGATGAACGAACCTAAAACGATGAACTACGAGGTGGCATCTCAGAGCTCTGCCAGCGAGAAGCATCGCCGGGATCTTGAGAACAATGCGTCTTCGTCTACCTCTTTCGATCTGAACGATGGCCTTCCTGTTCTCACAGAGGAGCACCGCGACTACCTGATCCAGCGCCATGGCACTGTTGATCTCGACCCTCTTCCGTCTGCGGACCCGGCTGACCCTTACAACTGGCCGCAGTGGAAGAAGGTCCTCAACTTGTCATGTGTTGCATTCCACGTGAGTACATAACAAAGAGGCATGCATTCGACTGTCGACTAACACCTTGAAAGGCCATGATGACCACATTCACTGCGTCTGCTATCATTCCTGCTTTTGAAAGCATTGCTGAAGAATTCGGCGTCTCCCTTCACAAGACCGCGTACCTCACTTCCCTCCAAATCGCTATCCTCGGCTGGGCTCCTTTGTTCTGGAAACCGATTGCCAACCGTTACGGTCGTCGCCCCGTCTGGCTCATCAGTACCCTTGGATCTCTTGCTTTCAACATTGGATGTGCTCGGAGCAACTCATACGCCACCATGGCAATCTGCCGAGCTTTCACCTCATTCTTCATCTCTCCTCCTGGTGGCACTGGTTCTGGTGTTGTCACCGAGACTTTCTTCAAGAAGGAGCGTGCAACCTACGTTGGCATGTGGACGCTTCTCGTCACTCTTGGCCCGCCCAGTGGACCTTTCTTCATGGGATTCGTCGTCTACCACACTGGTAGCTTCCGATGGATTTACTGGATCCTCGCAATCACGAACGGTGTCCAATTCATCACTTACCTCTTCTTCGGACCGGAGACCCTCTACATGCGCAATGTGGTCCGACACAATGTTTCCGCCTTCAAACAGGAGTACCTCAACTTCAAGCGTATCGACCCCACGCCGTTGAAGCTGGTCGAATTCATCCAGCCCATGTTTCTCTTCCGCTACACTTCTATCTGGGTCCCGACCGTCGCGTACTCCATCGTGTTCGGATTCTGCAGTGTCCTTCTCACCGTTGAGATCCCGCAACTCTTCCTTCCCAAGTTCGGACTGAACCCCCAGGAGCTTGGCCTTCAGTTCCTCGGCATCATGATCGGTCTTATCATCGGCGAGCAATTCGGTGGCAGAATCAGTGACCTCTGGATGAATAAGCGCACTCAGAAACTCGGAAGACGCCCACCACCTGAGTACAGACTTTGGCTCAGTTATGTCGGCTTCCTCTTCGCCATGGTCGGTTTGATCCTCTTCAGCGTTCGTCTGCAACAGGCCACCACCGGCCAATGGAACATTACTCCCATCATCGGCATTGCGATTGCAGCCGTAGGCAACCAGATCGTCACCACTGTCCTAGTCACATACGCGATTGATAGCAGTGTCGAGCACAGCACCAGCATTGGCGTGTTCATCAACGTCGTCAGATCTACCTGGGCGTTCCTGGGTCCCTTCTGGTTCCCCGATATGGAGGAAACTCTTGGCAGTTCTGGCAGTGGTGGCCTCATGGCCGGTATGATCTTCCTCATTAGCGTTATTCCCATTGCCTTGCTGCAATGGCGGAAGAGGAGTCAGAGCGCAGCCATCCCTGCCGCTGTCGGCCAGGGCACTGTTCCCACCAGGCAATAAACAGGCCTTGGACGAATTTCTTCATTCACGTCATACATATAGATCTCGTAATCAATTCAATGCTTCCACGTCAAAGCAACGAAAATGTTCTCTCAATTCCGCGCTACCATCCAACTCTTTCTAACGCATCATCGCACCAACAGCGCCAATAGCAACAGCCGACCACTCAGTGTCCTGTATTCTCTGTGGTGTCACCTTACCCAAACCCTCCCTCTCCTGCCTCTCCAAAGCCCTCGCTAACCACTCCGCCCTCCCCTCCTCAGGCTCCACCACTCCCTCCTTAAACTTCCCATCCTCGCCCTTCGCCCAATACTTGAGATAATCGCCCCGACTCATAGCAACAATCTTCAAACACCCATCACCACCATCCTTGCCCCCATCATGATGACCTCCAGCAAATTTCTTCGAAATCCGCCCCCACACGCCGCCCGATTTCTCGCGCTTGATCTCGCTGGGAGGCGCCGCGGATGCCGCTGGCGTCGTGTCTTCGTGCAGATACTGGCTCGTTTTGATCGGGATGTGCACGAGCGAGTTGTCGGCATAGCCTGGGGGTAGGGTGTTTGCTCCGACGTGCGAGTTATTGCCTGAGCCGCCTGAGTGGAGGTTGGAGAGGCTGTCGTGCTCGTATCTTATGGGGCGGCCTGTTAGGGTTGTGCGGGTGGGCTCCTCTTGGGGCTGAGATGGATGGACGAGGGTGGAGGCTGTGGACATTGTGTCGCTGTCTTTGGGTTGGGGGTGGGTGGGCATTGTTGTTGATTGAGTCCTTTTCCCTTTGTCTTTGTATTCGACGACTGGGTGAGTTTCTCAAGTTGGCGTTGGTGTTGAGTTTGAACGGTGATGTCTTGGTTTGGAGAGTGATCTGTGACAGTATTCTCCGAACTGCGGAAATCTGATGCGTGTTTTGACGAAGATCTCATCGATCAATGACTGCGGTGTTGGACGTCTTTATAACCATCGCTCACTTGCTTGAATCCATCAGGTGACGAGATATCTCGGCAACTCGCCATTCTGTGGAGGCAGTGCGAATCCTGAAGCTTCATAGGGACTAGAATAAATTAGAGTTCATGCTGGATCATTGGCTACTTTCCGCCAGTCACCTTGGTACGTACCTGTATACCGTGGCAAGAAGTCGGCTGAGCGAAAAGCTTAAGTCTAGGATCGACATGTAGAGAGAAGGCTTAGCAGCTGTAGATCGGCATAGGTAGATCTCTCGGGCTTCGTCCGAATGACCAGTACAATCAGTGACAATAGTGCGGCGGCAGAAGAGATCAACACTCTGAGTGAGTGTGGCATTCGGCCGGAACGAATGGTCTGGCTTACATGAAGGTTGACAATCAAGGCTAAGAGAGTAAAGTCAGTTTGGAAATGACGTCCATTCAAGAGTCACGGAAAAAAGTGTGTTCATCTACGAGATGAAATACATAGATCGAAAAAGGAAACGATGCGTATTCTCGATGCCTTACCTGAACGCCAACGCTGAAGTATCAAACCAGAAAAGCAATCATCAGCACATGTGCTCAACATGCATCTCAATTCCAACCCAGAATCCCCTCGCCCAAAACAGTCTGCTGATGTACGAAAGATACCCTCCGACCGATAACACCATCCCCACCAACACCTAGATCTAGATTCCGATCGAGGCTGAAAGAGTTGCCGTTGTGTGCAATATGAGGGATGTCAAAACGGTGCAGTATGGAGTTTTCGCCGAGGCCGCCGGTGGCTAGATCTCCATCTCGGCTGGAAGAAATGTGCGTTAGTTCGAAGTCTTTTGAGTAGTGGACAAGGTATGAAGTGGTAGACGGACTGTATTACGAAGTGGCTTCCATCGGGATGAGCGTCGAGGCCGTCGAATGTCGCCATTGTTTGGCCATTATCTGCGTCGGCGGAGAGTTTGAGTGACAATTCTCTTCTGAGCTGTGGTCGGCGAGATGGGAGTTTTGATTGAAGCACGACGATTGTACCGCCTTGGCTTGTTCGGTTGGATGTCCCGTTACACATCTTCGTATCGTTTGGATGTTGATATAGTAGTTTTCCGAAAGCCGGTATCAAGAGGTGTAGGACGTCGAGTTTTGATGATGTTGTCGATGATGTCCTCTAGGAATAATTATATAATGACAATGATGTTTCCGTAGGATTGTTTACATGATGTCCATTTAGGTGCCTGGCAACAAAAGATATAGGTACCACCTCGATGGCCACGCACGTGACGCCGTAGTGAGCACGTTCTTTGCGGAGGAATGAGCATGTTTCGGAGTCAGCTGTCTCGCACAATCGCATAGGCGGGCAGTGGCTGAAGATGTCTTCGTCCTAACAGGTCATGTCTGAATCAACTCTTACGTGGAAACTCTTAGATTGCGCCACTCATCGGACTAAACGTGAATCTCGTCTTATTGCACTGTGTCGTGTGCCGTGAATTGCCTTCCATAGAGTTCATTGAACAAGGACATTCTGCCTCTTTGTTAGGAGATCAAGGCTTACAACAAGAATGACCAAACGTGCAGACCAAACTTTTCTGTTGATTATACACGAAAATTGAAGGAAGAGAAGGACTCGAGCGCTCGGCAAAAACCCAAGAAACACAATCGGCAATGCCAAGAGCTCGACTTCGCGTTTGAACGACATCACTTTAAGCTCATAGACAAGTATATGCATTCTTTGTGAGAAAAGGTCGGACACGCTTCTAAGAGGCAAGTACATGCGTTTGCGACCATATTAGTAAGCTCTGTGAAAAGAATTGATTGATTGATTGATTGATTGATTAAATTCACTGCCGTTCGCGCAATGCCTTATCGTAGCTTCACACGTCTAGAATACTGAAACTACGAATGGAAGAGATATTGGTAAACCTGGATTTCTCTTGGATTTATCTGCAGTGCTAGAAGCCCTCGCGTGCCAAATCCACCTGCCTACATGCGCTTTCTGGTCTGAGTGCGTCTCCTTATTTCTCACTGAACACACTTAAATCCTGTGATGTAAACCCTGCGATGCTGTTATCCACAGTGAAGGACGACGTTGTTTAAGCACTTATCCTGATTTTTGACTAGCCATACGATGATCTGGGAATGATTTCAGCCCTGTGCCCTATGTCTTCTAAGGAAGGCATCGCGCCTCTGATGATACAGTTGGAGTTCAACGGCGGCAGCTGTGTACTCTCCCATGTCCCAGTTCATGTAGGCGTCGTAAATCTCGCGCACACGGAGGACTCCAGGTCTGTTAGGGCTGAAACGAAGCAAAGCAGAGGGTGGCACGACTTGTCGGATCGCCTCAAAGAATGTTGGGAGGAAATCGGTCGTGATGTCTTCGTGGAGTCTTTGATGCCAACCTAACCTTGCAGCACGCAAGAGGTTTGTGGTGGGCCATGGATGCTCAGGGGCGTCCACTTCAAAACGTGTCTCCACCATGCGGATGTATCCCAAGTTGGTGGCAAGCCACCCCAAGAGCCGATCCATTTCCCTCAGAGGCACGGGTGCATCGTCCACGCTGCCAAATGCGCCTTCGAGCTCCCTCGTGAAGTCGTCTCCGATGTCGATGATTTCCGCCTCGAGGTCATAGTTGGCGGGTGGGGGCATTTCAAGATTCTGACCGTTGTCTACCACATCGAATCTGAGGATGTGATCACGGGCGACAGCGAATGCGCGGGCAATTTGCTCACCGGGAACCCTTTGTAATGGCTGAACAACAGGAGCAGGGGCATCGTCAAAGATTGGGTTCTGGTCACTTGGCTTACCGAAACGGGGACATCTGCTCCCAAGAGCCCAGTGGTTGCTCTCGTGCGTGGTTATCTCGCCACAGAGGTAGCAAAACGTTGTTGAACAGCGGTGGCAATCCATGGCGCTGCAGCCGGCGCCGAGTGAAACGACGATTCCGCACGTCGGATTGGGGCACCGCTGGTAGTGGTCCACGAGGCTGGGATCGTGGAGGATGTCGGCCTCCTTCTGCTTGCAGATGTGATCGATTTCCATGCAGTCATCGTCAGTCTTCTTGTCTGCAGGAGCCTCGTCAATCCCTCCACACAGGCGGCAAGTCCAGCCGTCACATTTGTGGCAGTGAGAAGCGCCGCCCTCTGGATTAGTAGTGCCCACGAAGTTGTTGCAGTTAGTCGAAGATGCTGCTCCGTCGTCGGTGGCAGGACCTTGCACCTTGTGGCTACAGTAGATGCGGTCTGGCACTGGAGTATTGTACTCTTCGGCCTTGAGTTCCCATTCGTCACGCTCTGCTTGCGTGAGGAACTGCTTGAAGTCCTCGAACTCAATCTCCTTCTGACCCCACTTTGGAGGGTAATCGTGTTCATAAGCTATTGCAGCCCGGAACAGCGGCATGATGTTGTCTTGAATACACTCCGAGCACACCATCGAGCCGGCGATGATGCGTACCTGCTCAGGCTGCTCAGACTTGTCCTCCATACAGAGCCCGCAGTCGAACTGGATGTTAGACATGCTGGCAGACAGTGGTGCTTTGGAGGTCTTGTTAGTGGTGTGGTTGGGATTTGACTAATAAAATACTGACTATCACAGTCGGTTGGAAGGTGCAGTGGCGAGAGCAAGAACAGACAAGTTGGCTGGCGCAACAGGCGGTATTTCTGTGACTTCGCACGCAGCCCTTCACTGCACAATGCCTTTGACGGGTGTCGTCGTGGCCGTAAGTGAAGTTCTCACGTAAATCCATTGGGAAGGACACTGTCAGACAGTGACTGTCCGTCTGACATATGGTCCATCGATTGGGTCACGAAGCCGTCGAGTGTTAGCGATTTTTCAATGTTCACGTTCGTCGACGTAGAAGAAAACGGCATTGAGTCCATCGCAGCCACCTCATTATCGTGGGCACCAACGAATCTCGTTCGTCGATGGAAACCACACGTTGGGTGTCGGGGGTCTCTGGTACCCGGCACGCCTAGCACAAAGGCATAGTCCAAGACTCCTGGGACCGTAGGATTGAATGAACATGGGCAAGCCCAACCCCGACACCCATCTTGAAGAGTAACGTCGTACCATCTGTGAAGGTTGGTCTTTGCACAAATTTGCCTGTGAGGTACCAAACTTATTTGCAAGCTGGCTCATCCAGTATAAAGGCATTGTTTAAGAGTCTTGGGGCCAGCGAAGTCACAAGAAACACATTCGAACAAAGGGCGTCTACTCCAAGCTTTGTCAGTTGCAGTGTATTTTGAGCCCCTTCCATGGATATCTTCGCCGGCCGGATTGGCTCTCAACGCGATAAATGCGTTAATCGATCTGTTGTAGCCGTCCGACGACGATTAAAACTTGCAGCAGTGACGAAGTTGAGGCGATGGTGGGTTGATTACGGGCAAGTGAACAAAGCAGATGATAACTTGTCTGGTAGTCAGAGCCGTCCGAGTGATGTGGCGAGTCGACTGAACTCAACAGTAACTCGGCTTCTTCGCAAAGTCACCGGACAGATGCACTGACTTTTCGCCAGCGTCGTTCAGGATTTCCATCGTGTGGCAGAAGAAAGGTGGTGTATCTTGCTCTTTGTTCGTCTTATGCTCTCCTTTGATAGCATGCACGAGCACAGAGGAACAATGGGCATTGCGGGCCTCGAAATTCTTCAATCCGGGCATGTCATGCCAGAGGCCACGCCGGGTCGACGTCTCGCGCGGGTAGCAAGCTAAGCCCCAAGTATTGGTCCTTCGTGTAGTTGATCATATATAAAGAAGAAAGTTAGACGAAAATGTAAGGAATTGGCGCTTCTGGCGGCTGGCAACGCTGCCGACGGAGCTTCAGCGTTGGCCATGCGCGAATATCAATGCTGCGCTGGCGATACTCCAATGAGGCTCAAAAGCCGAGGGATTCCGTGTCACCATGCCGGATAATACTGACAGTTCGAGGGATTTCGATGCCGTCTGCAGACTCCAGAGACAGGAAGGACGCTAGGATCCGCAGTGACGACGATGATGTGCCTTGAATAATGGTCAATATCAAATACGAGAACCCGTTCGACGTGCAAGACAAGCCCCCGGCGTCAGCCTTACCTCGTGGTGTCCAATCGCTCGGCGTCTTTGGAGCATCAGTTCGAACATCGGGTTCTACAGCAGCCACCAGGGCGTCGCAGCGAACTCCGAGTCATGAAGTGCAAGGCCGGTACAGGCATGCTGTTAGTCGCCCAAGTGGATGCTGCATCTTGCATCAAGGCGCTCGTGACCTCACCAACCCCGCCGAGCAGCCAACGTCTCCCTGCTCCGTCTCCGACTCTATCTTGAGAAAGGCATGAATGGTATGGCAAAGGGGGAGAAGATTATCACCCCGCCATGAAACGCATTGATAGCCATAGTGAGTCCGTAGTATGTCCGCGGCGGTGGCCGTGGTCAAACAGAAGAACCGACATGCGAGCGGTGTGGGCACAGACTCTGAGACTGACGACTGCATGTATCCGCGTGCGACAGGGTGTCGTCTGGTTTGTCCACGCCGGATTGGCTGGTGTGGTATGGGTTGGGAAAGCGCGTCTACCGCTAGCGTTGGAGCTGCAGATGGAGCTGCGTGCATTGCCTGCACGAAGCTGGGGGAGAAGTGCAGGTGCGTGAGGTGGTCGGGTAAAAAGTTTTCTGGTGTCTTTGACGACGCCGCAACACACCCAAAGATCTACATCTACCGACCACTGGCAGCGCTGACAGGTGTCTGCCCGCGCTACAAGAAGCTTGGCTAAACTAATAACATGTGAACACGGCGGCCGAAGGCGTCATTTGTTCGCAAGACCGATTTCCGGCCTACGCGTCTGACTGGGGATAAGCGCGCGGTGATCAGGGCAAATACCGACTAACCTACGTCCACGCACGATCCGCCACGGGCACATGACTTGCATGTTGCACGACAGCTACCTACCTATTCGTGTGGACATGTCTTCTCGTGTGCAGCGGCTGCGGGGCAGCGATGGTGAGTGGAGGGCATGGAAGATGGAAGAAGTGAGGTCGTCGAACGATGGTGAGACCTCGTATCAGACCATCTGCACACAAGCGAGCCAACGTGAGCGCCGCCGCAGCGATGCGATACGGTAGAGGAGGAGGACTGAGAAGACTAAGGAGGCTAGGAAAGACTAGGGCCAGAGCGAGACGTGGGGGTTGCATGAGCACGATGAGCAGCAAAGCAAACCCAGCCATACATGCTCGCACCTCCATCATCTCGGGTGGCTTGGCGGCATGCATGTTTGACCATCGCAATGCGGCAAGCTACAGTCGGTTTTGCATTACGGCACATGGACTTCACCATCGGGGGATATGGCGACGACGATGCTGTGTATGTAGAGGCTCTGGAAGTATAGGCAGAGTATATGCACAATATATGCAAAGGACACGCGCAGGGATGCGGAGGGTGGCACGCCAATCGATGGGTCAATCTGCAAGAGGCTTGCAATAGACGTGATTGCTGAGTAGGGCAGTACCTTGGTACTTAGCGGTGCATACCAGCAGCAGTCGACGAGGTGATTACTGGGCGCAGTAGACTACGGCGTGACCACTCGGTGACTGGACAGGAGATGACTTTGTGATATTCGACGGCTTGATGGCTGGGCAGGTCAATACTTGGTAGTAGTCGACGGCGTGCTTGCTACTGGACGATGACCGACGAGGAGGAGGAGTAGTGGCAAAAATGAGAATAACGATAAAAGGAGAGAGATTGGCAGGTGGTCTAGCGTGGTGCTGTGTAGCCCCACTCGTGCACGCCAGACGACCAGGTTCTCCCGGCGTGTCATCCACGGTGAGGGGACTCGTCGACGACGGACATAAAACCTACGCTATGTACCAGCGTGTTGCTGTATGATAGCAGCATGGCCATACTCCATAACACGCGGCAGACAGCTTCACCGCCCTCACCCTGTTGCCTCCTTTGACTTGAATATTGAGCCTTCGTAGGATTTCATGAGGACAATGCAACCCTCAAGACTCCCATTTAGCTAGTGCCCGCAGCGGCATCGTCGTCGTCGCCGCCAACCGCCATCCGATCTGTAACTCTCTCACACGGTAACGCCTTGTCGCAGGAGGCAGGGTAGGGTCCACCCACGCCCGACAGAGGTGAGAAAGAGGTCTAGTCTAGCTTCGGCGCGTGCTGCACATCCGATTCTTTGCATGAAGCCAAATACCATTCTTGGCCCGCGCTCTGCCTGTCCTGTATATCATATACTCGGCGCCGGCCATCCCAGGCGCGCCCGAATCGCGGCGTCTTTCTGCCCTTTCCTTCCTCAGCTTCGGCTGTTTGCTACAGTACCCTCCATTTTCGCACTCGCGGTGCCCAGGTTGGCTGACGTGGGAGAGAGTTCATGTGCTGTAGAGGTTGTCGCTCATTCTTCATCCTCTGACAACGTGACCAGCAGGCCGGCCGGTCGTTCCGAATTGGTAAGACCCTTCCCTTCACTCATCACAAGCCAAGCCGAGTCTCGTGGACCTAGCACGACCTGAGGGTGTCGAGGGGTTTGAACCATGTCTTGCCCTTTCAGCGGCCTTGATTGTTGTTGCGGTGGTCCATCAGACTGGCGCGGGTCCGTTACGGCAAACAAATAGTCCGAGAAGGCAGTCCTGACGTGCCATATCCGCAGGGACAGGAATCATCGCAATCCGTGCGCGCGGCCTCGAAAGCATCATCTGATGTTTTAGGCGCCTCAACACGCTCATAGTCACACAACAGGCTCACAAGCACCGTGTCTCAGAGCGCCGTCGACTCTACCTCTCTGCTCCATTTCCCTCCCAGCGCAGCGCAGTATCTCCCGAGCTGCATCCTGCGCTCATGTATGGTTGCGAGTCCTCTGCCTTATCATGGACTCGGAGGATGGGCAAGTATTCGTAAAGGCATGTGCCCGCCGCCCGCCTTTGTGCTCTGCGATTGTCGCCGCCTGTACATCTGCTAACCGCCGTGCTCCTTTTACAGAATCTCGCCTACTTTGTACGAACTCATGAACGAAATCTCGCAAACGCCCTGCAGCTGCAACGCCAGCGCAACAAAAATGGCCAGCCGCAAGCCGCAAAGACTGCCGCCGCTTCGTCTACAATCACCCTCGCAGAGGCTCTCTCTCGCCCATACCTCTCCTTCACCGCGCAAAATGTCAAGCCGGCGAAACTCACCCTCACGCCTCACCACCTCTACTACCTCCTCACAAAGTTCGAAGATCTGGGCGTGGACGTCGGTCCTATGAACGTCCGACTCGAAAACATCCACGCAGACGTGCCGCCCTCCAACTACGTGTCCTTCCTGGGCAATGCGCCCAAGACAAGAGGCAGACAGGCCGACGCCGACTCCCTCAAGTCCGTCTCCAGTGTGCGCAGCGTGATGTCGAGCATGTCCTCCATGTGGTCGTCCTTTACACTTTCAAATAGTGCGGCAAAGCAAGAGAAGCAAATGGCACAATTTCGCGAGGATATCAAGTATCTCTATTCGTGTTTCACGAAGATACCAGCGCTCCGGCTGTCACCGGACTACAGAGCAAATCTCATTTCTGGCTTCGAAGAATTTCCCTTTGATGCTGCAGTCCCACTGTTCGCGTTCAAGAACCTGGGAGCGCTCGAAATTTGCGATCTGGACTTCAGATCTTTCTACGGCTGGGACAGACTTGCCGAGCAGATTCGTAGTCTAACCGTCCGGCGCGCAAACGTGGACGATCCCATCGATCTGCTGTTGAACATCGTGCTAGACGACATGGACAAACGGCGCCGACGCTCGTCTAGAGCGCCCATGCCTTCAACGCCTTCCACGACAGGACTCCCGTGGCCTTCTGCGAGTCCAAAGGGCAAATATGCTGAGCTTGCACGCTCCTTTTCCACACCCATCTCTCCGCTTGGCGATCAAAGGCGGGTCTCTCTTGTTGGCAGCCCACAAAGTGTTGGCTTGACAAAGGCCGGGTCAAGTGACGGCAGAAAGACACCAAACTCAAAGGCAAGACAGCGAAGCACCTCTCCCACTAGGCCTATCAGCTCACGACACGGCTCGTTGCAACGAACGTCTCACCGCAGCGGAGCCCCGAAAATGCGAAGATCTTCAGGTAGCGATAGTTCGAGTACCCACGACATGAGCCCTCGACACAGCACTACCGATCTGGTCAGCACGAACTACTTGCCTTCGTCCAAGTGGAGATTTCTGCGGCACCTCAGCCTGGCGGAAAACGGTCTACATGATCTGAGCGTCGCCAGCCTTGCGCCCGTCGCTGCGACTCTGCAATCTCTCGATCTGTCGAGCAATCTCTTCACGGAGGTTCCCGATGCACTTGCATCTCTCACGCACCTCCGGGCGTTGAACCTCAGCGATTGCATGATTGACAGCCTGAACTCGCTCGTGCAGAGCCCTCTTCCAGCAATCACCACTCTCAATCTTCGTTCGAACAGACTGAAGACACTCTCGGGCATCGAAAAGCTTTACTCGATGGAGCGGATCGACGTTCGCGACAACTGGATCAGAGATCCCACCGAATTAGCTCGGCTGACTGGTCTTCCCAACATCGTTGATATCTATATTGCCAAGAACCCTTTCACTCGGACTCACTCGAATTACCGAATCACGATCTTCAATCTTTTCCGACAGACACCAGGGTACTCTCAAGATGTAACCATTGATTCTCAGGGACCTACATCTTACGAGAAGAAACAGCTCGTGGATCGGGTGCCCGAGCCTTTAGGAGTACCGGTAGTCAAGCCTGAACCCGAGGAGGACAACACCGCCCCAGGCGCTGAACCAGATCCTTTCACTACCGAAGAAGAAACAACGCCGCTGCCACCTCACTCTCCGCCAAAACACGGCCACCGCCGCCATACAAGTGATCTTGGCCCAAGGCATTCTCAGCGTAAGAAGAGAGCACCGCGCAGGCGCATTGTCGAGCTCTCCCAAGCAGAAATACCACCTCCTCCGCAGCTAGATCACCCAGAGTCAGAAACCAGCTCCCATCTTGCAGAGTTGGCGCCCCGGCAAGAGAGCGAATCAGAAGAGCCAACAACACCTGACGCGGCACCGGCTGCGAAACCATATATCCGAACGCCCACCACGCAGATGCGGAACCAACCTATCACCCCGACTCGACCACACCTGGAGACCTCTTTCAGCACCCCCACTGCTACTCTTCGTATTAGGGACCCCTCTGACGATGATGACGAGAGTTCCGCGGCGCAATCGCCGCAGCATGTCTCTGCCAACGCGAGCGAGAGCACTGGGACAACCGATTTGTACAAACAAAAGATCGAATCGTTGAAGACCGAGCTCGGACCAAATTGGTTGACAGGTCTGAACGACGACCGCTTCAGCGAGGACAGATCGAGAAACAGGAGCTTCAGTCCTGCAAGTCGCAGCTCGACTGTGAGGCCCGAGGCGCCGAGAGGCGTCAGTGTCGGTGGGAGGACTCTTGGCTGAGGAACTGACTGCAAACTCTTGAGTAATATCCGGCGAAACATGCAAGACCTTCTCTTTATGCAAAGAGGGAATGCTTAAACTTTTACACCCATGGCGCAACCAAGCATAGCGATGGCGTTACGACCTTTTCTCTTACGGACTTTTGCTTTTCTTCTTTTTTCTGGATACCACTCCTCATCATACCTCTCCTCTCCGGTTTTCTTTTGGAGCAACCGGTTTTCTTCGATTCTTTTCTCCGTGGAAAAAAGCGGGATTGTTTGGGCATTTTGCTGCAGATGAACGGACGGCCTGCGCATGGAAAGGAAGTTGATTGATTGGAGCATTCGGCGTGGAGAGCTGTTTGGTTAATTTTTTTTCCTTCCCTTTCCTTTTGGCGCGCTACTTCTTCTACGATGCTTAAATTATAGCGAGGCGTTGTCGGTTGTTGTTTCTATTGTCCGTCTCTTTCCTTTTCCTTTTCCTTTTCTTTTTCTTTTTCCACTTTTCCTCTCTTACTGTTTCCCATTCCTCACATGATCGCGAGGTAGTGGTGTTGCATATGAAGCATGCTGGAATGGATGGGAGTCTCTGAAGAAACATTTACATATATAAGGATGGATATCTGGAATTTTACGACATATGCTTATTATACCGTGTTCGTATTGGTCTTTTCGTTGTTTGGGAGAGTCTTGCGTTGCATCCTATTTATCCGTCGGGTATTCATCCATAGGTGTGTGGACCACACCCTCATGGAATATATTGTGGCACTCACTGGAGACTTGCGAGTCACAAGCGCACGTTATTGCTAAGTACCTCCTCAACGACGATCACAACGCCCAAGATACTATCCCATTGCTCAGTTTTGTGCGAAGGTAAGCAGGTCTGTGATTAATGCTCAGATGGTCGACGTAGGCGCTGTCGCGAAGGCGCATGGACGACCAACATTGGGCTGCATTTGAATTGCCCCAGCGAGCAATAATGGGTTTCAAGTCAGTCGAAGTTCGTTGGGCTGCGATGTTATGTATTATAGACGATGAGCCACCTCCTATCCTACCATATCCACTTTGCATATCCACTTTGCGTGGTTTTGGGGGAGATCTGTTGGGTTGGTAGGTAGGTCTCTTCTATACGAGAACATTATATATGGGTGTTCGATTCGGATTCGAAAGGAAGAAGATCGCATGGTTCCGAAAGCAACGTCTAGGCCTGACACGTAAGTTATTCGCAATCAGGGGATGGAATGCTGGTGTTTCTTTTTCTGGATGCTGTGGTTGGCTAGCGCCATCGCGGATCGTACGGATGAGGCGGATCTTGGTTGTCGCGATGGTCACCAATATTATGCTGAGGAAGCGCAGAGAGTTGGAGGTGATGCCAGCAGGTAGTCACGCGCGAATAGACAAGAATGTCGTATTGGTAGTAGTAGGTATTGCAATAGTAATTGTTCTGAAAAGAAGACCACCGTGTAAAAGGCAGGAGAGGAGTTATAACCTGGAACAGCGCTAAGAAGGGTGGAAACGGCCCGAGACTTCTTGCCGTTGCTCTCTCACTTTGCGTCCTGTCCTGCTGCAACTTCTAAGCACCACCTCACAACCAGAGCCAAACACCACCTCCACCCAGACCATCGCCACCAACTAGTCTGCACCAGACTCCCCATACCGCCGCCCGCCTCAGACAGCATCGTTCGTCTGACGCCGTCGACCCCTCCGCCCTCGCCGTCTGCACCGGTCAAGCTGACAAGCCCCAACGCGCGCGTGCCCCACCTGTCTAGCCTTCGAGCGGTGAAAATAATCAACAACAGCCCTGCGACGACTCAACCGCGCCGCAACCAACCCTCC
>Ga0265797_10005822_pt1 | contig 17805 bp, 18 predicted proteins | sample P2T30metagenome_FD_192433 | JGI IMG/M metagenome (GOLD analysis project Ga0265797, IMG submission 192433) | Plant litter microbial communities from East Loma Ridge, Irvine, California - P2 T30 | ecosystem: Environmental > Terrestrial > Plant litter > Unclassified | place: USA: California...
AATGCCCTGGCTTGAACCCGTAACCAGTGCAGTTTTTCCGGATAAATTAAATTTTTCTGTAATCATAGGCGTAAAGTTTAATTTTTTGTCGCACTAATTTTATGCCAAAAATCTATTTATGTCTATTAAAAAGCATTATTGATCCTTTTTTAAAAGGAAATTTCCGCCGCCTTGTTTGAAGATCAGTTCATTTTTAGCTGTGTCAAAAACCAGAATAATCCCTGCCGCTTCAAACGCAAATACATTGGGTTCAGTTGGGCTTAAGGGAAACGCATCCTGGCCTGTTGCCTGACCGGTAAGTCCGTTTGCATTTTTTGCAATGATGATCTTAACCGGTAGCGCCGGACCTGAATACACACCAATGTACTTATCAAGCTCTTCGGGTTTTAGGGAAATACTCTTGAATGTCGGAACCGCAAAAGGAACATTGTAATAGCTGCTCAACAAGGCAAGCAGAATATTGTTTAAAGGATAAGAAACACCGTTTGAACAGATTGCAACCGATAGGTCGTCCTGTGGGAAATAGTATAAATTGGAGGCAAATCCATCAATAGACCCATTGTGTCCGTACCCTGTTTTTTGCCCGAAAGGAACGGTGAACATTCCTTTTCCGTAGCCGTCCTGCAAAGTTTTCATTTGTTCAAGACTTGCCTTCGATATTAATTTTCCTGCAAACAGTGCCGTAATAAATTTGTTCATTTCCGCAGGCGTCGAAACGATTGCACCGGACCCTCCCGGAACACTCATGTCCGTTTCCGGTTGCTGTATCCAAAACCCCATGGGCTTGTAAGAATAGCTTTCGTTATTTTTCAGGTCCGTTTTTCCGCCGTAGTAGGTGTCTTTCAAACCTAGTTTTGAAACGATACGCTGGCTGAGATTTTCAGCATAACTTTTGCCGGTTATCTTTTCAAGTATATAACCCAGCAGGTTATAATTGGTATTGCTGTATTCAAATTTTGCACCTGGTTCAAAATCAGGTTTTTGTGAAGCAAAAAGTGCGACATTCTCGGTTTGCGTTTTGGGTTTGGTCATGTATTGCATGAAGCCCGGGCCCGTCGTGAAATTATGCAGTCCGCTGCGGTGACTAAGAAACATGTCAATTGAAATTTTATCAGCATTTGGAACAGTAGGAAAATAGGCTGATAATTGGTCGGTAAGTTTAAGTTTTCCTTCATCAATCAGCTGGAAGATCATCGTTGCCGTAAAAGTCTTTGTTACCGAGCCGATTCGGTAACGTGTTTTTACAGTGGCCGGGATTTTTTCTGTTGAGGTGATGGATGAAAAGCCAATGGCTCTCTGGTAGATAACCGCATTGTTTTTTGATATAGCAACACTGACCATGGCTTTATCTTTTTCCGAAAGGATATCAAAAAGACTGTCCAATTTCGCTTTATTGAAATTCTGGCCGTAACCGGTAAAAACAATCGATGTGCAGATTGCGAACGTAAGTAAAATTCTGTTTTTCATGGATGATTATTGCTGTCAAAAGTTTAATCAGCTCTATAAACCCGGTCAGTTATAATTATTAAAAATTTGTATCGGCTTTTTCCAACGCTTCTTCTTTGATCCAGATGTTTCGGTATAACACATCATGACCCTCTGATTGTAATTTAAGTCCGCCCGGTGTGTCGGTAATTCCCTTTCCACCGTCGTTACCCCCATCTATCCCTGAATTTGGTCCGCCCCATACCTGGCCGATTGCGTGATTGACATGTACCTTTTTACCATTAAAGTAAAGAGTTACCAGCGGTTTTTCAACCAGTTTGCCCTCTTTGAACCGGGCAGCACGGAAAAGAATATCATAAGCATTCCATTTTCCAATTCCATTGTAGGCATAATAGGGAGACTTGGTCTCATTGATTACGGCCGCCATCCCATGTGATGTAGTATCTCCGTCGAGCACCTGAATCTCATAACGGTTCTGGAGATAGACGCCACTGTTTCCACCCTCTTTGGTAATCAGAAACTCAACGTGTGCACGAAAATCCCGAAATTGCTTTTTGGTTACAATATCAGCAGAGCCATACAAACCGCCTGCTGAAGCAGGATCATTACAGTTAATTACGGTTCCTTTATCGACCGGATCTTTTACCACTGTCCATTTGATAGGCGGCTTGGCTGAAAAGCGGGGCCCTTCCCAGTAAATCCATTTTTCGTCCAGCATTTTTCGGCTACCGTCTATATACATTTCTGCTCCTTTGGGCGCTTTTGTTCCAACGCCAGTTTGGGCATGCAGGGAAACCGATATGCCGAGCATAACGACCGAAGCAGTTATTATTTGTTTGACTTTCAAAGCGTTTAACATATTTGATTGATTTTTGAATTTGATATGCCTATAAGCACGTCCATATTCAGGGTTTACTGTTCAGGTTAGATCTTTGTTTTTTATTATCAGGAATTCACCAGTTAGCCGGAGGTACTTCCAACAAAATGAGGAATTGCCGCTACGTTCGCAATCTCCGTATATATACCTAACATATACAAAATTCGTGTTAAAATGTGCCGGCCTATTCCGGCAGGTTGTGGCATAATTCTTACTAAACATTTAAAAAGCATAATACTTTTTTTTAAGAACCTTCTTTGTAAAATGGATATGGAAACAAACTACAACATGCAGGATACCTGTACCGTGACCGGTATTTTTGCAACCCGGGAAGATGCTGAGAATGCCTTCCATATTTTAATAGAATTAGGCTACAATCCTGCGGAGATTACGCTCATAATGTCTGAGGAAACCAAGGAAAAATTATATAATTGCAGCGGGCCACATATTCATTCTGCTGATTTGAAAGGTAAAAGATGCTGTGCAACGATCTCAGATGCAATAAATACCCTTGGAAAATTTATTTCTTTTCCTGGTGTAGCTTTGATGGTCGCGGCAGATTTCAATGACGGAGGTGTAAGAGCCTTGAATGCTTCGGTAATGTCCGATCGCTATGCACAGTATTTCAGGACACGTATAAATGACGGTGAGATAGTAATTGATTTCAAACCACATACAATTCAGGAAAGAAATATCATTACAGGCTTGTGGGAAAACTACGGAGGTGACCCGCTTATCAGACGGTTTAGAAATGTTGCTTAGAAATATGTTGCTTTTAGTAAATACAGAAGCAAAGGGCGTATGAAAGTTATTTCATACGCCCTTTTTATTTATCCATAATCAGTTTTACCTATACCTTCCGGCCTGGTTTTTGTCCTTCCTGATTGCGGTCCAATTGGTTCTAATTTAGAATAATGCATGTAACATATTGAAAATATGGACAGATTCAGAAATACATCGGTATTAATCATTCTTTTTGTAATTGCTTCAACGGGCGTTTTTAGCCAGGTCAAAGTCGGGGCGGATCAAAAGAAAATTGTTTTTGTTGCAGGTACGGACAGCCATGGCAAAGGAGAGCATGAACATAACGGAGGCAGCAAACTGCTCGCAAAAAAAATTAAAGAACATTTTCCTGATGTACAAACGGTAGTATGTGAAAATGGCTGGCCGGCAGACAGCTCTGTTTTTGATCAGGCTAATGCTGTTGTTATTTTTTGTGACGGAGGCGGCGACCACATGCTTATGCCTTATCTGGATAAAATTGATAGGCTACTTAACAAAGATGTCGGTATTGCGATGCTTCATTTTACGCTGGAAATTCCAAAAGAATCAGGAAATCGGTATTTTTTAAAATGGATTGGCGGGTTCTTTGAAACAGACTGGTCGGTAAATCCCGTTTGGACAGCCCGTTTTGATCATTTTCCTGATCACCCCGTTGCAAATGGCGTCAAGCCGTTTAGCATTAAGGATGAATGGTATTACCACATGCGTTTTGCCAATGATATGAAGGGAATTACGCCAATATTGAAAACACTTCCTCCGGATTCTACATTGAACAGGGAGGAGGGAACGCATTCCAATAACAAATATGTACGTCAGGCCGTATTGGCTGACAAACAACCGCAGACGCTCGCCTGGACATTTGATCGTGCAGATGGTGGCCGCGGTTTTGGATTTACCGGGGGGCATATCCATGCAAACTGGCAGGATGATAATTTCAGAAAGGTTGTTTTAAACGCACTCGCCTGGATAGCAAAGATAAAAGTTCCTAAGGAGGGGATCAATACGCAGGCACCTGATCAGGCAGAACTAGAGCAGCTTACAAAACAAATGTGACCGGAAGTATCAAAATTTTTCTGGCTTGTGTTAATTAAGTTCAGGATTCAATATCAATTTAGTCTGTTTATAATCTGGATTTATTTCTAAAAAGTAAATTACCGATGGTTTTAAAGTCATTGTTAATGGTTTGAAATAATATGATATTTGTATCAGATTTCACAAACAGAAACAGAAGGCATGTCGCTTAAAGGGCCCATTATTTGTATTGAAGATGATTTGGATGACCAGTTTTTACTAAAAACGGCAGTCAGTGAATTGGAAATCCCTAACAGAATTCTCTTTTTTGAAAATGGCCTTGAAGCGCTGTTATACCTTGAAACGACTCACGAACAGCCTTTCTTAATTCTTTGTGACATCAATATGCCGGTTATGAATGGCCTGGAATTACGTGAACGTATTGATGGTAATGCCTATTTGAAAAAGAAGGCAATACCTTTTGTTTTTCTGAGTACAGCGGATAATCCACAAATAGTGAATGCCGCCTATAATTCTACCATCCAGGGTTTTTATAAAAAATTAAGCAGTTTTACTTCCTTTAAAGGACAGATTAAAATTATTGTAGACTATTGGCAGCACTGTCTGCACCCCAATACAAGATAAACTGCCTTCTACTTACACTTAAATAGATGTAGTTTATCTTCGATCAGCAAAAAACTCTTTCAAAACAGATAAGGCAGACGAAGTAAAACAGTCGTGCATTAAATTCTGAAAGTATGTCTTCTAAAGATAAATTTATTTTAATATTAGGTTGCTTTGATACGAAAGGAGAAATCTTTTCTTATTTGCGCAGCTGTATTCTTGCGTGCGGAGAAAAAATTTTAACCATCAACACTGGTGTGATGGAATCAGCCGATCATTTTCATGTGGACTTTGAAGCAGATACAGTTGCGTTGGAAGGCGGACTAAACCTGGCTGATTTAAGGGGAATGAGAGATCGTGGCAGGGCAATGGAGGTCATGAGCACGGGTGCCGGTAAAATCGTTTCCAGGCTTACAGATGAGGGAAGTATAAAAGCAGCAATTGGAATGGGTGGGGGCGGAGGTACTTACATTACCCTTTATGCCATGCAGTTTATTCCGTTGGGAATTCCAAAGATCTGTTTAAGTACGATGGCTGCGAAAGACCTTTCCAGACAGGTAGGCAACAAAGATATTATCCTGATGCCGTCGGTTGTAGATGTAGCAGGATTCAATGGGATTATCAAAACGTTGGTTCGGCAGGCAGCCGCTTCAATATGTGCAATGGCAAATGTTGATAATTCTGTCAACGATTCGGAAAGCGGCAGAATTGCCATTAGTATGTTTGGCAACACCACTGCTTGTGTTGATCGCTGTACCCGGCTTCTTGAAGAGAAGGGTTATGAAGTACTTGCTTTTCATGCAACGGGCATCGGTGGCAAAACAATGGAAGCATTAATAAGGGAAAAGTGTTTTGATGCAGTTCTTGATATAACAACTACGGAACTGGCGGATGAACTTTGTTCGGGGATCTGCAGCGCAGGACCGGAGCGCCTCACTGCTGCAGTGGAAATGGGATTGCCACAGGTAGTTGTTCCGGGCTGTTTAGATATGGTCAATTTTGCTCATCCGGATACAATTCCTTCTCAATACAACGGCAGGGAATTTTACAGCTGGGCTCCCGACGTTACACTGATGAGAACTGATGAGGCAGAAAATGCTATTTTAGGTAAGCAGTTAGCAGTTAATTTAAACAGGGCCTTTGCACCGGTAGCCATTGTGCTGCCCTTGAAAGGAATTTCTCAGATTGATCGGGAGAATGGCGTTTTTTACAGGCCGGATACAGATGGGGTTTTATTTGATTCGATTAAATCAAACGTAAATCAGTATGTTCCGGTGATTGAAGCCAGCAGGCATATTAATGATCCTGAATTTGCGGCTCTGCTTGTAGAGACCTTACTGGCTATGATAGAGAAAAGCAGGGGAAATCGGACTGGTGTTTTATAACTATCTGAAATTAGGTTGATTATAACCAGTAAATTTAAAAATATATTATATACATTATGCCAAATCCATGGACAGGTAAGGGGAACCCTTACACCCGACAAGAGGTAAGAGACAGACTACGTGCAACACTTGATCAGAATAAAGCTATCATTGCAGCAGGTGCAGGTACAGGTATCAGTGCAAAATTTATTGAAAAAGGCGGAGCGGATTTAATTATAATTTATAATTCCGGGCGGTTCAGAATGGCCGGACATGGCTCAACAGCTGGTTTAATGGCTTATGGTGATGCCAATGCCGTAGCAATGGAAATAGGCGAGTTTGAAGTATTGCCTGTGGTAGAAGAAGTGCCGGTTATCTGCGGTGTATATGGCTCAGATCCTCGCCGCAGGATGTGGCATCATTTGCTGAAAGTAAAAGAAATGGGTTTTTCCGGTATCAATAACTTTCCTACGCACTCTATCGTAGACGGTCATTTCCGGAATGTGCTGGAAGAAACCGGAATGGGTTTTGACAAAGAAGTTGAGATGGTGAGACTAGCCAGTAAAATGGATCTTTTTTCCATTGTTTATGTAGCCAAGCCGGAAGAGGCGCGACAAATGGCAGAGGCTGGCGCTGATGCGGTCATTGCGCATGTAGGAACTACCGTAGGCGGCTCAATTGGTGTTGTAGAGGCATCCTGTACTATGGATGACGCCGTTTTACGTACGCAGGAGATTGTTGGCGCAGCCAGGGAAATAAATCCGGATATATTTTTTCTGGCCCACGGAGGTCCAATCAATACGCCGGAGGATGTCCGCCAGATCCTGGACAGGACCGATATTCACGGTTTTGTAGGTGCTTCATCCCTGGAAAGAATGGGTGTCGAGAAGTCGTTAACCGACCTTACCAGAAGCTTTAAGTCATTGACTTTGATCGGTAAATGATCGTTTAAGTCAATTTTCTGGTTCCGGTAGGTATTTTGGATCTACTTACCGGAATCTGTTTTTTTATGAAGGTCTATTACCATTTCTTCATTTACTCCGGTCAGGCTTGCAATCTGTTTTGTTGTAAAGTCAGTATTAGCCAACAAATTTTTTATAACATCTGCCTTACCTAATTCGATTCCCTGTTCAATTCCTTGTTCGATACCTTTTTCAATTCCTTGTTCAATTCCTTGTTCGATTCCTTGTTCGATTCCTTTTTTAAGGCCTTTTTCAGTTGCTATTTTTTCCAGCAGGTCCAGCGTGCTCATAACAGTATTTTTTATTTTTAAAGGTAAGGACTTAATTAATTCTGATACGTAATGTTCTTTCAAAGAGCTGTTTGCAAATATATAAACAGCCAGGTTATACTGTAAGTTCTCAGGTGCATCATTTGACAAAATTAATATCTTCAAAGCATTGGCTTCCAGCCAACTTTTTTCAAAGCTGTGTTTAAGTGAAAGTAAAGATGCTATCAAAAAATTGTTTTCCAGCGTTTCTACTTCCTGATCTGATATTTCACCCAGATTATTATAAATATAGTCAAAATCAGGAACAAATTGTTTCCAGCCGGGATCAAGATTTTTGAATAAACCAGAAAGTGGCTGATACTTCCATTTGCCTTTGCCGTGGTATAAGAGTATTGGTATAATCAAAGACAGCGGCTCTTTATTTTTAATCTGCTTTTCATATCCTGAAAATAAATAACTGCCGATCTGAACAGCGGAAAATTTATCAGGAAAACTCTTATGTTCAATAAGCAGAGATATCATAATATGGTTTTGCTCCCCTTTCAAATAACAGGAATAGACAATATCAGACATTGTTTTCTGCAAATTTTTTGACAGATATGTATCCGGGATTTGCGTTATTGAGGAAAAATCCAGCTGGCTTGAAACAAACGCCGGCAGAAAGTTGCGAAAATAGTCCATGGCAATATTTTTGTCTGACAATATTGACCTGATAAAATTGTCATGTATAGCTGTGTTGGTTTTACTCATGCAGTAAATATAAAAAGTTTCTGTTTTATCCGAAACAGGAAGCTTATTTGCCGGTGAAGGAAACATTGCATCTCTTCATCAATGTATCTGTAAATCTGATCCGGCATATTGTATTAAAATAAATGATCCTAATTTTACTGTTTCCTTGCTAATCACTGGCAGGTCTGATATTATGACAATGAATAAATTACCTGAATTACGCACAGTAAATGTGATCCGGTATGTAACACCGCTTCGTGAAGGCGGCTCGTTACCGGCGATTGCTGAGGCTGATGATGAATTTTTATATGTGCTCAAATTCCGGGGGGCAGGCCAGGGAGTGAAAGCGCTCATCGCCGAGTTGATCGGAGGGGAAATCAGCAGGATGCTGGGTCTGAGAATACCGGAAATTGTGTTTGCCAATCTGGATGAGGCATTTGGCAGGACTGAGGCAGATGAGGAAATTCAGGATTTACTTCGGTCCAGTACAGGACTGAATCTGGCGATGCATTATCTGTCCGGTGCAATCACGTTCGATCCTTTAGTTACCAAAGTGGATGCTAAACTTGCCTCGCAGATTGTATGGCTGGATTGTCTGCTTACAAATGTTGACCGGACTGCCCGCAATACCAACATGCTGATGTGGCACAAGCAATTGTGGCTGATCGATCATGGCGCATCACTCTATTTTCATCATTCCTGGCAAAACTGGGAAGAGCAGGCGCGGAAACCTTTCGTGCAGGTGAAAGACCATGTTTTACTTCCTGCTGCCTCCGAACTGGATGCAGTTGATCAGGAATTTCGCTCTGTTCTTACCAAGGAGAATATTATTACTGTTGTTTCATTAATTCCCGACGATTGGCTTTTAAACAACTCTGACGAATCGCCGCAGCAGCAGCGCGAGGTATATGCAGGCTTTCTGATAAACCGGATCGCTGTTTCAAATGTTTTTGTAACCGAAGCGCAAAATGCAAGAAAAGCACTTATTTGAATACGCCGTTATCCGCATTGTACCCAGGGTGGAGCGCGAAGAATTTATAAATGCCGGAGTGATCGTTTATTGTGCATCACAACGATTTTTGAAAGTTTTATATAAACTCAACGATAAAAAAATAAATGCTCTGAGCAGCGGTACGGATGTTACAGAACTAGAAATATATTTGCAGGCACTGGATAAAATCTGTCAGGGGACAAATGGATCAGGTACGATTGGCTCATTTCCTGTGGCATCACGTTTCAGATGGCTGACTGCAACCCGCAGCAGCGTGGTGCAGTCATCGAAAGTACATCCCGGATTTTGTACGGATCCACAGCATACCCTGGAGGAATTGTTTAAGAACCTGGTGTTGTAATAAAAGTTACACAAAGCTGAAAAATGTATGAGACTAGAACGGGGCACTGAATATTTACTGATTATTTTTGTTTTTGGAATAATTACAGCCTGCAGCAACGCAGCAAAAGACCCAAAAGATTCTTCTGAAAAGCTGCTTGCCGTTTCCGGCTGGAAAATCAGGCAGATATTAGTCAATGATGCAGTTACTTTTAAAGATGGTAAAATGACTCAGCAATTCGGTGGAATTGATTTTGACCGTTATATGGAAACAGTCAGATTCAAACCCAATGGAGATTTTGAGGGTTATTTTAAAGGGGATGCCCAGCCAACTATACTTCGATGGAAAGCAAATGAAAAGGATATTACCCTCACCGCTGCCGGGAATCAGAAAAGCGGTGCCTGGATCATCGTTCCTGCTGATGTTACATCGGATTCATTCGTAATGACAACAAAAAGTACTGCATACGATTATCCAAGAATGACTAAAATTGAACTCCGCTTTGGAAAGAGCAAATAACGAAATATGATAAGACTGAAAGAAGCCTTTGAGCGCTTTGATGCGTATAATAAAAATGCGCCGGAAATAATAATATACGAATCAGAACAGTATCCTTCGGAATATTTTTATGCCGTTAAATTATATGAATGGGTTATAAAGCTCAATCCCGATGCGAGTGAAGCGCTTCTGCTTGCATCTCGGAGTCAGCACATTGGCCGCTGGGAAATAGCACGAAATACTTATCCGGAAGGAAGAATCGGCTATTTGAAATGGAGAAGTGACTTGTCAAGATTTCATGCTGAAAAGTCCGGAGAAATAATGCGGTCCGTTGGTTACGATCAGGAAATGATTGAACGGGTAGGAGAGATCATCCGTAAGCAAAAATTAAAAACGGATCCGGATGTTCAGACCATCGAAAATGCGCTGTGTCTGGTTTTTCTTCAGTATCAATTTGATGAACTGATCGAAAAATTATCAGAAGAGAAAATGATTGATATTCTTAAAAAAACCTGGGCAAAAATGTCGGATCCGGGCAGAGATGCTGCTTTGGTTCTTGAATACAGCAATGCAGGGAAGGAACTGATCAATAAGGCTTTGTTGTAAAGACACAGTCGTGAAAACCGAAGTTTTATTAAATCTTCACGACTGTGCTTAAAGCGTGTTATTTCTTTGCCGCTTCCTCTGTTCTGTCGATAAGCCGGGCGGTTCTAGCCAGACTGATGAACTCAGAACGGTAGCCTTCCAAATCTTTTCCCAATGCACCTTGGGCTCTTGCGATAACGCTTTCATAACCAGCATTACCCCTGAATTCTGATCCTCTTAAAATCAGACCAAGTTCTGCTACGGAAATGGCGAACCGGAAATTGTTTGAAGTAGATTCGAGAGGCTTGGTTACATTTGGTACGACTGTATGAAAAAGGGTACTCTGATCACTTTCCGGATTTTTATACCTGATTTTAAGTGTAAGCAATTCATCGCTTTCTGCATTTTCAGAAGGAAGGACTTTTTTATATTTAAGTGTATCGATTTTAGAAAGATAGCTGCTGTTCACGTCGGCGGGTACAATTTCATACAGAGCCGTAACACAATGTCCTGAACCTAATTCACCCGCATCTTTTTTGTCATCATGAAATTCCTCGTTTTTTAATGCACGGTTCTCATAACCGATCAGCCGGAAAGCCTTAACCCTGGCCGGGTTAAATTCGATCTGGAGTTTTACATCTTTAGCAACTGTAAACAGCGTTCCGCCAAATTCATTCACAAATACTTTTCGGGCTTCCTGCATGTTGTCGATGTAGGAATAATTTCCGTTTCCCTTATCTGCCATCGTTTCAATGTGGCTGTCTTTATAATTTCCCATACCAAAACCGGCAATACTCAAATAAATCCCATCTTTCCTCTTCGCTTCAATCATTCTTTCCAAATCGCCTTCGGATGAAATGCCGACATTAAAATCACCGTCGGTTGCCAGGATAACGCGATTATTTCCTTTGTGAAGAAAGTTTTCACGGGCAATTTTATAGGCAAGCTCAATACCTGCTCCCCCGGCGGTGGATCCGCCGGCAGTAAGATTTTCCAGCGCTTCTCTGATTTTGGTCTTTTCATTTCCTGAAGTTGGTTCCAGAACAAGCCCGGCAGCTCCGGCATAAACTACAATCGAAACCTTGTCCTGAGCACGTAGCTGATCAACCAGTAATTTAAATGCATTTTTTAGCAACGGAAGTTTGTTGTAATCCATCATAGATCCTGATACATCAATAAGAAACACGAGGTTAGAAGGCGGTAAGTTATCTGTCGGGATGGTTTTAGCCTGAAGACCAATATGCAGCAGTTTGAGTTTGCTGTTCCAGGGAGAGTCAGACAGCTCTGTCGTCACGGAGATAGGGTGTTCTTTTTCGGGCTGCGGATAATTGTAATCAAAATAATTGATCATCTCCTCAATTCTCACTGCATCCGCCGGAGGCATTTGACCGGCATTTAAAAATCGGCGTACATTACTGTAAGCAGCCCTGTCTACATCGATAGAAAAGGTAGTAACCGATTGATCCTGAGTAGTCTGAAAAGTGTTTTCTTTGATATTCTTATAACTTTCTGTGTTGCTATTTTCGTTACTTCTATAAAAAGTGCTTTTATGATTTTGAACAGCACCAGTCGCAGATCCGGTAACTAAAGCCTTTTTTGAAGTTCCGGGATGCAGGTAGACAATTTCGTTGAGACCTTTGTAATCAGGATCGAGTGATATGTTTAGTTCATTTTTTGAAGTTATTGAAACCTCTTTTCTCAGGAATCCGATATAAGAAAACACAAGTTTTTTGGTAGATACAGGAACTGTAATCCGATAGCGTCCCTGCTGATCGGTGGATGTGGCAAGCCTGGAATTTACCACGGATACGGTTACGCCCTGAAGCGGCATCTGGTTGTCATCTGTAACGATACCGGTAATTGTTCGTTCCGGAGTTTGAACAAATCCGCAAAGCAGTAGTATAATCAGCAGGAATTGTTTTGGTTTCATGGTTTTGAATCGTTTAGTTTATTATCTGATGCAAAACCATTTGAAATTCCATAAAATAATTTTAAAGTTTTATGGAATTTTATTTTTGAATGCATCTGTCTTTCGGATGATGGCTCATACAACAATGAATTTTTTAAAGCTGTTTAGTAGAGAAGAAAAAACATGGACGGAAAAGGAGCTGCTGTATGCTTACCGGCAGACGGGCGAAATGCGTTTTATCGGGGATCTTTTTCAACCTTATATGCAAATGGTCTTCACCTTGTGTTTCAGGTATTTAAAGAACACCGGGGAGAGCGAAGATGCAGTAATGAATATTTTTGAAAAACTCGTCGTGGATCTTAGAATTCATGATATTGAGAACTTTAAAAGCTGGCTGCATACTGTAACCCGTAATCATTGTCTGATGCTGCTACGATCGCGACCGTTATTCATTTTAAGTGATTATACAGATGAAGAAATAGCAGAACCGGAAACCGTGGATTATTTTGAGTCGGCGACCATTGATAAAAATCTGGCTATGCTTGAAAAATGTATGGAAGCACTCACGGTACATCAGAAGGTAAGTATTGAACTGTTTTTTAATCAGGAAAAGTGCTATCGTGAAATCAGTGATCAAACCGGTTACGATTTGACCAATGTTAAAAGTTATATCCAGAATGGTAAGCGCAATCTGAAAATTTGTATGGAAAAAAATGGCAAACGATAACAAAAAATATGACCTGGCAGATTTTCAGCAATACTACAATGGAGAAATGTCATTTTCCGAACAGCATCATTTCGAGAAAATGCTGTTGGAAGACCCATTTCTTTCAGAGGCCTATCAGGGATTTGAAGCTCTTCAAGAGGCGGGGGGAAAACATCAGAATTCCGTGAACAATCTGCAAAACAGGCTCAATAATAGAATTAAGCAAAAGGATAACAGAACTTTTCCCGCTTGGATTTCTGCTGCTGCGGCAGTACTGGTTGTTATCGCCGGAATTATTTGGCTGGGTTATTTACAGACAGGTGAAGAACTAATTCAATCCGATCTCGATGTGCCGGTAAAATCAGACAGTATTTTGGCAAGAAATACTGATGCTCCGGCAATAGAAAGCATTAAACCAAGTATAGCCGGAAGAAAGAAAATTAATTCACAAAAGCGTATTACAGAACTTGATGTTGCTGTGCTTCAGGATGTGAGGCCGGATAGTCAGTCATTAAATTTGCCGGCAGCCAGTGTTCAGGAAATAGCGCAAACAGTGGATCGCAAGCAATCTTTTGCGGCACGCTCGGTATCGAAAACTGATACAGTCAATAAGGAAAATAGTCGACAAAGCATATCGGGGCAGGTTAATGACAGTCAAAAGCGGCCACTTGCAGGAGTGAGCGTCATCGCCTCAGACGGCATAGCTGGCACTACCGACAAGGATGGAAGATTCACCATTCCTGCGAAACCCGGAGATTCTATTCATTTATCTTTTATTGGTTATAAATCAAAAATACAACGGATTACTGACCGGAATCCCCAGAATATAAATATGGAGGAAGATACACAGGGATTAAGTGAGGTTGTGACGGTAGGTTATGGCCAACACGATGCAAAAAAAAAGACAGGTGCATCGGAATCGTCCAGCCAGCCTATGCCAGCCGGAGGATGGGATAAATTCTATCTTTACCTTGCCGGAAAAAACGGATCTGCAGATTCAGGAAAGAAAACAGAAATTTCATTTACCGTTTCTGAAGATGGCACTCTGTCCGATTTCAGAAGCAAAGAAAAGGGAGATCATTTCGTGCGTAGCGTAGCGCTGATAAAGAAGGGGCCGGAATGGATTCCTGCGAAAGACAAACAGGGGCTTCCCGTAACCAAAAGAATATCAGTAAAAATTCATTTTTTATGAGGTAACTGTTGCTTTATTTGTCTGTTTTGAAAGTAGAACTAATTTTGTTTTTATTCATGTGATAATCATAGTAAGCTTGTTTGTAAAAAATGATATACAGCCGTGCTAAACCAGATTACAGGTTGATTTGTAAAGTGTACTTTATATTAAATTATTTATATTTTACTAATAAGTTGTAAAACTCTTGTTGTTGCTGTATAGAATTTTTTAAGAATTAATTCGGTTCTGATCTATTATTTGCATCTTTGTAGAAATACTTGCTTGCTGCAATTATTTGACATCGACAAATTTATGTCAGTCATTATTTTTACCGGACTGTAATCGTGTTTGATGTTTATAAAAGGTGATTTAACGAGATACAACAGGTTAATTATTAACCGCTACGAAATGATATTTTACTCAACGCGATGAATATTAAACAAACTCTACTGATTATTGATGATGAACCAAGTATCTGTAAAATACTGGAGCATTTTTTAAAAAAAGACTTCAATGTAATCGTTAAGCACGATGGGTCAGAAGGCATGCTTTGGCTGGAACAGGGTAATGAAACGGATCTGATCATCGCTGATCTGAATATGCCCAATTTAAGCGGCAAAGAGTTTCTGAAAATCGCGAAGGCAAGCAACCTTTATGCCGACATACCGGTCGTTATTTTGTCAGGCTCCGACGAAAGCAGTGAACGCATACAGTGTCTAAACCTGGGTGCGGACGACTTCATGCTCAAGCCATTCAATCCCATGGAAGTGCAGGCAAAAATCAATGCTATTCTGCGCCGTAGTAAAAAATATTCATAATTCTATTAATTCATTGGTTTTATGGAACTAGGTCACCAGTCCTCAGTTACTTTTGCCGATACAAAAGTTCCTCCGGCCGCGCTTTACAGAGTCGCTTACCTGACAAAAGATTTTGAGCAGTATCTCTGGTTTTCGGCCAACTACGGAAGTTATCTTCAGATTGAATATTTTGATCGTAAAGAGGATTTACTCAATGCGGTACAGGACTACTTTCCGGCAGATGTAATCATTGCCCATGTTAAAAGTGAAGGTTGGGCTTTGCTGGATATCGTTCGTGGAAACACAGGCATAGGTAATCTGCCTTTTATTATTCTGGTGGATAAATTAAGTACAGCGCTCATACGCAATGCCAAGGACAAAAAGGCAGACGATATATTTGCTACTGATTTTACAGATGGTGACTTGCTTACGCGGTTACATTACTTTACCAAGCGTCAGTGGTATGCTGCCCAAAAGGCTTCACAGAAAATTCAGGCAGAGAATAATACGGAAACACCTTTGTGGAAAAGGGCGATCGACGTGATTTCAACCGGAGGTGCAGTAATTCTTTTATCGCCGGTCTTCCTGCTGGTTGCGCTGGCTATTCGTATTGATTCAAAAGGGCCGGTTTTTTACAAATCGAAACGGGTAGGTAGCGGTTACAAGATTTTTGATCTTTATAAATTTCGCACCATGCGTACGGATGCTGATCAGATGATCCGCAAAATGGCTGCGTTTAATATGTACAACAACAAACCAGCCGTAAATAACGTAAAACCCGAAGAGGCAAACCTGTGCGAGGAATGCAGAAGCGGAGGCTTTTGTAACAGGCGTTTATTTTTGGATGGTAAAGAAATCTGTGAAAAGGTATTTCAAAATCAGAAGGAACAGAAGGCGGCTTTTATGAAATTTCAAAATGATCCGCGTATCACACGTATTGGCAAGTTTCTACGAAATTCAAGTCTGGATGAGCTCCCACAGTTAATCAATATTCTTAAAGGTGATATGTCGCTCGTAGGCAACAGACCCTTACCTCTATACGAAGCAGAAAAAATGACTACTGATGACAAGATTCTGCGATTTGCCGGACCGGCCGGGCTGACCGGACTTTGGCAGGTTACCAAACGCGGAAAGGGAAAAGCAGACATGTCGGAAGAAGAAAGAGCTGAACTTGACATTACTTATGCCAAGAACTTTTCTTTCAAGATGGATATGATGATCATCCTAAAAACATTCCCGGCTCTTTTGCAATCCGAAAATGTTTGATCCGGATACTGCTTACTTAGCTTATAAAATCTTTTGTTCTTCGGAAAATTTAATTTCTACTTAAATAAGGTAAATGAGATACATATATTTACTTGTAACCCTTTTTCTGTTTTTTGGAAAAGCCAGGCACAGCAGACCTTGGCTCAGGAAATATCCTATGCTTATCTGGACAAACTGGTAGATGTCGCCAAAAAGAATTTTCCCAGGGGTAAAATGTATGATGCCAGGATCGAGATGGGTAATATGGCTGTTAAAAAGGCCCGTTTGTCCTACTTCGACATTCTGTCGTTTTCATATTTGTATAGTCCCAATCAGGCCGTCAACGTAACTACGCCGGTTCTATTACAGGGCTATCAGTTTGGTTTTTTTATTAACATCGGTTCTATTATTCAAAAGCCTACTATCATTAAGCAGGCCAGGGCAGAAGCTCAGGTGAGCGTTTATGAAAAGGAAACCTATGAGCTTGGCCTTGAAGCAGACGTTAAAAAAAGATACATCACGTATATTCAGCACCTAACCATCCTGAGAATTAAATCCGAAGCCTTGCTCGACATCGAAAGTGCTTTGAAAGATACCCGCTATAAATTTGAAAAAGGAGAACTCCCGCTGCAAAATTACAATACGGCACTGCTGATGTATTCTACACAACAGCAAACTAAAATCACATCGGAAGCTGACGTTTATATAGCCAAAAGCAGCCTGGAAGAGTTATTGGGACAGAAACTTGAAGACATCAAATGACAGAATTTTTACAATTTATTAAGTTATTGTACCGCAACCGGATTGCACTTATTGCTGTGCCCGTTGTCACATTAATCATCTGTTTTTTCCTGGTAAGAGAGCTGCCCGATATTTATAAATCGCATGGAAGTATTTCAACCGGGCTTGTTGATAAAACGGAACAGGTGCTTACGCTGGCGGATGATGATCAGGAGTCGGAGATCAACCGGAAGTTTGATAACCTCACGCAAATGCTTTTGCTCAAAAAGGTACTTGATCAGGTTTCTTATCAGCTGCTCTTACATGACCTTCGTGTACCCGACAGCCAGAAATTTACAAAACCTGGCAAGCTGATCAGTTCCATGGATAAAAATACGCGTAGCAAGTATATTTCGCTCATCGACAAGAAACTGAAATCCAGAGAAGAACTGCTTCCCGGAAATAAAGATAATAATGCGATTATTTCAATGCTGAAAGAAGCCGGTTATGATCATCTTTCAATTACTTCAAAAGTTCAGGTATACCGTGTCAGGAACAGTGATTATATCAGTATAGATGCGGAAGCTTCAGATCCACTGCTTTCTGCCTTTTTAATCAATACACTGGCCACAGAATTTATATCTTTTTACTCGAACCGTCTTCTTGACAACAGTAACCGTGCAATTACTTTTCTTGCCAATTTTCTTAACCAAAAGAAAAACGCGCTGACTTTGGAAATGAACGGGCTGCGAAATTACAAGATCAGGAACCGGGTTTT